>Ga0065721_10050683_pt1 | contig 18517 bp, 15 predicted proteins | sample Mesricmetagenome_FD_59108 | JGI IMG/M metagenome (GOLD analysis project Ga0065721, IMG submission 59108) | Mesophilic microbial community from rice straw/compost enrichment Sample: eDNA_1 v2 (version 2) | ecosystem: Engineered > Solid waste > Grass > Composting > Bioreactor | place: USA: Davis... | reverse complement strand
TTACCGTCATTGAAATCTGACGCGCGGCCTGTTACCCCATTGGTGGTCAAATGTCGGACGAAATCATCAAGTTGCGCATGGCGGCGGATAATCCGTCGGTCAGCGCCAAATGGCTCGAACGCGAGCAAGCCATCGCCAATCGCGAACGCGAATTCGGGCTGGAGAAATCTCTCGGTAATTTCCGCGTCGGCTCCGTGCGTGCGCTCAATGCCGTGCCGCTCACACGCGGGCTGGAAAGCGAGATTGTTTACGATGTGCCCGCGAAGCTCGCGCAAATGTTGCAACGCGATGAATTGGACGCGGCGTTGGTGAGTGTGGTGGAAGCGTTGTTTTCGGATCGCTACGACATTCTTGATGGCGTGGCAGTGGCGTCGTTAGGCGAAGTGAAAAGCGTATTTCTCGCGCATCGCAAACCGCTCGTGGAAGTAACCGAGGTTTACTGCGACACCGCTTCGCTTACCAGTGTGACGTTATTGAAAGTGTTGCTGGCGGATCGCGGTTTGACGCCGGAATTCAAACCGCTGGAAAGTTACGCGGCAGCGCAGGAGAAAGATTACGTGTTGCTGATTGGCGATGCGGCGCTGGATTTTCTATTCGCGAACGAAAAACAGCCGACTCACGAAATCTGGGATTTAGGCGCAGCGTGGATGGAATTGACCAATCTGCCGTTTGTTTACGCAGTGTGGGCGATGCGGCGCGGCGTGCATACGCCGGAACTGCGTCGGCAATTGCGCGAAGCGAAAGATTTCGGTCTCGATACGCTGGATCATCTCATCAGCAGTCGCCCGGAATACACGCGGGATTTTCGAAAGGATTATCTCGGGTGGCACATTCACTATCATCTGGGCGAGGACGAGAAGCGCGGCATCGCGCGATTTATGGAATTCCTCCGCAAATATGCGGGGCGACCGGTGTTTGAGCCGAAGTTTGTGTTCTGAAGATTAATTTCGGAAATCGTTTCTCAGGGTTGTGGGGTTGTTTCGGTGGCGATGCGTTTTTCAGCTATTCGGTAGAGATGAACCTCCCACGGCTTGAAGCGGTCGGTGAATTTCCCGTTGGAAATATCAATTAAACGGCCTTCGCCCAAGACTTCAGCCTGGGCAGCTTTCTTTTCGATCAACTCAAATTCCACATCGCCTTCGAGCGGGCGCATCGCAACAGCGAAGAGATAAATCTGATCGGCAAAAGGCTTGGTCATCGTGGCGACAGGAAGGGCTGGATTTCTGGATTTCACGATGGCGCTATTGGTGATCGTGGGGCTATTGAGAACGGGAGCGAGTGCGGTGATTTGTTGATTGATTGCAGCCACTGCCGCGAGCATCGCTGGATCGTCCAGCAGTGCGGCTTCCCGAAAGAACGGTTGAAATTGATGCACGAAATACACGATGCCGCGTGAACCGTGAATCAATGACATCCAGACCTGTGCGCGTACTTGCGTCGGCGTGGGTTTTTGGCCTGGCACATCAATCGTAGTGCACTCGATGAAACTCCAGACCGGTTTCGTGTCGCGAGTCCATTGGCGCAAACGTGTCACGCCGCGCGCGACATACCAGAGATTGCCAGCCACTTCGATGTCGGGATGATTGGCGGGGTAAATGTCGAATGAAGCGATGTCGCAACCTTCGAGGTAACGCGGATAATCTTCCGGGTGACGATTGCGTTGACCGCGGCCGTACCAGTTGTCCCAGGCGACGCCTTGTCCGAGATTCAAAAACACCGGTCGAGACGGATCGGTGGCTTTCATTTTCTGATACTCCGCGATGATCTGTTCTGGCGGAATTGGTCTGCCAAAGCCGAGTCGCGCGCCGCGGCCTTGCGAATTATCGGGTTCGTCGGTTTGCAGCCAGGCAATGATGTTGGTGCGATATGGATGCTGAAGTGCGGCAGAGGTTTGGTGACAAATCAGTCGCAACCCGGAAGTTTGCAGTGTGTCCAGTTGCGACTGCGTCGGTCCCTGCCACAAACCGACGAATGTATTGATTCCGACTGCCTGAAATTGCGCAGCATTAGTAGGCGCTTGCAGCCAGACGCCAATCGGAAAAAAGTTCGGGACGTTGAGAGGGGAGGAAAATACGCGAGATACCGAGATGGTCGTCAGAACAACCAAAGAAATCATGATCCGAATCCGCCGCGTCCGATTTAAAGGAGTCGCCGGTTTGCAGGATAGCCCAATGTGCATTTCAGGCGGAGAAGTAAGCTTCTAACTTTGATTGCACAAGTTTTAAGCAGGCGAATGAGTACCGGCTGGTCCGCAGGAAGATTGAAAATTCTGGCTATCGGTTGGGGCGTAAATAGACTGACGCTCATGAGTTCCAAAACTTTGGTGACTGGTGCGGCGGGCTTTATCGGCTCGCATGTGTGCCGACATTTATTGGCAGCGGGACATCGGATTGTCGCGTTGGATGATCTGAGCGGTGGATTCCAGGATCAGGTGCCATCGGGAGCCGAGTTTGTCGTCGGGTCAGTCACAGACACGAAGCTCATCAATCGGTTGTTTGCCGAGCACAAGTTCGAATATGTTTTCCATCTCGCGGCCTATGCGGCGGAAGGGTTGAGCCATTTTATCAAGCATTTCAATTACACGAACAACCTGCTCGGCAGCGTGAATCTGATTAACGCCGCAGTGAATCACGAGGTGAAATGTTTCGTGTTCACTTCGTCCATCGCCGTTTACGGACGCAATCAATTGCCGATGACTGAGGCCGCGACGCCGCAGCCGGAAGACCCATACGGCATTGCGAAATACGCGGTGGAATTGGATTTGAAGGAGGCACACGAGATGTTCGGGTTGAACTATGTCATCTTCCGCCCGCACAACGTGTACGGTGAAAACCAGAATATTGGTGATCGTTACCGCAACGTGATCGGCATCTTCATGAATCAAATCATGCAGAACCAACCGATGACCGTGTTCGGTGATGGAAAACAGACGCGCGCGTTCAGTCACATTGACGATGTTGCGCCGATTATCGCCGCGAGCATCACGCGTCCGGCAGCTTACAATCAGATTTTCAACGTAGGGGCGGACAAACCGTATTCGGTGTTGGAACTTGCAACCGTAATTGCCAAGGCGATGGGAGTAACTCCGAACATCAAACATCTCGAAGCTCGCAACGAAGTGGTGGACGCCTATTCCTCGCATGAAAAAGTGCAATCGGTCTTTGGCGACCTCATCAAGAACGTCTCGCTGGAGGACGGCATCAATCGGATGGCTGCCTGGGCTAAACGGCAAGGGCCACGGCGTTCACAGCCTTTCAGCGGCATCGAAGTGATGAAAAAACTTCCGCCCTCCTGGGCTGCGGATTTGAAAGCGTAACGGGCGCATGAGTTCCGCTCCCAAAGTCGCGGTCATCCTTATCAATCGCAACGGTTACTCGTTGACCGAAGCCTGCGTGCGTTCATTGGCGGCTACGCGTTATCCCAATCTGCTCACCGTGATTGTAGATAACGGCTCGAAGCAGGAAGAATTGGAGCAATTGGTTGAATTGGCCCGACGTGAGCCGACGGTATTGGTGCATCCGCTGGGTTACAACGCGGGTTTTACGAAAGCGAACAACGTCGGGGCGGAACTGGCTTTGCGAGAGCATCAGGCGGATTACCTCTGGATTCTGAATAACGACACGGAAGTTCGCGCTGATGCGATTGAATTGCACGTGCGCGCATTTGCGGAACATCGTCTCGATCCGAAAAACACTATCGTTTCGTCGATCATCACGTATTTCGAGAACGACAACATCTGGTGCAACGGATTGCGGGATATGGCGTGGTTTAATTTTCCGCGCGGGGTGGATAAAAACCTGCCTGCCGCGCAAGTGGCTCGCCCGGGATTGGTGCTGAAAAGCGCGCCGTACTGCGTGGGATGTTCGATGTTTTTTGCCCGTGAATATGTGACGGAGCACGGATTGATGGATGAGGCCTTTTTCATCTATTACGACGACCTCGATTTCAGTCTCGGACGCAACAATGTGCATATTCAGCAGCCGTTGGTGCGACACAAAGTCTCGGCGACTTCCGGCAACAAAGGCAGCGCGCGTTTTACGCCGTTTCAATCGTTTCTCTATGCGAAAAACGGCATCCATTTTTACTTTCGAAAGAAGAAAATTCCGCTGCTCGAGAAAATCATTTACGTGCTTTTTACCAACTGGGTTTTTGTCCTGCTTTACGTGCGCGACTGGGCGACGCTCAAAGCGCATTGCCGGGGCTTGTGGGAAGGGCTGACGAAGCCTGATAAAAAATTTGTTCCACAATAGCCTGGCGAGAGATAGGCGAGAAACGAGAGCGTAGAATGAATTCCTCAGAGATTCGAAGTGAACCCCGCCCAAACTGTTTGCTTTGTGGTTCGGTGGGTACGCTGCGCTACGAAAATCTGCCGGACCGGTGTTACGCCGCGCCGGGAAAATGGAATATCCGCCAGTGTTCCAAAGCGGACTGCGGCTTTGCGTGGTTAGACCCGCAACCAATTCCGGCAGACATCGGCAAGGCCTACACAGGCTACTACACCCATAATCAACCTGAACCCGGGGCAGCGCTGTTACGTGATATTTGCTGGAGCGTTTGGATGAGCTACCTGGGAATGCGGTTTGGGTACAAGCAGGGCGTTGGACCGAAATGGCGGCGGATTCTGGCTCCGCTGGCCTTGATTCATCCGGGCGGTCGGGCGGAACTGGATTCAGCGGCGATGTATCTACCGGCTCCGAGGCAGCCGGCTAAAGTCATCGACGTCGGGTGTGGTAGCGGCGTGCTCCTCGCGCGGATGCAATCACTCGGATGGCAGGTTGAAGGAGTGGATGTGGATGCGGATGGAGTTGAAGCCGCTCGTAAGCGCGGCGTAGCGGTTAAGTGCGGCATGTTGGCGGAGCAAAATTATCCCGAGAATCATTTTGATGCCGTTTATTCGAGCCATGTCATCGAACACGTTCACGATCCTGTGGGCTTGTTACGTGAGTGTTTTCGAATCCTGAAGCCGGGCGGGCGGTTGGTAATTATTACGCCCAACCTGGAAAGCTGGGGACACGAAGTATTTGGAGCCGCGTGGTTGAATTTGGATCCACCCCGGCATCTGGTTTTGTTCAACCGTCGCAATCTCTACAAGGCGGCAGCAGATGTGGGGTTTGTCGTGGATTCGCTCCGCAGCACCCCGAGGTCGGGCTGGGTTTATGGGGCGTTAAGTCGCCAGATTCAACGCACGGGGCGTGGCGAAATGGCAGAATTGGGTAAGGTCGGGAATCTCCTTTTCGGCATCATTTATCAACTGCGCCAGCGTCTTAAGTTGCGGCGAAATCCGCTGGCCGGAGATGAACTGTTGTTGCTGGCGCGGAAACCGCAATGACGTTTGCGGTAAATCGCTGCCAGACGCTTACAACAACCGAATCTGCGCGGTGTCTTTCACCAGAGATTCGCGCAGGCTTTCCACGCGGCTGCGGCGACGCTCGATGATTTCCTTGTCTGTGGTTGGATCGTACGGAACGGGATAATTTCCATCCCAACAGGCGAGACAGAAGTTTTCTTTCGGAAATCCGGTCGCTTTGACCATGCCTTCCAGCGAAAGATAGTGCAGTGAATCGGCGTTTAAATACTCGCGAATCGCGTCCACCGAATGATTCGCCGCCATCAGCTTGCTGCGATCCGGAAAATCGATGCCATACACGCACGAATTCATGTGTGGCGGACAACTGACGCGCACGTGAACTTCTTTCGCTCCTGCGTCTTTCAAGGTCTTCACGCGTGCTTTGCAGGTCGTGCCGCGCACGATGGAATCGTCTACGATGATGACGCGCTTGTCGCGCACCAGTTCCTCAATCAGGTTCAACTTCACGCGCACATTGAAATCGCGGATGAGTTGCGACGGTTGCAAGAAGCTGCGGCCGACGTAGTGGTTGCGGATAAACGCCATCTCGTAATGAATCCCGGATTCTTCCGCATAGCCAAGCGACGCATACACGCCGCTGTCCGGAACGGGAATCACGAGGTCTGCTTCGACCGGATACTCGCGCGCGAGTTGGCGGCCCATCTCGACCCGGACTTTGTAAACGTTCCGACCGGCGATGGTGCTGTCCGGACGCGCGAAGTACACGTATTCGAACATGCAGAACGCGCTGCGTTTCTGCTCCGGAAAAGCTTTGATGCTTTGGAGACCGTCGCGATTGATGATGACGATTTCGCCGGGTTCAACGTCGCGGACAAACTTGGCGTGAATCAAATCGAACGCACAGGTTTCACTGGCCAACACCCAGGCATCGTCCACCCGCCCAATGGACAGAGGTCGGAAGCCATGAGCGTCGCGGACGCCGATGAGTTCGTTCTCCGTCATGATGATGAGCGAAAAGGCGCCTTCCAGTCGCTGCACCACGCTGGCGAGATGGTTATCGTGGCCATCTGTGGCCGGTTGCGCGAGGAGATTCAGAATCACTTCGCTGTCCACGGTGGTTTGGAACATGACGCCGCGGGATTCCAACTCATCGCGGAGCGCGGCGGCGTTGGTCAGGTTACCGTTATGAGCGACGGCGATCTGGCCGCGGAGGCAATTACCAGTGAGCGGTTGCGCATTGCGAATGTTGCTCGAGCCGGTGGTGGAATAGCGCGTGTGTCCCACGGCCATTTTGCCGACGAGGTCGTGCAGAATCTGGCCGTTAAAAATCTGCGAAACGAGGCCCATGCCTTTGTGTTCGCGGAATTGGCGGCCATCGCAGGTGACGATGCCGGCACTTTCCTGGCCGCGATGTTGCAGGGCGTAGAGGCCGTAGTACGTAAGTTCGGCCGCGTTCGGATGGCCATAAATACCGAACACGCCGCAGTAATGCTTGGGGTAATATTGCATCGCGAAAAACGTCGCAACGAGCGATACCTATTTGAACAGAGGCCGCGTCCATTGCGCAAGCTTCAAGCTGTCTTGAAACGAGGTGAATCCGACTCTGCGTGACCGCAGTTGACTTCCGCAAAGCGATATCGCATCGCTCCGGTTGCAACCGAAAGCAGACTCAAGGTGCTGTCAAATTCAAGCGATAGAAAGTGGGCGCAGTTTCGGGCGTGAAATTGGTAGTAAACGTGGCGTTAACAACCGGATTCGTAAAAATGGGCGTCCAGGTTTTGAGGTCCGAGGAAATTTCCAGCCGATATCGTGCGTTGGTGGAGGTTTGATAGCTTAACTGCATTTGATTTCCGAGTGGTTGCAGGTTGATGCGGCGATTTTCGCCGACCGCGAAAAGCCCAAGATCGCTCCAGATGATGTTGGCGCAAAACAATCCACCTGCGGGGTTCACGTGAGTCGGGTCCTGCATGTAACCTTGGTCCACGAGCCATTGATAACTGATGCTCGGCGTCATCAAATCCACATAAGCGCGGTTGTGTTCGAGGGCTATGGTTCTGACAATCGTATTCTGATCAATGGTTGTCGTGGTATTTGTGTCCACCGATATCCAGGTCGTGCCGAGATACAATACATCGCCGTCCGGAGCTGAGTTTTGCCACCAGGCTTCGCACGCTTCCATCCAGGTCGCCAACGATTCGACCGGTTCTTTCATGTGCCAGACGATGAGATCCGGCTGGAGCGCGGCAAAAATCGGTTCGCGAATGCTGAGCGGCACGTTTGTTACTTGATTTAAAGCGATGCCGCCCCAATCGGTGAACGCTGCATGAATCCCGTTGGTAGCAGTGTCAAGGACCGACGGTCCAATGATGAAGTTCGTGCCGGAATCAGATTCTATCCTTACGCGATAACGATTCAGCGGGAGCGTCACGGTTGCAAAGTGTCCTTGCGGAATGACGCTATAGCCATCAAGCGTCAGTGCTGTTTCCCAGGGGGAGTTGTTGGTGGAAATCATCAAACGAAATGAGCCGCCGTTGGTTTGACTGATGTAAAAAACGCCAACGCGATCGGCCCAAATTCCGCCGGGGCTGGTCAAATTATTCCACCAGACCGCGCCTCCCGGCGGCACTGACGAATAGGCGTTGTACCAGAAATAATCCGGACCGCGACTGGTGGCGCCGGATTCGAGAGTCCAGACGGCGCTGTTGCGATAGTTGTTCAGTGAAAAACCGGCAATGCCGAAGCGGTTCACAAGTTTCTGCATCACGTGATACGTGGGCGAGCGATAGGAATCCGCCATAGAATCGCCAAAAGACAGGACGGTGACCGGGCGATTGGAGCTTTCAAGTAACGCATAAAAACGGTTCAACGCATTTACGTTGGTAGTCGAAAAATCCAGCGCCCGACCGGTTAAAATACCTGAAACAAAACAAAGACTGATTAATCCGATGCGAAAAATTGTACGCCCTGAGGAGATGCTGCCGCCGAGTTTCATAGCCTGTGACCCGATGCTAAAGACCCGACGGCGTTTGGCCAGTTCTAATTAAAGTTGTCTGAAGCGGGCTGAATCCATCAAAGAAAAGCTCGCAAGTTTTGCGCAGTTTCGTTACTCACCCCGCCAACTTGTTATGAATCCAGCCTCATCCGCGTCCATTAACAATCGTTGGCCGCCGCAAACCAAGTTCATCATCGGCAATGAAGCCGCTGAGCGTTTCAGTTACTACGGAATGGTCAGCATCCTGATGGTCTATATCACCAACGTGCTGGAAAAGACCGAGGACGAAGCCATCTACATCGTACACGGGTTTAAATTCTTCAATTACTTCATGCCATTGTTGGGCGCGTGGGTTTCGGATCGGTTTTGGGGGCGTTACAAAACCATTCTTTGGATCTCGCTTGCGTATTGCTTAGGACACGGCGTGTTGGCCATGAGCGATTTAACCAGCTCCAAAGAAGGTCGCACTTGGTGCCTTTATACGGGCTTGTTCCTGATTGCGTTCGGCTCAGGCGGAATCAAACCGTGTGTATCCGCATTCTTAGGGGATCAATTCCGCGTGGACCAACGGCATCTCTTACAAAAGGCGTATGCGGCGTTTTATTGGTCGATCAATTTCGGTTCGTTCTTCTCGATGATGCTGATTCCGCAAATTAAAAATTACAGTTGGGCGTGGGCGTTTGGTGTGCCGGGTATTTTGATGGCGTTGGCGACGTTTATTTTTTGGCTCGGGACACGGCATTACGTGATGGTGCCGCCCGCGCGAGAAAGTCGAACCGCAGGATTTTTTGCTGTGTTGTTTGCCGCGTTGAGCGACCGCGGAGCAGGCCAAGGCTTTTGGGCGGGCGCCCGGAAACGCTTTTCCGAAGCCGAAGTTCAGGCCGCCGCATCTGTTGTGCCGATTCTTTCCATCTTCGCGTTGATTCCGGTGTTCTGGGCGCTGTTTGATCAAACGCATTCCACCTGGGTGAAGCAAGGGGAGCAAATGGTTTCGATCAATCTTCCGTTCGGCCTGATTCTTGACGCCTCCGCCATGCAGTCGGCGAACCCTCTGATGGTCATGACGCTCGTTCCAATTCTCACGTGGGGATTGTATCCGGTGCTCGGACGATTGGCTTCGCCGCTGAAACGAATGTCGGCGGGATTCTTTTTAGCGGGTTTCAGCTTCGTGGTTGTGGCGTGGTTACAAACCCGCGTGGATGGCGGAGAAAAACTCAGCATTCTCTGGCAGGTGCTGCCGTACCTCATTTTGACGACAGCAGAAGTGCTGATTTCGACGACGGGTTTGGAATTCGCATTCCGCGAAGCCGCGCCGTCCATGAAGAGCACGATTATGGGTTTCTGGAATCTCAGCGTGGCGTTCGGAAATCTTCTCGTGATGGGAATTACGAAAGTTTTGTCCACCGGCGAAGGCCATACATCGGTCAGTCCGGGGCGATTTATGCTCTATGCGGGAATGACCTTTGTAGCCGCGGCAATTTTTACAGTCATTGCGATGCTCTACAAATATCGCGATGAATCCGCGGCGCAGGGAAAATAAAATCGGCGTAGCAGCCGACGAGCGACAGGTGACGAACGTGATTCAGTCCAGAAACTGAATCTTCACGCCGCCTTCTTTCGGTTTGGAAAAACTGTCGAGCAAGGTCGGAGCGAGAGGATTTTCACCCGACTTGGGTTTCGCCTCGGCTTCGGTGGGTTTAGGGCAATTCTCCGCTTGCGGGCTTAGTGCGGAACGCAACGCACCTTCGACGAGTTGCGAGCAGTGAATTTTCATCGGCGGCAACGGGCCCAGTTCGCCAGCGAGCTCTTCAGCTTTGAGTGCCAATGCTTCCTCAGGCGTTTTGCCGCGAATCAATTCCGTGGCAAGGCTCGCGACGGCGATAGCTGTCTCGCAACCGAACGATTGAAACGTGGCGCGATCAATTACTTTCTTGCCGTTTTCGTCCTTGAACTTCACCCACATGCGGAGCATTTCGCCGCAGTCGGAATTGCCGACTGTGCCGACGGCGTCGGCGTTGGCGAGTTCGCCCATGTTTTGCGGATTGGCGAGCGCTTGCTGAATGCGTTTCTGTAAATCTTCGGTCACGGAAAAAATAGAGCCGAAATCGCGAGAATTGCAAAGTCGCAAAACGGATTCTCCTGCGGGCGCAAGATTAAGCGGCGGAAATTTCTTTGATGGCCTGAAGGCAATACCATTTTACCGCGTTGCTCATAGGCGGTTGCAGTGATTCAAGATCTTCAGCGGAACACCAACGCAGGTCGTGATGTTCTTCGGTGGCCAGCCTGATGTTGCCGCTTTTGGGCCGCGCCCAATAAATCATCCCGATGTGTTCGTGGGTGTCACTGATGCGATGAATGTCGAGAAAACGCGGTGCAATCAACGCGCGCGTGCCGGGTTCGGTGGTGGGCGGACGTTCACCCAGCAGTTCGACCTCTAATCCGCTTTCCTCGCGTGCTTCGCGTAACGCGGCCTGTTCCGGGTCTTCGTCGAGTTCAATGTGACCACCGAGCGGCAACCATTTGTTGAGCTTGCGATGATGAATCAGCAGAACCTTTGCGTGTTCGACTACGAAGATCGCGACCGTGAAATCAATTTTCTCGTGAATGTGCGGCATGAGCGCGGCAAGTGTGCGAACTGATGCGGCAAAGAAAAGCGCAAAGGCGCGCCACGTATCACCCGAATGAGCTACTAGGCAGCGATGCAGCGGTGCGATATGCTGCGTCAATCCATGATAACTGCCGTAAAGTTGCGTTCCGTCGTGCGAATCTTTATCGCCCTGGCGGCGCTCGCGATTTCATTTTCGCTCCACGCTCAAACTCTGGTTATCACCAACGGCTTGCAGAGTTTCAGCGCGCTTACGAATACCACTGTGATTCTGAGCAATCGTTGCGAGGTGCAGATTGCGGCGACGACACAACCGATTCCTGGCTGTTTGATTCATCTGAATTCACCTGACGCCTTTTTTGTGTTTTCAAACCTGAAACCGTCGGTTGTGGTTTCAACGTATCTGTCGCAATTCCGCATCAACGGTGCAATCGCCATCGCGGATAATAATTGTCGCGTCGTTCAATACGGCGTCGGCACCGTCGTGATTCCGCATAACGCTTCGTTTCAACCGTTGCAGGTTTTTACCGGACCGCATTTCACCGGCGAGTCGCGGTTGCTCAGCCAACACGTTTATTATCGGATTCCGCAGTTGGGCACGTTCAGTTCCGACATCAGTTCGTTCAAGCTGAAGCGCGGTTATGCGGTTACGTTCGCGCAAAACGAAAACGGCACAGGCATCAGCAAAAATTACGTCGCACAGGATGACGACCTCGAAATCAGCGTGTTGCCGGCGGACTTTGATAATCGCATTCGGTTTGCGTACGTGTTGCCGTGGCGTTGGGTGGATAAGAAAGGTTCGTGCGACGCGTCAGCAACGGATCTCAAGGCAGGTTGGTGGTATAATTGGAACATCAGTGAGAACTCGTCGCGCGATATTCAATACGTCGCCATCAAACAGCAGCCTCATTGGCCGGATCTGAATCAAAACTGGCAATTGCGCGGGGTCAATCATCTGCTCGGTTACAACGAGCCGAATAATCCGGTCGAAGACGCCTATGTAAATCTGACTCCGCCCGGATCTGTGAATGACGCCGTGGCGCGCTGGCCGGAATTGTTGGGCACGGGTTTGCGCGTCGGAGCGCCAGCGGTGACGGATGGTGGGCAGGGGTGGATTACCGATTTCATGAACCAGGCGAATGCGGCGGGAATGCGCGTGGATTTTGTGCCGGTTCATTATTATCGCAGTTATTCGAATAACAACAATCCCGCCGGCGCAGCCAACCAGCTTTATAATTTTCTGAAGGGCATTTACGACGCGGTGAAACGACCGATTTGGGTAACGGAGTTCAACAACGGAGCGAACTGGACCGGTGATCCGGATCCGACCTACGCGCAAAACGCGGCGGTGATTCAGGCGATGATTCAGATGATGGACGAGACTCCGTGGATAGAGCGGTACGCCATTTACAGTCGCGTCGAATTTACCCGGCAGACGCATTACGATGAAGGTGGTTTAACGCCGATGGGCGTGATGTATCGCGAACACGTTGCGCCGCTGGCTTACCTGCAAAGTTTGCCGGACAACGGTACGCGCGGAATCAGTCACCTGCATTTCGATGGTGATTCGCGCGATCATTCAGGTTATGGCAATAACGGCATCATCTCGGGCGGAGCAACGTTCACAAACGGGCCGCGTGGCGCCGCACTGGTTTTCGATGGTCAAAAGACGAAGGTGACGCTTCCGCCGAACATTGCGACCGGTAACGCGTTCACGTTTGCGGCGTGGGTGCGTTGGAACGGTGGCGGTAATTGGCAACGTATTTTCGATTTCGGCAACAGCACGACACATTACCTGTTTCTGACGCCGAGTTCCGGCAACGGCACGTTGCGTTTCGCGATTTGCAATGGCGGCAGCGAACAACTGGTGCAGACGGCCGGCCCGTTGGCGCAAAATCAGTGGCAACATGTAGCTGTCACGCTTGGCGGAAACATTGCCCGCCTCTACGTCAACGGAACGCAAGTCGCCATCAACGCTGGAGTCACCATCACGCCCGCCAATTTCAGTCCACGAATGAATTTTCTCGGCAAGAGTCAGTTCAGTGCTGACCCGATGTTCAACGGCGCGATGGATGAAGTGATTATTACCGATTACGTGATGTCGCCCGCGCAGATCGCCGCATTGCAAACCAACGCGCCGCCGCAATTCACCAATTCTCTTATCGACGCAGGTGTTGCCCAGCCAGATGTGCCGTTCAATTTCAGTGTCGCAGGCATGGCGGTGGATTCTGATGCGGGCGACATGCTCACTTACGGTAAGGCGGTCGGTCCGGCGTGGTTGAACGTGGCGGCCAATGGCACGATTACCGGCACGCCAGGCGAAATGCATGGTGGCACAAATTACTTCACGATTACTGCGACGGATTCCGCCGGTCACACGGCATTTGCAGTCTTGACCGTTTCCATTCCGGGCGCGCCGCGGGATGGCACTTGGATTGCAAATGCAGATGGCGCGTGGAGTGAACCGGCGCGTTGGAGTGGTGGAATCATTGCGAATGGCCCGAGTTTTCTGGCGGATTTCAGCACGATTAATATTACGGCAAACCGAACCGTTACGGTTGATTCGCCGCGATCCATCGGTTCGCTGCGTTTTGGTGACACGTCCAATGCGCAGACCTGGAACATCGTAGCAGCAAACGATGGACGAGTAACTTTGAACAGCGGCTCCAGCGCGATGCCGACGATTCACGTCGCTACGCCGACGGTTCTCAGCGTGCCATTAGGAGGCACAAATGGTTTTGCGAAAACCGGCACGAGCACGTTGACGTTGGCGGGGAGCAATGCGTTGTCCGGCGCGATAAACATCGATACCAGTAGCACCACGACGGCGGAAGGAGCAGTGGTTGCGGCGCATCCGCATGCGTTGGCAAATGCGAGCATCATTCGCATTCGTAACAATAACGACGGCAGTTCCACGCTGCGACTCAATGGCATTAATGGCAGCGTGATTATTCCGGCACAAATTGAAGTGAACTGTCGCAACAACAGCGAGCCGACGATTCAGAATGTTTCCGGCACAAATTTTCTGAGTGGGTTCATTCGGGTGGACGTCGGCGGAACCGCACTCAATTTCCAATCGGATAGCGGGCTGTTGGTGCTGAGCGGCTCGAGTCAGTATCTGGGTTCGCTCACGGGCGGACGCAGTTACGTTTTTTCGGGTAATGGCAATCATCTGGTGACCGGTTCGATTCTCAACTCCATCAACGGCGCGCCGATCAGCCTCACGAAATCCGGCGCGGGTACGTTGACGTTGGCGGGAACGAACACTTACGGCAGCACCACGACTGTGAGTGGCGGAAGGTTGCTGGTGAACGGCGTCATCGGAACGGGCGGTTTGTCGTTGAGCAGCGGCGTGACGCTCGGCGGCTCGGGTATTATCAACAGCGCTGTGACTATTCCGAGCGGAGCGACCCTTGCGCCGGGCGATGGTCTTGGTCGGTTGCGAGTGAACAGTAGCGTGACGTTGCAGCCGGGAAGCATCACACGGATGGAGCTCAGCGGCTCGCCATTAACCAACGATGTCTTGCAGGTCACGGGCACGTTGACTTTAGGCGGTACGCTGATGGTGACGAATGTTTCAGGCGCGCTTGTTCCCGGCAGTGTGTTTCCACTTTTCCAGGCGGGAATTGTCAGCGGCGCATTTGCGAACGTGATTCTGCCGCCGTTGGATTTTGGTCTCGCGTGGACGGCGTTGACGAATGGAACGCTGGCGGTGATTGCGACGAATCCGCCGTCAATTGCAGCGCATGAAATTCAAGCAGGTGAAAACTTCGTGCTGAGTGGCGTCGGCTCGGCGCATCAAAGTTACACGCTCGAAGCTACGACCAATCTGATTGTGCCGATGATCTGGACACCGGTCGCTAACACGGTTGCGGATGCGGCCGGAAATTTTGTTCTGGTGGATTCCGAGGCGGAGAATTTTCCGCAGCGATTTTATCGCGTTGTTGCGCCGTAAGACCGATTTGATGCCTCAATCATTCTCGAGGTTTTGAATCCGCCTGGCTGTTGAACTCGGGCGCGATGGTGCTGAGGTGATTACAAATCCGGCGCAGACCATCCAACAAATCCAGAAAGCAGATGCTGGCGGAAAACGATGGCGAATTTCCGGGCTGCAACCGTTCGTAATGAACTTTCTTCTGCAACAGACACCAGCGATTGAGGTCGTCTTTTGCCTGTAAGAGTTGTTGGGCCGTGCTCGCGTCGCGGGTTGTCACGAGGCTGGTTACCAAATCAAACTGCCGCAACGTGCGATGATAGAGATTTTCCAGAATTTCTTTGTCATCGTCGGCTTGCGGAAAATCTTCCTCCAGTTGTTTCATGACGGTGCGCGACAGATTTTTCTCAATCAAATCGCCGACTGCTTCCAGTTCATTCGAATAACTCAGCAGCATGAAGTGCCACTTCCGATCCATCGCGTTCAGGTCGCCAATCTGACTGAGATACGTCATCAACTGGCGATTAATCTGATCGACTGTGTCATCGTGCGAACGAACGTTTTTAATCTGGTCCGGGTTTCGATGCTGATAAGCCATCCACAGACTGCTCAACATGCCCCGCACTTCATCGGTCATTGCCAACGCCTCGCGGGTGGCGTGAGCCAGTGCGATGGAAGGTGTTTCCAATGCTTGCGGATCCAAAAACGATTTGCGTCCGTTTACTTCGTCAGGCAACGGATCGGGTCGCAGTATCTTTTTGATTAAATCCAAAAAGCTGCCGAGAAACGGGAGAAACAGGACAGCTACCAGAACATTGAAGCCGGTATGCAGCAGCGCCAGTTGTTGCGGCATCGGCACCTGGTTTTTCAAAGCTGAGAACGCGGCGGCTGGTAACAACGCGACGGCTAAAACCGCGACAATTATTTTTGCCAGCAGATTGGCGAGGCCGAGTCGTTGGCCTTCGACGGTGGACCAGGAAACCAGCAAGGCAGTCGCGGCGACACCAAGGTTCGTGCCTACCACCCAGATGATAAACAGCGAATCCGGCAACACGCCGCCCGATGCTAATCCGATTCCAAGTCCGACTGTTGCGGTGGAGCTTTGCAGCAATACTGCCAATCCCGCCACCACCAATCCAAGCACATACGGATGCCGACCCAGAATCGCAAAGATTTGGTCCACGTCCTGACTGCGACTGAAGATGTCCGCGCCTTCCCGGAGAAAATCCATCGCGAGAAAAATAAATCCCAACGCGAGAATACATTGGCCCACGCCTCGAACTCGTTCGCGGCGCATGAACTGAAAACACACCACGCCGACGAAAAGCAACACCCCCACGCTCGCGCCTAATTGCAAGGCAGCGACGTTCGCCAGAAACGTCATGCCCAGATTCGCTCCCAATAACACCGCGAGCATTTTCTCGGTGCTGATTTTCCCGTCGCCGAGAATTCGGACAATCAACAGAGACAAGCCGGTGGAAGACGGAGCGACTACGCCAGCGGCGATTCCCGCGCCTAAGGCCTGCGTCCGGTTTTTCGTCGCTTTTTCCAACCACGCAACCAGTCGTCCACCCAACAAGCGATCCAATCCCTTTCGCAAGAAGCGCACGCCAAAGGTGAGCAACGCCAGGCCCCCGGCCAGTTTGATCAAAAACATAATCGCATTTCAGTTTCTGCAACGGCAGGCGCGGTAAAACAGAGATTCGCGACAGCGGTGAAAATAGTTTCTCGCTCCGGCCACCAGCCCACGCTCGGGACAGTAACGCAGAGCGCAGTCCACCGCCACATCAGTTGATGTGGTATTTCTCTGCTTCTGCGCGTTTGTTGCCTGTCGTGAAACTGAATCGCGTTAGCGCGCGGCTTCCGTTGCCAAACCTACTTTGGTGATCTCCAACTGTTGCAACACATCCAGCACGTTGATCATGTTTTGATAATCCACCTCTTCCGAACCTTCGACGACTACGCCGAGTTCCGGATCAGCGGCTTTCATCTGGCTGAGTTTGGCTTTCAGTCCTTCGGTGGTGAAATATTCCCGATTCAGAAACGCTCGACCCTGATCGTCCACGAGGATGCGATTGATCTTCGGCTTCGGTTCGTCCGGTTTGGGGGCGGGCGGTTTGCCGGAAGGCAGATTGATTTCCAGGCTGTTCGTCAATTGCGGCGTGGTGATGATGAAAATCACCAGCAACACGAACACCAGATCGAGCAGTGGTGTGATGTTCAACTCGTTCAACGAGCCGTGCCCTTCGCGTTTAATGCGTCTGAATTCGCGTCGTTTCTTCATTCGATTCCAATCTCCTCGACTGTCTGCACATCAAAGCGCACTAAAACCTGTTCAGGAAAACCTTTGGGTGGCGGACGCCCGATCGTGGTCGTTTCCGCCAGCGCCTTGCGCACGGAGTTATCCCAGGCTGAATGCCCCGAACCTTTCTTCCAACTCGTGCCGAGAACTCGTCCGGTGGCATCGAGCTTCAATTCCACTTCTGCAACGAATCGGGCATCGTCAACGCCATCGGGCCGACTCCAGCGCGAACGCAACGTGTATTCCACGTAACCTTTGTAAATCGCGTTCGGATCGGAAACCGTTTCCACCGCTTTGCCACCCTCGAAATCAAACGCCGGCAACGCAGCGGCCGCCGGGGCGGCAGCAGGCGCAGCAACTGGTCCCGCAGCCGCGGGAGGCGGAGTTGCGGTCGGGGGCGTGATGCGCGGTTGTTCTTGCGGTTGCGCGACCGGAGGTGGCTCGTCTTTCGGTTCTTCAACCGGCGGTTTTTCCTCGGGTGGTTTTTCTTTCGGTTTTTCTTCCGGCGGCTTTTCCTTCGGCACCATCGTCACCGCGATTTTCTTGAGCTCTTTGCCCAACATGCCTTCGCGCGCCGCAATAAACACCAGTCCGCCGATGATGATGGCGTGAAACACCACCGAGATCACCACGCTCAACCGGGACGCCCGCTTCTGTTTGCGAATGTCTGCCATGCGATTGCGTTAATTCTTTCCGTTCGGTTCGGTCGCCAGATCCACTTTCACCACGTTGGCCTGTTGCAACGCGTCCATTACGCTGACGATGTGGCGATACTTGGTTTTGCTGTCACCGCGCACGATGACGTTCAGGTCTGGATCATCTACTCGCAACTGGATGAGTTCCGACAGCAACCCATCGAGCGTGACCTCTTTCTTATTCAGATGAATCGTGCCGGCGGCATCTACCGTCACGTAATTCGCTTTCGGTGGCGAATCTTTCGCCTTCTTCGAAGCCGTCGGTAGATTCAAATCCAGATCATTCACAATCGGCGTGGTTGTGATGATGAAAATCACCAGCAGCACGAAAGCGAGATCCAGCAACGGAGTGATGTTCAACTCCGTCAGCGAGTGATGCACTGATTTTGAGCACTTCCTCATATCCCGGCAGCTTGAGCGGCGACGGTGGCTTGATAGTCCTTGCTCGCGAGCACCTTGGCGACGGCATCAGAAACTTCTTCACCGATCGGTCGCGCGTCCACGTAGCTGTGTTCAATCTGGGTAGCGAAGCGGATTGCAAACGCGTCCAGTTCCTGTGTGAACGCCCGGATTTTCGTCACCATGAAGTTGTAGGCAAACATCGCAGGAATCGCGACGAGCAGTCCAATAACCGTCGCAATCAACGCGCCCGCCACGCCCGGCGCCATCGCGGTGAGGCTC
>Ga0065721_10005744_pt1 | contig 18523 bp, 14 predicted proteins | sample Mesricmetagenome_FD_59108 | JGI IMG/M metagenome (GOLD analysis project Ga0065721, IMG submission 59108) | Mesophilic microbial community from rice straw/compost enrichment Sample: eDNA_1 v2 (version 2) | ecosystem: Engineered > Solid waste > Grass > Composting > Bioreactor | place: USA: Davis... | reverse complement strand
GGGCCAGGATGGTGGCGGCATCGACCGGTCCATTCGTAGCGGGCGGCAACAAAACCGGTTCCTTAACTTCGGCTGACAGGGTTTTATTAAGTGAAATTTCCGTTTTTGCAGGCTGGGTCACGGCCTCACAGCCACTATTTAAAATAAGTCCCAGGAATGGCATTACAAGAAGGGCTGTCTGGGCAATGGTTGGTTTGAGATTTTTCATGTTTTCCGGATATTGGGCAACCAGGTCACCATATGTTTCTGATGGTCCTGATTTCTCCCAAGATAATACCGGCTTTCGTGATATCCAATGTGTGAAGGCGGAAAAAAGATTTTTTTCGTAAAGACCCGCACCTGAAATAGAAGGTCTACTTTCCTGCTCTGAATCTTTACTTCTCTCAAATTTCAGGATGCAAACAGGCCCATAATACTATTGCCTTCCGGATTGGGATAGCTCCGGGTTTTCAGGGTTCTTCAATGACCGAAATGCCATTTAAATAAAAAATCTGTTGACTGGTGCAACATTCTTCAGAGATGTCTTACTTTATATAAAACCAAAGACCTGGAGCTCGGCCTGACAATACCAACAGCGGATGCACTGGTAACCCAATGCATCAAGGGAGACATGAGTGCCTATCGTTTATTGTATGAACGATATGAGAAAGCCATGTTCAACACGGCGCTCCGAATTACGGGAAACCGGGTGGATGCTGAAGATGTTTTACAGGATGCGTTTATTGATGCATTCTCCCAGCTTCGGTCATTTGAAGGCCGGTCGACCTTCGGTGCCTGGCTTCGGCAAATAGTGGTGTATAAAAGTATCGGCCTGCTTAAAAAAAGGAAGGTGAGTTTTATTGACCCGACATCCGGACAATGGGATTTGATACCGGAAGAGACGATAGATGAAACGGGAGTTGAGTATACGGTAGCAGGAATTAAAGCTGCAATTGCCGACCTGCCGGATGGTTACAGGGCCGTACTCTCCCTTTATTTGCTCGAAGGTTATGACCAGGAAGAGATTGCGGAGATTCTAAAAGTTAGTCATTCCACGGTACGATCACAATATTTGCGCGGTAAACAAAAGCTGCTGCAAAAACTGAAAAAAGTGAAAACGCATGAGTAAGAATCTGAGAGATTTTATCAGTGAAAACAGGAAAGCTTTCGATGACGAAAAGCCTTCAGGAAATGTGTGGGAAAAAATTGAAGAAGCAGTTCGTCAACAGAAAAAAGATACCCCGTCACCGGTTCGAAAGATGCTAAGATGGTCAGTTGCCGCAGCTGTGGTATTGATCGTTGCACTGGGTATTTTCTATTTCACCAATAGTAAGTCAGGTGATGATCAGAATATAGTGAAAAAGGATTTGCCGGATAGTAAAATAAGTGTACCAAATGATATTGGACGGATAGACCCCTCTTATGCTGCCGAAGCAAAAAAGATCTATCAGTCAATTGAAAGAAGACAGAATGAATTGAAAGTCGTCGCCGCTGACCAGCCGGAGCTTTATTCCCAGTTTTCCCAGGATCTCGCTACACTGGACAGCGCCTATCGCGTGCTGAAAGCACAGGCCGTACAAACCCCAAACCGCGAAGTAATCATAAGGGCCATGATGCAAAACCTGCAATTGCAGGCTGAGCTCCTGGCCAGGCAGCTAAATATTTTAAATGAAATACAAAACGACAAACCTGATCAACATGAAAAAATTAATCATTCCCGCCTTTAGTCTGTTATTGCTCTCATTGGCAGTTGTGGCAAATGGCCAGGAAGAGAAGAAAACTGAAAAAACCAGGTATGAATTTTTCCGGGAAAAAAATATTTCCAAAACATATCCTGCATCCGGCAATCACTTGTTTATTGAGAACAGTTTTGGCAACGTCAAAGTGATTCCCTGGGATCGCAATGAAATCAAAGTGGATGTACACATCGAGGCAAGCGCAAACAAAGATGATATGGCGCAGCGAATCTTTGATGCGATCACTGTCACTGATAAACAAAAGGGCAATGAAATTTATTTCAAAACCGACATAAACAATAAAAACGGCAAGTCTGATAATTGCAAAAACTGCAAAAGCACAATGAAAATTGATTACGAGCTCAGGTTGCCGGTATCAGTCGCATTGAATATTGAGAACAGTTTTGGAGGAATAGAAGTGCCTGATTATTCTGGTCCCATCTCTTTGATCAGTAAGTTCGGTTCGCTGAAATCGGGTTCAATTAATAATGCAAAAAAATTATTGGTGGAGTTTGGCAGCGCAAATATTCAAAGTGTCGGAAACATTGAAGCGGAATTTAAATTTTCAAAAGTTGAGATCGAAAAGCTTTCAGGTAAAAGCAAAATCAACCTGGAGTTCTGCAGCGCAACAAAAATCGGTCTGGATAATAACCTGAGTGCTCTTGATCTGAATGAATCTTACAGCTCAATAAACATTCGCCCGGGTAACCTGGGTGCCAGCTATACCGTATCAACCAGTTTCGGCAATTTTGTCGACAGAACATCAGCCGGCGTTAAACGCATAGACACTCCCGAGAAATATGGTCCTGATTCCAATCGCAGGTATGAAGGAAAATCGGGAAATGGTGCGGCAAAAGTTGATATCAAATCAAGTTTTGGAAATATTATACTGGGAGAGCCAACTGCGGAAGATCTGAAAAAACACCAGGATAAAACAAAGAATAAGAACAAAAACAAAAGCCAGTCTAAAGCCGGGGCCGTTATTTAATACAACGCCAGAATCCGGCAGGCGGTAGCTCATTACTGTCAATTCAGGCAATAATTAGAGCAATTGAATCGGTGCCGGGTTGACGCTGAGGGTGTGATGAGGATAGCTTTGCGTAAAAAATTACGATGAAAAAAGCCATCTTCATTGCCCTTTTCTTATTTAGCGGCATAGCCCTTTCGGCCCAGGACAACAAAACAGAGACGGCCAAAGAATTCATGCAGATCAACACTGTGGAATCGGTAATTGCCGGCGGCCTGGGTCGCTCAAAGATGATTATCACTAACCCCGACGGTTCTCAAAAAGAAAGTGATTTGGAAAACCTGTTTAGTATGACAGGTATCAATTTCAAAAATATCCGTAAAAACGAAGACGGGTTAATCAAAACCTTGAAGTCTTATACAGACGAAGGCTGGAAACTCGAGCAAGTAACATCCCTGACACTTAGTCAAAACGACAGCGGAGCAGGTGGAATATTCATGACGCGTTACCTGCTTTCCAGACCAGTGGAAAAGAAAGGATTTTAATCTGTCGGTTTAATATTCCGGTTTATTAGTTATAAACTCCCCCACTGTAAAAACCAGTCTCAGACAGGATATCAGCTGGCTCCGTGTAGTTCAAAAGGCTGTTTCGAATGATGCCCGCCAGTTCATCACGGCTCATGCAAAAAGCTGAGTTTATCAGTGAAAGTTTGTAAGAGTTAATTTTCAGGAAAGCGAGTTGAGCCGTCTGGGTTACATGCTCGTCAATGAAGTAAAATTCTTCGGCAATATGAGCCTGGTCATTAGGGTATAAGTGGTCCATAGTTCGGATATTGGCGTGATAAAAATATTGGACAAAACCTAAACGACAAATCATTTTTAAAAATTGTGCCTCCGACTACACGGCAATTTACAAGCATAGGGGTAATCCCTTTGTTTCCAAACCGATATACATTAGGGGCATTCCCCGAATCAGGTAGTTACCCGTTGTTTGAAATCAGGATTTTCCACAAAAGATTCCGAGGATTATTACAAGTTGGCTAGCGGCGTCTGGCCGCTAACGAGTGAGTTGCCGTGCAGGTTGAACAGCAATTGAGGTTGAATATTTTATTATATTTAGTCAATGTTCAATTCCAAAACCTGCTGTTACTTTTTAGCCATTATCGCTTGTTTATTTGCCGGACCTGCTCAGTCGCAAAACCGGCTTGACAGCCTGCTCCCGGTTCGCGGACTGGCAATTGCCGCACCGCCGCCTTCATATGTTGATTCTTTCAATTTATTTATAGAGAAAGAGCTGGCTCCGCGACAGGTGAATGTGCTGATTTTGCGGGTTGATTTTAATTATCGCTATACATCACATCCTGAATTGAGTGACAGTAATGCATTGACGCTTCAGCAGGTAAAAAGCATCGTTGAAGTTTGCAAAAAGAACCAAATCCGGCTAATACCACAGATTAATCTTTTGGGACACCAGTCCTGGGCTAACCGAACTAATAAATTGCTGCAGGTTTATCCTCAATTTGATGAAACGCCGGGAGTAAAAATGCCGGCTGAATATAAGTGGCCGAATGAAGACAGCCTTTATTGTAAAAGCTATTGCCCCCTCCATCCAGAAGTACATAAAGTCGTTTTTGCCCTGGTCGATGAAATCGTCGATGCATTTGAAGCCACAGCATTCCATGCAGGAATGGATGAAGTATTTTATATCGGTCATCCCGATTGTCCCCGATGTCGCGGGAAAGATAAAGCTGCTTTGTTTGCGGGTGAAGTCAGCAAGATCAGAAATCACCTCGCTGCTAAAGGCAGGGAGCTATGGATTTGGGGCGACAGGTTGATTGACGGGTATACAACAGGTATCGGAATGTGGGAAGGCAGTTATAACGATACGCATCCGGCCATTGACATGATCCCAAAAGATGTGGTGATTTGCGACTGGCATTATGAACGGGCAGATAAGACCGCCGTGTATTTTGCCATGAAAGGTTTTCGTGTGGCAACCTGTCCCTGGCGTACACCTTCGCTTGCCATCCGGCAATTGCAGGATATGATCTCTTTCCGGACTGAATCGACACGGCAAATGCAGCCCCGTTTTATTGGGATGGTACAAACTGTCTGGTCCCCTGCTCCGGGTTTTATAAGAGATTTTTATTCCCGAAAACAAGATCCCAGGCGCGGCAACGATACTCCGCATGAGACATTCCGGCAACTATTTGCCGAGATGGAAAAATACAGGTGATACTCCAAATCGACTGGCAAACTCCCTATACATAGCCCCCTATGTCTGATAATTTTTTTTAACACGGGCAACCAAATGTTAAAAAAATGCTTTAGCTTACATATGCCTTTCGCTAAGTTCCAACTTCCCTGAAATTCCTTTTAGCCATTGCCAATACCTAATTTATACAATTTGGCCGGCCCGGGTATTGTGAAAAATTCACCTTTTAATAAAGCCACATGATCACTGCCAGCTCCAATTACCGACTGCCGAGGATCCTAATTTCAACCGGCAGAAAACCAATTCTCCTTCTTTTAGCGCTTTTTGTTTCCCTGGCTGCACTTGCCCAGCCTGTCAACATTGTTGTTGACCCGCCGTTCTCAACCCGAACGGTTGGCGAAACCTTTACGATAACGTTAAAAGCTGATTTTACCGATGCAATTCCCCCACTAGGTGTGGATGATATAGAGATTCACCTTGCATTTGACAATACGAGATTGCAGGTGACTGCCATGAATGAATTGCCGGTTGTCGCTGCATTTGATACAAAAGTGATTCCACTGGAAGCAGCACCGTTCACTGCGACGAATGCTTCCGGGCAAATTAATTATCATGCTACGACCGCATCAGGATTTCCGGTTGCGGATTTCGATATCTTGTCAATTACATTTACCGTTATTGCCGGTGATGGAAGCGCTACCCCGCTGACTTTGCGCACAGATCCCCCGGCCAATGAAACACGTGCGGCAAGAAGTGGTGCCTCAATACTCGGCACTGTAATCAATGGAAACATTACCGCCAACGATGTCGGATGCACAACACCATCTGTAGTAATTGCAACCCAACCCGGTGCCGGTATTTGTGATGCAAAGCCCTTTGATATTATATTGTCTTCTGCCCCAACAGGAGTTGCACCCTTTGATCTGACTATTACCAGTCCGGCGGGTACAGCTACTTATAATGATATCTCTGTTGGCGGGGTCATAACTACTTTTACGCCTGTAACTGAAAACATCTGGCCTGCTGACCCGCTACCGGTTCCTGCCGATGCCATTGATGCGTCTGTAACATTGGGTGTCAAATTTCAAAGCAGTGTGACTGGTTTCGTAAAAGGCGTTCGTTTCTTTAGTCCGCTGGATGTTAGCCTTGTTCCGGGCAACTATACCGGCCAACTATGGACAGAGGGTGGTGTGTTACTTGCCAGCGGAACATTTACCGGACTTACTCCCAATGCCTGGCAGGAACTCACATTTGATCAGCCTGTATTGATTGATGCCAATACAACTTATATCGCATCGTACCATACAATACATGATGTATATGCCAGTACGCCCGGGGGATTAACGGCCGCTGTAGTTAATGGCTCGCTCACCGCATTAGCTTCAGCAGATGCCGGGGGCAATGGGGTATATTCTTATGGTGCCACGCCGAGTTTCCCTATCAATTCATTCAATGATGCTAACTATTGGGTGGATGTCATCTTCTCACCGAATGTGTACGAATTTAATCTGACCGGTGTAACAGATGCCAATGGCTGTTCTGATAATGGGGATTTGCAAACACTAACCATTACCTCAGTTGATTGCAGCTCGCTGCCTTATAATATTGTTGTAAACCCACAGGTGACAACCACCGCTATTGGTCAAACCTTTGATGTAGTGATTGCAGCCGACTTAATCGGAGCAGCGCTGGATGTGGATGATGTTGAAATACATTTTGCATTCGATAATACCAAACTGCAGGTAGTTTCTATTACAGAAGATCCCGTAGTTGCGGCATTTACTGCCAAACCTATTCCGCTCGAAGCGGCACCATATACCGCTACCAATGCCGCCGGGCAGATTAACTATCATGCAACGACCACCACTGGTCAGCCAAACACAGACTTTAATATTCTCACCATTACATTCGAAGTTATCGGTGGAGAAGGCACTACAACAGATATCACGTTGAGGGCTGATCCTCCGGCTGATGAAACCAGGATTGCCAATGGAGGCAATTCCTTGCTGGCCGATGTTATAAGTGGTGTTGTTACGATCAACGATGCAAGTTGTGTCACACCATCAGTTACTATCATTGCACCAGCCGGCACATTAACCTGCAACAGCCAGTCGTTTGATCTTATCCTCGCTTCCACCCCTGCTCCAACTGGTGATGGTCCTTTTGACCTCACTATATCAGGACCCGGCGGGTCGGCAACTTACACTGATATCCCGGTGGGTGGTGTGATTACAACCTTTACTCCACCGGTTGAAAAGATTTGGCCTGGTACACCGGCTCCTCTTCCTCCGTCCAATATTGACGGGACCTCAGGCGTTACGCTGGGTGTTAAGTTCAGGAGTTCGGCTCCGGGATTTATAAAAGGTGTACGTTTCTTTAGTCCGAATGATTTGTCGACGGTAACAGGAGACTTTACCGGCCAACTTTGGGATGAAAACGGAGTTCTGCTGGCGAGCGGCATATTTGCTGGTGTGACCACGGACAGTTGGCAGGAACTGATTTTTGCAGAGCCTGTATTGATTGAAGCCAATACAATTTATGTTGCTTCGTACCACGCTAACACAAACATTTATGTGGGTTCACCAAATGGCCTGGTTGATGAAATAGTTAACGGGTCATTGACAGCACCAGCCAGTGCATCCGTGGGTGGAAATGGAGTGTATGCTTATGGCGCCACAGTTACCTTCCCGACAAATACAGTGGATGCTAACTATTGGGTTGATGTAATTTTTTCACCAAATGCATACATATTTAACCTCACAGGTGTAACCGATGCGAATAATTGTTCCAATGCGGGAAGCCTTCAAACCCTGGCTGTCACTTCTGTTGATTGCAGTGTGTTACCAGTTACATTAGTCAGCCTTTCAGCTACCCCGCGCGACAATACTGTTCACCTCCAATGGACCACAGCTTATGAATCAAATAATAAAGGATTCGAAGTTCAACGCAGTACAGACGGTAATCACTGGTCAACAATTGGTTTCGTTGCAGGAGTCGGTAATTCCACCGGCACCTCTCATTATAACTATAGTGATCAAAACCTGTCTTCAGGCAGGTATTATTACAGGTTAAAACAAGTTGACCTGGATGGACGGTTCACCTACTCTGCAATCGTTTCAGTTGTTCTCGGGTCTCAAAGTCTTTATACTTTGGAACAAAACTTCCCGAATCCTTTCCGCGGTGAATCGATTATCAGGTACAGTCTGCCGGAAACAGTCCGTGTAAACCTGGCTGTATATGATATCTACGGCAGACTTGTTAAAGTATTGGTCAATGAAACGAAAGACGCGGGAACACATGCCGTTACTTTCCGTACGGATAATCTTGGTGCAGGTCTTTATTTTTATCGACTGCAGGCTGGTGGTTTTTCAGCTGTCAAAAAAATGACCATTCAATAAATTACCGCCGTTAACAGAAGTAACAAGCAGGAACCTGGTTCCTGCTTTTTTTCTGAAAGAATTTATCATCAAACTTTCTTGCAACATCATGATTAACAAACAGGTTTTGCATAAACCTGAGCTTCTGAAAGGCCGGCGCAGCCTGAGTTTTCCACATTTTTGGCCATTTTTTCCCCTTTTCTCAATTGTTTTTCTATCTTAGTCGCCCGTCCAAAACATGCTATAGAATTACCTCTTCCCCGTTTAACCCTCATATAGCATTATCGCTCCATCCAATCCAATGTAATAGTTACCAATTGTCAAGGCTTCAGTATTTGTAGTCGTGGCCACGCCATGAATTCAAAATATTGAATCATACTGGTTCTATATCCTCTATTTATTAATTACCAAATGGTTTAGCAACTCAGACAAATATCTGTTATGAAAGTCTTCCGCTCCCGGGTTAGGCCTTTTGACCTGATCTCGTTACGTTTTATCCTGCTTTGTTGGTTTATACCAACAATGTTGACATCGGCGATATACCTGAACGCTCAGAAAGCTCCCCTGTATTTTAACCCCATTCCCTACAGCGACCCTGATATCATTTCACCGGGACGTGGTGCTGAACAATGGGAAAATGGCAGTGAAAGCGTGAACCATCCACTTCCTGATACGCTTTACCGTTCGCTTGATGTTTATTACCGGTTTCCCTGGACGCGGATTGAAGACTCGGTCTTGGGTAAATATAACTGGGCCTACTTCGACGGTCTGGTGGAAGATGCGATTGATAATGGTCAGAAACTTTCATTTGGCGTTATGCCGGTCTATGATGGTGAAGGGACTATTTTCTACGACAGTGCCAAATCCGCTTATCCTTTATATCTCCACAAATTGATGCAGGCAGGCGCTGAAAACACCCGTGACTGGATCAGCAACGGGGTATGGATACCCAATTGGAACCATGCACAATACCTGGCACGACTGAAAGCACTTAATACAGCCCTTAACAATCACATACTTACCACTTCTTATAAAGGCATCCCTTTTAAGAACGTCATTTATTGTATCGACATCCGCGGATATGGCAACTATGGGGAATGGCATAATGCCGGGATTGTTGATCATGCAAAAAATTATCCACCCGGGCGAATGGCTTCAGCTGCCACCCTGAAAACCATCATTAACCATCACACATCAGTTTTCAAGGACTGGCCACTTACTTTGATGATTGCAGCCTTTGACGCAGGACAATACGATGCGATCATGACACCTCCGGATGTAACTTATCATGCGCTTACAACCAAAAATGCATGGGGGCCACTTGGATGGCGCAGGGATCAATGGGGTGCAACCGATGATTACCTTGAGAAACTTTTAAAGAACAATGAAAAGAGTCATAATAACAGTCAGCCTTTCGGTGAATTGATACGTAAAAGATACCTCACTTCCCCTGTAACCGGTGAGCCACCCAGGTATATAAATCCGGGCGGCCCCTGCGACTACTGGGATCTCGAACGACAATTGGCAGACTACGGTGCCACTTCACTGGGGAACGGGAACTGGGGGAAGGTATTAACGGGTTGCGGCGCCGAAAATGCAAGGGCTGCTTTCAAGAAGACCGGTTACAGGATTATTCTTGATTCAGGCAGTATTAGCAGCAACATTTCTGTTGGAAAGAATTTTGAAATTGAGCTGCACTGGCGAAATATTGGAATTGCTCCAACTTATGAAAACTGGGATGTCTATTTTGAATTAAAGAATAACAACAATCAAATAGTCTGGACCCGGATGTCTGATTTCAAACCAAAACTTTTTCCTCCATCCGAGCTGGCTACGGTAATCATTGACAGCCTTGATTTACCAGATCATTTGCCACCCGGCGAATATGATCTGCAACTGGTAATTCGTGATCCATCCGGTTATAGAAAACCCTTTCCACTCGCAATAAAGGGAAGAAATGATGATGGCAGTTATACGTTGAAAAGGATAACGGTTTCTCCTTCAACCTGTGAACCTCCAGGTGCCAGACTAAGTCTCATAAAACCTTGCGAAGGGCAACTGGCGATGATTAAACTTGATGAGGCTACAGGAGCTGCCCCATTTGATCTGGAAATTAATGGAGTAGAATTCAAAAATCTTGTACCGGGACAAAGCTTTCCTGTGCCACAAATTGAGGAACAAAGAATTTGGACCGAGGATCCGTCTGTGATGAGTAATATTGATGCACCTGTTGAACTTGGTCTGAGGTTTAAAATTTTGATCGATGGTACGATCAATGGAATCAGGTTCTTTTCTCCTGAGGAAATATCCGGAAAGTATACAGGCCACCTGTGGGATGCCAATGGCCGGCTTTTGGATAGTGTAGAGTTTAACTCCGTTACACCACTTAAGTGGCATGAAGCAAATTTTAAACAACCAGTAGCGGTAAAAGCAAATTCCATGTACGTGGTTTCGTATCACAGTTCTAACGGATATTACGCTTCCACTCCTGCCGGTTTGAAAAATGCCATAACCAGTGGTTCCATTTTCATTACTGGTGAAAATATTGATGGTGCAAGTGGAGTGTACAGTTATGGCAGTTCTCCAAGTTTCCCAACTCAATCTTATAATGCATCCAACTATTGGGCAGATATCATTTTAAAGCCAGCAAAAGCGATTTACCGGCTCACTGGTGTTACAGACGCAAATGGATGTAATCATATGGGAAATCTTCAGGAGATTTTATTTGACATAACAGACAGTTGTGACAAACCGGTTGATACGATACCCAATACACTTACGGCAACACTTGAAGCTCCGAATATTTGCAAAGGAGATTTTAATGTTGTGTTGAAATCAGCCAATGGCACTGGTCCATTTGATCTCGTGATTAACGGGAAAAACTATACCGGAATTTTACCCGGTGACACCATTATCAGGATCAGCGATCCCATCGAATCCATTCTGGAAAACTCGCCGTCTCCCAATAGTTATATCGATGCACCGGTTGAGCTTGGAATGAAGTTTACAGCTCATAAACCCGGTAAGATAAAAGGAATCCGTTTCTTTAGTCCGGCTGACCCGTCCGCAACATATACTGGTCATCTCTGGACAACCGATGGACAACTGATCGATAGTGTTGTGTTTGAAAATGTATTACCCGATCGTTGGAATCAGGGGTGGTTTAAAACACCCGTTAATGTCATTGCAGGCACTACTTATATTGTTTCCTATCATTGCGATGGCCACTATGTATCGACACCTGCCGGTTTGAAAACCCCGATTTCGACGACATCACTGTATGTCCCGGCAGACAGTATCAATAACATTAATGGCTTATATGCATATGGTCCATCAGGCAGTTTCCCGACATATTCATATCACAGTTCAAACTATTGGGTAGATGTACTNTATTCTGCCGACAGTTTATACGAATACAATTTTGAATTGACCAAAATAACNGATTCAAAAGGTGAGGTTAACGAAGGATCTGTTCACTCACTTACCGTAAAAACGTCCACAAACTGCGATGCTGCACCCGAAGTTGAAGCGCCTACAGGACAGATCAGCTATGTGCCCGATTGCAGCAGCCAGGCCATACACCTGGTACTTGATTCCGCAGATGGAACAGCGCCATTTGATCTGGTGATTAACGGTGTTTTGTATAAGGGCATTATGCCTGGCGAGACAATCACATCAATCAAACCTCCCGCTTCATCCATATGGACTCACACGCCGCTCGTAGAAAGTGCCGAAGACGAGCCGGTGACACTGGGAGTGAAATTTAAATCCGGAATCAATGGCTTTGTAAAGGGAATTCGGTTTTTCAGTCCAGCCAATGCAACCGGATCTTACACAGGTCATTTGTGGTCGCAATATGGTTTACTGCTGGATAGCGCAGTATTCACCACTGTGACTGCGTCGGGATGGCAGGAAGCATTATTTAGTCAACCTATATTTATTAAAGCGGATTCTGTTTATATCGCTTCTTACTTTACATCCGCAGGAAGATATTCAGCCACTTCAGGCGGATTGAAAGAATCATTTACTAATGGTAACCTGACCGTATTATCAGACAGCGATGACGGTGGAAATGGTGTTTATCGCTATGGCAGAACCAGCTTGTTCCCGGATATGACTTATAATGCTCATAACTACTGGGTAGATGTGTTGTTTACTCCGGACACTAGTTTTGAATATACATTTGATTTCACAGCAATCACCGACAAAACGGGTGCCACGAACACAGGTTTATTGCAAACATTGAGTGTACCACTGGAAGGTTGTAACCAGCAGAAGCAAGTCACTCAATCCGTTTCGAACAATCAAAAAAACATGATTGTTCAAATGAATTCACGAGTTGAAGAAGTCACGGGGTTCCGCCTTGATCAGAACAGGCCAAATCCGTTCAACAGTCAAACCATTATTGGGTATTCTTTGCCGGAACGCACACAGGTTAGTCTGAGTTTATATGATGCATATGGACGCCTGGTAAAAGTCCTGGTATCAGGGTGGCAGGATGCAGGTTATCATACCACATCTCTTGACAAAGGTTTACTGGGGAGTGGTATTTATTTCTATAAACTGCAGGGCCAACATTTTTCTGCTGTCAAAAAACTGATCATACAGTAAGCAGGACTTTTGTTAAATAGAACCGGCGCATTAAATTTGTTGTGCGCCGGTTTATATTGCGTATCCATCAAACCCTGTTAACCTTGCCGTATGATCCGGACATTTAGTTTTATTCTGTTTATTGCAATCATTCTTTTATATGGTTGCACTTACTCCCAATCAACAAAAGGTCCGGAGGCAATAAGTTTCGAACTAATACCATTTGATGCCCCTGATATATTATCGCCGGGGCGGGGTGCTGAACAATGGCACAACGGATCAGAAGCCATCCCCTACCCTGGCAGTGACAGCACCGCATTAGTGATGGATGTTTATTACCGGTTCACCTGGAACATGCTTGAAGATTCCGTACAGGACCATTACCGCTTCGATCATTTTGACGGGCTATTGCACGATGCCATTGAAAAAGGACAAAAACTTTCCTTCGGCATCATGACCTGTTATGGCGATGATGTGGATGGTGTGAAGGATTATGATGGTGGGAAATCGGCTTATCCCTTATACCTGCACCGGCTGATGCAGTCAGGTGATGAATCTGAAAGAGACTGGCTGACAGAAACGGGTATCTGGGTACCAAACTGGAACAGCCCGTATTATCTTAATCGTCTGCGTGCCTTACATGAAGCATTATACAAACACATCATGGAAGGCAGTTATTCTCCGACACAGGGTCCTCATGCTGGTAAATCTGTTGCTTACCGCAATGTAATCTACTGTATTGATGTAAGGGGCTATGGACATTATGGTGAATGGCACAACGCCGGCTTAATAAGACATGTAAAAGATTATCCCGAAAAAAGGAGACCAACAGCTGCAACCCTGAAAAAAATCATTGACCATCATACGGAGGTATTTGACCGCTGGCCACTCGTTATGATGATTGCCGCATTTGATGCAGAGCAGGTGGGAAACATAATGAACCCGGTAGAGGTAGGACATTATGCACTTACAACACGTAATGACTGGGGTCTATTGGGCTGGCGCCGCGATCAATGGGGTGCAACGGACAGCTATCTCGATGATATTTTAAAGAAAAACAGGAAAAGATCGGGAGATGGCCCGCGACTTGGGGAATTGATCACAACGCGGTTTAAGGAAGCTCCGGTTACGGGTGAACCACCACGCTATGTCAATGACGACGGACATTGTCCTTACTGGAATCTTGAACAACAGGTAATCGAGTATGGCGCTAGTTCAATAGGTAATGGAAATTGGGGAATCGAAATGAAAGATTGTGCAAGAGAAAACGCAAGAAAAGCATTTAAAAGAACCGGATACAGACTCATACTGGAAGAAGGCAAAATTCAGCCTTCCATTAAAAGAGGTGAACCATTGGCAATCACACTTCATTGGAGAAATATTGGAGTGGCGCCTACATATGAAGAATGGGATGTGATCTACCAATTAACAAACAACAACAATCAGGTGATATGGAGCAATAAATCAAAATTTCGCCCCAAACTTTTTTTACCTCAAAAAGAAGTCAGTGTTGTGACAGAAACATTTGAACTGTCCAAAGACATCTTACCCGGTGAATATACCCTTGAATTGATCATTAAGGATCCTGGTGGTTATCGTTCACCTCTCCCACTGGCTATTCAAGGCAGAAATCCGGATGGTTCATATCTGCTCAGGAAAATTGAAATTATCTGAATCCGCCACGGATCAATCTTCGATTACAAGTAATACTTCCTATCAACAGCTACCGCGTATCTTTGCTTCATGGCAGAAGATCTGACAATAATAACTGGCAGCAAGCAGGAACAATATGAATCATTGTTGCCCCAAATAAAAGGGCTGCTCCAGGGGGAGACTGACCTGGTAGCAAACCTGGCTAATACGGTAGCTGCACTTAAAGAGCAGTTTGGTTGGTTTTGGGTAGGGTTTTACCTTGTAAAAGGGAATGAACTGGTACTTGGCCCTTTCCAGGGACCGGTTGCCTGTACCCGAATCAAAAAAGGAAGAGGCGTTTGCGGAAGCAGTTGGGATAAAGCAAAGACACTCATTGTGCCTGATGTTGAAAAATTTCCGGGACATATTGCATGCAGCAGCCTGTCAAAATCAGAGATAGTTGTACCGGTTATTAAAGATAACGAAGTAGTCGCCGTATTGGATGTTGACAGTGACGAGCTCAACCAGTTTGATAACACTGATCAACACTACCTGGAAAAGATATTAACGCTAATTGAATTCTGATACATGTTGAAAACAGTGAACATCATTGTTGAAGGTTTGGTACAGGGTGTTTACTATCGTCAATCCACAAAAGAAAAAGCGCTGGAGCTCGGTGTTTCCGGCCAGGTGCGTAATAAGTCCGACGGAACGGTTCACATCATTGCAACCGGGAGCCAGCAACAAATCCAGGAGTTGATTGAATGGTGTCGCAAGGGGCCAAAGCGGGCCGATGTAACCGACTTGAAAGTGGAAGAAATTCCAACAAAAGAATTCGACAAATTCGAAATCGTCAGGTAGGAAGTTTACCAAGATTATCCAGCATGTCGCGGGTCATGGCTGTAAGATCATATTCTTCCTTCCACCCCCAATCCTTCCTGGCTGTGCTGTCGTCAATACTTTGAGGCCAGCTATCGGCAATAGCCTGGCGATAGTCAGGCTTGTAATTTATCTCAAACTCGGGTATAACCTTTTTGATCTCTGAAGCAATTTCTTTTGGCGAAAAACTCATTGACGCAATGTTGTAGGAAGTCCTTATCCCAATATTGGCAGCAGGTGCTTCCATCAGTTCGATCGTTGCCCGGATAGCATCAGGCATATACATCATCGGGAGATAGGTATCTTCTTTAAGGAAGCATTCATATCTCTTTTCTTCAAGCGCATCATGAAAGATTTCTACCGCATAATCAGTCGTACCCCCACCCGGTGCCGATTTATAGGAAATAAGCCCGGGATATCTCAGGCTCCGTACATCCACACCATACTTCATGTGATAGTAGTTACACCAAAATTCACCGGCATATTTACTGATACCATATACCGTTACCGGCTCAATAATGGTCTGCTGCGGGCAATTAACCCGTGGAGAACTGGGTCCAAATACGGCAATGGACGATGGCCAGTAAACTTTATGTAATTTCTCTTCACGGGCGATTTCCAGCACATTTAACAAGCCCTGCATATTCAGATGCCAGGCAAGACCGGGATTTTTTTCACCGGTTGCTGACAATATCGCGGCCAGGAGGTAAATCTGGGTAATATTCTGACGAATAACCTGCACGTGCAACATTTCCTTATTCATCACATCCAGGCTTACATACGGCCCGGTTCCTTCCAACAATGGATTCTGCTCCCGCAGATCAGAAGCAATTACGTTGTTGTTGCCATATATTTTACGCAAAGCCAGGGTTAACTCAACTCCGATCTGACCACTGGCACCTATTACAAGTATCTTTTCTTTAACCATTCTACTGATTGAGGCCCCAAAAGTAAAAGCTAATTGACAAATTAGTGCAGTGCGAATACTCCCCTGTAAAGATTATTTTTGTGCCATGAACAAAATGTTGAAAACACTTTTTACCGGTCAGTCATATGATGAAAAGAATTTCTTCCTGATCGCCGGCCCCTGTGTCGTTGAAAGCGAAGAACTGGTCATGGAAGTAGCGGAAAAAGTATCAGGCATCTGCAAACGACTGGGTATCCCCTATATCTTTAAAGCATCATACCGAAAAGCCAATCGTACCAGCGCGAATTCATTTACAGGCATTGGCGATGAAACCGCAATGGCGATTGTAAAAAAAGCAGGAGAAAAATACAAAGTCCCGACCACATCAGATATACATGCACACGAAGAGGCGGCGATCGCAGCCAAATACATCGATGTGCTACAAATCCCCGCTTTTCTCTGCCGCCAGACAGATCTGTTGCTGGCAGCCGGAGAGACCGGCAAAATTGTCAACGTGAAAAAAGGCCAGTTCCTCAGCGGTCCTGCCATGAAATTTGCCATAGAAAAAATCAAAAGCACCGGCAACGAAAATATTATACTCACCGAACGTGGCACCACTTTCGGCTACCAGGACCTGGTTGTTGACTTTCGTAATATTCCCTGGATGCAGGAACATAAAGTACCTGTTGTAATGGATGTCACGCATTCATTGCAGCAACCCAACCAAACCAGTGGAGTCACTGGTGGCAATCCCCAATTGATAGGCACCATAGCAAAAGCAGCTGTTGCAACAGGCGCTGATGGATTGTTTATTGAAACACACCCCAACCCGGCTGTAGCCAAAAGCGACGGCGCAAATATGTTGCGCCTCGGCCTGCTTGAAGAATTGTTAGAGCAACTGGTAAAAATTCGCCAGGCTGTAGCATAAGAGGATTGCACCTGATTTAGTGCTGGCCACTGATTGTGTTGTTATTTTACTGGAAAAAACCGGGGATTTTCTCATTGCTTTTGGGAAAACCAGGTTGATCTTTACATCCTGATCATCAGGTTGCGCGACTATGAATCCGATCAGATGCTGTAATTCACGTTACGGAGTAAGTAGGATCAGGAAAATGTAAACTTTGCCGGTTAACCTTTAACCGAACCCACGCCCCTTTTCCTCCTCCTACTTTTCCTGGTGGTGGCGGCGGGGGAGGGAGGGCCCAAAGGGCTGGTGCTGGGGTGGACATGAAGGCCTGTTCTAAAACGTTATTTCATTGAACCATTATAGCAGCTCCCTACCTGGCCTTTTTTATATTCATCACATTATAGTTGCATTTGGCTTCCATCGCGTTTCCTGAACGATCCAAAAAAGAACGATGCCTTCGCCGCTATCCCACCCTGTTTAAAAAATCCACACCCATTATTAAACATCTCACCAAACATCCCAACACTTGCCAAGCCACCCCTCCCTTATTAACGAAAAAGTCAACGGCAATACCGTTGACCTTTTAATAAATTTTCAATTTGACGCTTATCGCAAGTCCACCACTTCTACCCCGGGATATTTGCTCTTATCAAATGTGAATTGTTGATCATCGATTGGTACATTTGTTTTCATCGTACTGACTGTGTAAGTATAGCGATTACCACCATTTTCCAAAACCCGGGTGCTGTAAATTGTCCGCGCAGCCTTGTCAACCTGCACATAAACTTTATGAAACGCCTTCGATTTATCCGTTGGTGTCATTTCAATCTCCTGCATCGTCTTCCCTCCCACTTTTTTCTCGCCATTTAAGATGTACAGAAAATCCTTATCATAAAAATTAGTAAAAAGCTTCTGAGGGGTCAACCCGCTGCCGGATTCATCAACACTGCTGACCGTAACTTCATTGCTGCCCTTATCATAGTTCCAAATGGTCTTTCCATCACTGAATATTTCCTGGCCGCCGAAACTTACACGGTATTTATTACCCTTCATCTTGACAGTACCAGTCTTTGTTGAAAGAGCTTTCCCATCGGCATTCTCAACCTTATAAGTAAAGTTCGCTTGTACGGTTGTAAATGTTTTGAATTTGGCACTGACGGCGTCAAGTACCTGTTTTGCTTCCGGATCGCTTTTTTGGGCATTTACTAATGAGCTGCTAAGGATTAAAGCCAGTATTACGTACAGGTTCCGCATAGTTGTTAATTTAATTTTAAAATGCCCTGTTTTCAAGGGTGTGCAAAAATAGTAATTACGATATAGACTGGCAATGACCGT
>Ga0065721_10050681_pt1 | contig 18528 bp, 13 predicted proteins | sample Mesricmetagenome_FD_59108 | JGI IMG/M metagenome (GOLD analysis project Ga0065721, IMG submission 59108) | Mesophilic microbial community from rice straw/compost enrichment Sample: eDNA_1 v2 (version 2) | ecosystem: Engineered > Solid waste > Grass > Composting > Bioreactor | place: USA: Davis... | reverse complement strand
CTGCCAATGAGGAAACTGCCTTGCTTGGAGGTGATGGGCGTGGCAGATCTTAATTTCAAAACTCTGTCCATGCCGTGGCGAAAGAAGGCATACAAGGAGTTGAGCTATTGGCTGAGCCTGCGGCGTGCGAATCATGTGATTTGTATCAGTGACTTCACCCGCAAGGAGGTGTTGTCTCACTATAAAATCGCTCCCGAGCGGGTTTCCACTGTGCACCACGGAGCAAGTGATTTTTCGCGTTTGGCCACCGATGAGGTGGCGATCCCTTTTTCGGATTTTTGGATGACGTTTGGTCATCAGGCGCACAAGAACGTGGAGACGATTCTACGGGTGATGGCCAAGGACGAGAAGGGGCGGCATCGGTTGGTCGTCGTGGGCAAGCACGATCACATCGAGACTGTCCTGAAGCCGCTTGCCGCGGAATTACAGGTGTCGGCCCGTGTGCATTTTTGCGGACGCCTTTCGGATCCCCAGCTGGCATGGATGTATCGCCATGCGTGCGGGTTGCTTTTTGTCTCACTTTTTGAGGGATTTGGGTTGCCTGTGTTGGAGGCGATGTCGGTGGGATGTCCCGTGATTGCTTCCGATGTGTGTTCCATCCCCGAGATCGCCAGTCGTGGCGCGATTCTTGTTGATCCTCTCTCTGTTGACGAGCTGCGTGCGGCGATGGATCGTGTAATATCTGATGATGAAATACGCATGAAGTTGGTATCGGACGGGCGCCAGAATGCGGCGCTGTTTACATGGAAACGATCCGCATCCGAGACGTTGCGCATCCTGACGGCCGTTGCGGCCCAACAGCGCTGATTTATTTTTCTTATGTTTGCCTATCGCCAGCGAGGTTTGGTAACCCTGCATTCTGCAATCGTTACCACGGCAATTGCGTTTTTTCTCCCCGTCTACGCCGAACTGACGCCGTATATACCCGGGGTGGATTTGAGCGAGGGGGTCGACTTGTTGCCATATATAGTCGCGTCTTTCATCGGTATGCTCGCGAGCAACGGTGCTGTTCGCCGCACGAGCGGCACCTTGCATGTGCTGGGCTCCGCAGGTGCCTTGAGTCTGGCCGCACAACAGATCGCATATGTGGCGGCCGCCATTTTTGCGGTGGTGTTTGCCCTCAAGGACAAAGGGATCAGTCGTCTGTTTCTTGGCTCCTACTTGCTGCTAGCCTATGTATTTTTGGCCTATCTGCACGCGAGTCTGCCGTCCGGTTTGGCGCGACTTCTTTTTCCTGAACGTAACAAGCTGCCGACCTTGTTTGTCGGCAGCGGCGAAAGCTTGGAAGATTTGGACACATGGATCAGTTCGCGCGGTCATATCGGCATAAGCCCGGTGGGCCTCTTGTCTGACGGCGAGCCGAGCCGAGGGGTGCGGGCGATTGCACCTTATCTGGGGAGAATGGATAGGCTGGAGGAGGTGTTGAAAGAGCGTGCGATCGCCCAGGTGATCCTGCTTGATTGGCATCTGCCGAACGAGCAGATCGAGAAGATCGTGGAGGTTTGCGAACAGGAGGGGGTGCGTTTCCTGATTCACAACAACTATACCGCGCGTTTCGCGAGGGAAATGACGCCGGTGGAGGAGGGGGGGCGCCATTTCTTGGTCATGCAAACCGAGCCGCTCGAGGATCCTGTGAATCGTGCGACCAAACGCCTGCTCGACATCGCCATTTCCCTGCCGGTTTGTCTGATTATTTTGCCTCCGCTTTGTTTGTTGGTGTGGACGATGCAGCGGATTCAGGCGCCGGGCCCGCTTTTCTTCAATCGCCCCCGAGGCGGGCAAAACAGAAAGCCTTTTAATATGTTCAAGTTTCGCTCCATGTATGCCGTGGAGCACGATATCAACAAGCAGGCCACCGTGGGGGATTCCCGTATTTTCCCCTTCGGCAAATTGATGCGAAAGACGAGCATCGACGAGTTTCCCCAGTTCTTCAACGTGTTGAAAGGAGATATGAGCGTGGTGGGACCGCGCCCCCATCTGCCCCAGCATGACGAAGAGTTCAGCAAGATAACGCGCACCTACCACGGTCGCGCCTTTGTGAAGCCGGGCATCACGGGATTGGCCCAGGTGAGGGGTTATCGTGGCGAGATCACCGAGCCGCACAAGCTGCATCGGCGGGTCTATTGGGATCTCTATTATGTCTCTCGCTGGTCTCTTTGGCTGGACATCCGTATCATCTTCACGACTGCATGGCAGGTGATTCGGCCGCCTGAGAGCGCCTACTGATCGTTTAATTTTCCTGTTCAATCATATCATGGCTAACAAAAAGATACTCGTTACCGGATCCTCCGGTCTCATCGGTTCCGAAGTGAGCTCCTATTTTGCAAAGGAGCTGGGCTATACCGTGCATGGGGTGGATAATAATCAACGGGCCGTGTTTTTCGGCCCCCAAGGGGATACTCGCTGGAACCAGAAGCGTTTGCAGGACAGTCTGAACGGATTTGTCCATCACGAGCTCGACATCCGGGATCGTGCGGGCGTTTTGGCGCTGTTGAAAGAGGTCAAGCCGGATGTGATTGTGCATACCGCCGCCCAACCGTCACATGATCGTGCGGCCGCCATTCCTTTTGACGATTTCGACACCAACGCGGTGGGCACCTTGAATCTGCTCGAGGCGGCGCGCCAATCGTGTCCCGAATCTCCTTTTGTGCATATGAGCACGAACAAGGTTTACGGAGACGCGCCGAACCGGATTCCCCTGGTCGAGTTGGAGACTCGCTGGGATTACGCCGATCCGGCCTATGCGGGAGGCATTGCGGAAACCTTCACCATCGATCAATCGAAACACTCGCTGTTCGGAGCGAGCAAGGTCGCCGCCGACGTCATGGTGCAGGAGTATGGACGTTACTTTAACATGCCCACCTGCTGCTTGCGCGGAGGTTGTCTGACGGGGCCGAACCACAGCGGAGTGGAACTCCACGGGTTCCTTTCCTATTTGGTGAAATGCAATCTTGAGGGCCGGGAGTATAAGGTCTTCGGTTACAAGGGCAAACAGGTGAGGGATAATATCCACTCCTTGGACGTCGCCCGCTTTATGGCGGCGTTTGTCGAGTCGCCGCGAGCCGGGGAGGTCTATAACCTGGGAGGTGGCAAGGCGAACAGCACGTCGATCTTGGAGGCGTTCAAGACGACGGAGAAGTTCACGGGCAAGGCCCAGATATATACCTATGTGGATCAAAACCGTGCGGGTGATCACATTTGTTATTATTCCGACCTGAGCAAGATGCGCGCCCATTATCCCAAGTGGGATATCACCCAAACCTTGGAGTCGACGATCGAGCAGATCGTGAACGCCTGGCGTGCACGGTCGTCGCAAACGTGATGGCCGATCATCTCCGGGAGGATTCAGCATCATCCAGACACATGGCCACTAAAGTATTGGTGTCGTCCATCAACTTCTATCCGGACCATGCCGGCATAGCGGTTTATTCGACCGATTTCCCCAAGTATCTCGCCGAACAGGGGGACGAGGTCACCGTCGTGACCGCTTTTCCCTATTATCCCAAATGGGAAAAGCGCAAAGAGGATAAGGGGCGCCTGTTTGCGTCCGAGACCTGGGAAGGATGCAAGGTGCTGCGAGGGTATCTGTATGTGCCCAGGCGCGCCTCCGCCATGAAGAGACTCATACATGAGGCGACTTTTTGCATGTTCGCCGCCTGTAATTTTTTCCGGGCGGGGAGGCAGGATGAGATCGTTTTGTTCACCCCTCCGTTCTTCCTGGGATTCGTCGGCGTGTTCTTCAAGGTGTTGTGGCGCTCAAAACTGGTGATCAACATTCAAGATCTCCCCTTGGATGCCGCATTGGCTTTGGGGATGGTCAAGAAAGGGTTCTTTGCCAAAACCCTGCAGCGCTTGGAGGCGTGGATTTATCGTCGGGCCGATCAGGTGGCGACAATCTCGCCGGTTATGTTGGACAATGTGCTGGAGAAGGGCGTCTCTCGGGATCGGGCTATCCTGGTGCCGAATTGGATCGATGTGAAGCGTGCGTCTGAAAAGGCGGAGAAGGGTTTGTTCGCGGCCAAGCATCCGGAAGGACGTGGAAAATTCGTGACGGCCTACGCCGGCAATCTGGGCATCAAGCAGGGACTTGATTTGTTGATCGAGTTGGCCCGTTCGGTGTCCGCGGATGAGCGGTATCATTTCTATCTCATCGGCGATGGTGCCGACCGGGATCGATTGGTGGAAATGGCCAAAGGCCTGCGGAACGTGACGTTCCTGCCGTTCATGAACAGCGAGAACTACCTGGCCATGTTACGAGATGTGGATCTCATTTTCGTGGCTCAGCGGAGCGGTGCCGGAAACAATTTCTTCCCCTCCAAGCTCCTGGGATTGATGTCCCAAGCCATGCCCTTGCTGATTGCGGCGGATGAAGACTCGGAGCTTGCCAAGGTAATACGTTCGGCGGGATGTGGCGTGGTGTGCCCCTACGGCGATATAGCGGTGCTTAAGCACGCCTTGGAAGATTATTCGGGCGGCAAGATCGACGCCAGGGAATATGGTCAGCGCGGTTTGAAAACCGTCTGGCAATACGACCGCGCGGCGATCTTGGGAGGCTGGCGTGATGCGATTCGCCTCCTGAAATAAGAAGGCACGAACAAGGCGGGTCCCGCGGGACCCGCCTTCCAATATACAGGGATTGCGTTTTCGTCAGAGGACGACGTGCAGACTGGCGCATTTCGCGCCGGGCTCGTTTTCTTGTTTTGGTCGAATTCGCTATATCAGCTTTTGGCCGGCCAAGGAATTCTTTGTATTACATTCGGAAGCAGACCGAATTCGAGCATCGAATCCAAGGGGAAGTTTGATGATATACGGATAAAAAACTGTTCGTCTCTCTGGTTGAGCCCTCTGGCCAGCATGTCGAAGATTGCCGCATACCAAGGCGGTGTATGGCCGGTGCCGTAGCTGCGGGATTCATCGCCGACGATATGCCAGAACCAGACATACTCTGGCTGGCCTTGGGCGGTGAAAACGCGGTCTTCTCCCGAGGGAACATGCACTCCCTCGATTTCTCGCGGAGGAAGGGCTTGGGATAGCGTTTTCTTCCAGCCGCCACCGACCCAACAGACATCGGGGGTGTGACTGGCGACAAGGCGATGCGACATTTTGCCCGGCACCCAATAGGCGATATAAACGGACAGGCGTTCGTTAGTCGGGCCAAGATAATCGACGAAAACGCCGTCGCTGAAATTGAGCAATTCGCCCACCGCTTCCTGCATTTCAGGGGTGTCGGCGATCGGTTTCTCCTTGAGCGTCCAACCGGGAGGCGGCGGAGGAAGTAGATCGTGGAGCGAACCTTGAAAGCGTGGCTCGGGAATACGGAAAGTGCCGGCAACGACCAAGGCAAGTGCCGCCAAGAGAAGGAGTGGAGCGAGCCAAAGAGTGACTTGACGAGCGGATGACAGGCGGTGGCTCATGTGCGGTTGAGTTCGAGTTCTGCCCAGCGAATCAGCAATGTCCACAGTGCGCAAAAGGTGACCAAAATGGAGCAATTGTAGAGAGGGAAGTCTAACCATGCGTGGGCAAGCGGCAGGAACAAGCCAAGGAGAAGCAGTAGATAGGGTGGTTGCAGCAGCATTCCCAATCGGATGCTTTTGCAGAAACTCCAGCAGAGGATGGCTAATAGGGGGAGCGCACCGAGGATTCCGGTTTCCGCAAGCAGTTGATAGTAATCGTTGTGGGCATGATCCCACGCGTAAGTTGCGCCTTTTCTCCAGGGAACACGATAGATCTCCTCATAATTGCGCTGAGTGAGGGGGAAGACGTGCCGAAAACTGCCAGCGCCCCAACCGGTGGCGGGTTTGGCGTCGAAGAGATCCCACGTGGCTTGCCGTGCGAGCAGGCGAGGCTCCATGTGAATTTTTTGGCCCTTCTCGCTGGTGACGTGTTTTATCTGTTCAATACTCTTGTCGAGATCAAGGAACCAAGCAGCGGCGATGACCACGGACAATGCGCCGGTGGTGACGAGTCCGGTGACGGCGGGGTGGGAGGTGCCGGGATTGTTGCGCAGCCGCCAAACCAGAAGGATACCCGCCACCGCCACTCCGTAGCCGATGAGCAACGCCATCGCCGTGCGGGAGTTGCTGAGAAATACGATGGCGGCCAGGATCACGGTCATGAACGCGTAAACCGGCGCGGGGCTGCTGCGCTCCATGCGGCGCAAGGCCCGGAGATAATACCACGCCATCAGGGCGACGGCGACGACCAGAATGAGGTTAAAATAAGCTCCGGCGTGATTTTTGTAATAAAAGGTGGCGGTGAAATAGCCGGGCACCCCGTCTTTGATCAGCCAGAAGATCCCTTGGGCGGAGGTGACTTTTTGCAGGATGCCAAGCAGGGCGAGGATGGTGCCGTTGGCCACCACCGTCGTGAGAATGGCTTGGACGGATATCCGGCGGGTAAGTCCGGCGGCCAAGGCGCAGGCGAGGGCCCACGCTCCGCCGCAGATCGTGAGCATCCGCCAAGCGTTCATGCGTTCGAACGGCGCGGACACCCCGCTGGGCAGCCATTTGATGTGCTCGATGGGAGCCAGCCACCAGTAGGGGCCGGCGGTCGCCCGAATGTAGGCGGGGTTGAGCGCCTGGCAGGTGATGTAACCGAGAAAGAGCAGTCCGAGCCAGAAGGGCGGGAACTTCAGCAAGCGTGACCAAGGGTGCAGAATAAACGCACCTTGGGGGGCGAGTTCGCCGGAGTAACGACGTGGCCACACCGCAACGACCAGGGCGCCGAGTCCCAGCCCGGCGGAGATGATTTGCGCCCACGGCGCGCGAGCACCGAACGCCCACGGCAAGAAGCAGAGGTGGACGCAGGCCACGATGACCAAGGCCAGCTCCATCGGATGGAGCGGCATACGGGCACGCACTTCCCCGCGGAAGGATTCGACGAGCTTGGCGTTGCGAAAGGGCGGACGGGAGGGTGGTTTCACGGCGCGAGGATAGGGGATGCAGCCGGTGACGAGGGCGGGGGTCAAGGAAGGCGAGCGACGAATGCGCGGGCGGCGATAAAGTTGTTGTCCGGCTGGTCGGGCGCGACCGCCGGGAGCTCCTCGTTGGCGTGGCGATCGGCGGTCGCGAAAACATCGGCGGGCCCCGCGGTTCCTCCCTGCCTTTAGATCACAGAAAGTGGTCGTGGTTTTATTTGAAATGCTCGCGGGCCCGGCCGTTGGGCGGAGGCGAATGCCGCGGCTAGACGGAGATTTGTCCTGCTGCATGGAGGCGGGCGAAGGGCCGGGGCCGCCGTGGCGCCTTAGGAACCTTATGAGCGTCGACCATTGGTCGGTGCCTCGGTCTCCGGCGTTTGCATGCGTGACTTGAATGCCGAGGTTCTCGCAAATGGCTCGGATGCGGTTTCCTGCTTTTCGTCTTGGCTTGCTGGCGTGGCTCGCGGCTTCCGCGGCGTATGCGGGAAGCGGCTACGACGCCGCGAGCGCTCCAAGCGCTCTCGTGTCGCGGCTCGGATTGGATCGGGAGGAACCCGCGCCGGCGATCGGCACCTGGTTGCGAGTGCGCGGCTTCCCAAACGCCCCGCTGCGCTCACCGGATGCGCCGGAACGCGAGGAGGCCATTCAAGAAGTGCGCGCGGCGCTCGGTCGATTGCGTGAGGCGGGGTATCGTTCCGTGTGTTTCATGCGTTGGTCGGGCAGCGCATGGGAGTCGGGCGTGCGTCAGGCGCGCGGGGCGGGCAATCGCGCGCCGCTGGACTTGCGCGAGGCCTTTGAACGGGCGCGAGCGTTTGCCGAGACTTACGGCGATCTGGTCGACGCCTGGGAATTCGAGAACGAGCCGGACATCGGCTTCTTCGCCGACAACGCGGATGTGATGGCCGCCTACTACAAGGCGCTCGCGTTGGGAATCGCCGCGGGACGGGGAGCCCGGCCAGCGGCCGGGCCTACTGGGGATGGAGAAGCCCGATCAACGGTCGGGCCTACAGGGGCGAGCGATGTAGACCCGACCGGTGGTCGGGTGGTCCGGCGCCCGATTCGCTCGCTCATCGTCATGCCGGCGATGTGTCTGCCTCCGGGACCCTATCTCGAGCAACTGATGCGAAACGGAATCCTCGGCTACACCGAGGGCGTGAATCTGCACTACTACGGCTTTGCCGAGGATTACGGTTCGGCGCATGACCGGCTGCGGGAGGCGCTTGAAGCCGGAGGCAGGGAGGCGGGCGCAGGGCGCGGGCGGCCGGGGGCGCGCCGATGGGGCCCGCGGCATCGCCCGGCGGGGGCCGAGCAACTTGCTCCGCCGGTGCGGAGATTTCCGGTGTTCGTGACGGAGTGGGGGTATGCGCGGCTCGACGGCGTGGATGCGCAGACGGTCGAGGGGCGCGTGCGGCAGTGGCGGTTTTTCCGGGATGTGCAGCGGGAAAACAGACGGCGCGAGGTGGCGGCGCCGATGGCCTTTTATCTCGCGTCTTACTTCGAGGCAGGGGCCAAAGAGTTTGGCCTGCTGATGCCGTTCGCCGATCGGCGCGCGACGCATTATGGTTTCGAGGTGCAGGACGTCGCGGAGGTCGATTCGGCGGAGAGCGATTTGTTTCGAGCCGGAGGCCTGGTGTTTGCGCCGGCGGATTTCGGCGCGGAGGCGACCGAATCATGGATGCGGCGGATTGGGGAGCAGATCGGGCGGGCGGAGGCGTCACCCGCTTTGGCGTGGCTGATGGAGGAGGCCGCCCGGCCCCATGCGAGGGGCGCGCGGGGCGTCGGCGGGACGGGGAATCGCGCCGGCCATTTTCGGTCCCCGTCGGCGGGCCATCCGCCGCCGGCGTGGCTCGGCGAGTGGCGACTGCGTGCCGAGGCTCCATCGCCGGTCGTGTTGGATTTCGTGGCGGGCGAGGGGACGATGGCGGTGAAGAATTTCCACGGTTACCTGCTCTCGGGGCCGGGGGCGGAGGCGGGGACGCGCGGCGGAGCGGGAAAGCTTGTGCTCTACCACTTCGGGACCGAGTCGGCGGAAGTGACGCTGGCTTGGTCGGAACACGTCCGTCCGGCCGAGGAGGCGTCGGGCGGCGCGCCGGCGTCCTCGCGTTTTGTGCTGAAACCGGGGGAGCGCCGAGAAGTCGACGTGCGTCTGGTGGTGAAGGAGGAACACTTCGCTGCGGTTGACGCGGCACTGGCGGCGGAGGTGCGCAGCGGAGGCGCGCGAACGGTGTCGCGCTGGGCGACGCGACTGTATCCGTCGCCCGATCGGCATCAACCCGTCGAGGGGCGGACGTTTTTCTTCCCGGCGGAGCGGGCGGCGGGCAACCGACGCTGGCTGGAGACGCGGCCGCTCGCGACGGAGGAGCTGTCTTTGCAACAGCAGGGAGGCGGAAGCCGCTGGCGAACGACACCGGGCGTGACCGTCGAGGAAACGGAGAGCGGCTGGCGTTTCCACGTGGAGGCCTTGCCGGGCGCGTATTTGAGCCCGGCGGTGGCGGAGCTGCCTTTGCCCGACGACTGGGCGCCCTGGGAGCGTGGCTTGCTGTTGCGCTACGATTACCGGATCGCGCCGGCTTCGTATGCCTCGCGCCGGCCGTTGGGCGCGGAAGAGGCGGATGCAACGCGACGTCTGCAAACGGGCCGGCTTGGTGACATGATCGAATCGTATCTGCGGACGCGAACGGGCGCGATGTATGCGACGGTGCCTCGGCTGAGGCCGACCCTGGCCTGGAAACGCTACAATCAACCGGCGGAAACCCTGACGCCGCATTTCCCGGGGCGGCAGGCTGCGCCGCTGCGGGTGGAGAAGGAACGCCCGGCGGCGTTGGTGTTTTATTTCCGTCCGACGGGCTTGCCGACGACGTTCGAGATCGAGCGGCCGGCGCTCGCGCATTGGCGAATTCCGCCGGACGGAAAGGCGAAGGACGGAGCCCGGTAGGGCGGGAGGGCCGGCGGGGGAGTTGTTTTGCGGGAAAGCGGGAAAGAACGGCGGCGACGAAGATGGCGATCGTCGGACGAAACTCGGGATTTTGAGTCGTGCACGAGGCGGTCGGCTGGCTTGAAGTGCGCCTTTCCGATGACGGTTGGCGTCCATCCTCTGGCAGGCTTCGACAAGCTCCTTCACTACAAGGTGCCGGAGTCGCTGCGCGCGCAGGTGCAGGTGGGATCGCTGGTGCGGATTTCGATCGTGAACCGGTTTCACCTCGGGATCGTGGCGGAGTTTTCCGAGCCGAAGGATTTTCCGGTCGAACGCTGCAAGCCGCTCGCCGGGCTCGTGTATCCGTTTCCGGCGCTGCCGCCGGATCTCCTTCAACTCGCGAAGTGGATGAGCGCCTACTACGCGGCGCCGCTCGACGGGATCATCGAAACGATGCTGCCGGGCGCGGTTCGGAAGGCGGCGTCGCTGAAACAGGAAAAACTGCTCGTGGTGGCGCGACAGGCGACGCCGGAGGAGGCCGCGGTGTTGGCGAAGCGTGCGCCGGCGCAGGCGAAGGCGTATGAGTTTCTCCGCGCCCAGCCGCGGCCGGTGCCGAAGTCGCTCGCGCTGGAGCGGCTGGGCGTGTCGGCCGCGGTGATCAACGGGCTGGTCGCGCGCGGGCTCCTGCGCGAGGAGTCGCGGCGGGTGGAGCGCGTGGCCTACGCCGACGACCATGCGCTGGGCGAGCATGTCGCGGCGCAGCCGCACACGCTCAACGTCGAGCAGCAATCGGCGGTGGACGCGTTGAGCGCGGCGCTGCGCGAGGAAAAGTTCGGCGTGCAACTGCTCTTCGGCGTGACGGGATCGGGCAAGACGGAGGTCTATCTGCGCGCGATCCAGGAGGCGCTGGCGGCGGGCGGCGGCGTGGCTTTTCTCGTGCCCGAGGTGGCGCTCACGCCGCAGACGGTGGCGCGGCTGCGTTCGCGGTTGGAGGCGATCGCGCCGGGGCATCGCGCGGTGGTGTGGCACAGCATGCTCAGCGAGGGCGAGCGGCTCGACGGCTGGCTGGCGCTGGCGACGGGCGAGGCGCGCGTGGTGGTGGGCGCGCGTTCGGCGGTGTTCGCACCGGTGCAAAACCTGCGGTTGATCGTGGTCGATGAGGAGCACGAGCCGGCCTACAAGCAGGACGAGACGCCGCGCTACCACGGGCGCGACACGGCGATCTACCGGGCGAAGTTGTGCGGGGCGTTGTGCCTGCTCGGCTCGGCGACGCCTTCGCTCGAGACCTGGGCGAACGCGAGCTCGGGCAAGTATGGTTTGCTGAAACTCACGCAGCGGATCGACGACCGGAAGCTGCCTTTCATCGACATCGTGGACATGCGCGTGGAGGCGATGCGGCAGCGCGGGGCGGCGACGCTGTCGCGCCGGCTGGTGGACGCGATGCTGGGGCGGCTGGCGAAGAAGGAGCAGATCATCCTGTTCATCAACCGGCGCGGCTACTCGTCGGCGATGCAGTGCCGGAAGTGCGGGCACGTGGAGGAGTGTCCGCATTGCAGCGTGAGCATGACCTACCATCGCACGGACGAGACGCTGCGCTGCCACCTGTGCGGGCATCAGCGCAACGCGCCGGCGCGCTGCCCGGGCTGCGCATCGCCGGAGATCCGCTGGCGCGGCACGGGCACGCAGCGCGTGGAGGAGGCGGTGCGGCGCGTGGTGCCGAAGGCGCGTATCGAGAGAATCGATACGGACACGATGCAGCGGAAGAACCGCTTCCGCGAGGTGTTGTCGGCCTTCCGCGCGGGACGGATCGACATCCTCGTGGGCACGCAGATGATCGCGAAAGGGCTGGATTTTCCCAACGTGACGCTCGTCGGTCTGGTCGACGCGGACCTGTCGATGCACGTGCCGGATTTTCGCGCGAACGAACGGACCTTCCAGTTGCTCGTGCAGGTGGCGGGGCGCGCGGGGCGCGGCGACCGTGCGGGGGAGGTGGTGGTGCAGACCTTCACGCCCGAGGCGGGGGCGATCCAGTTTTCGCGTCACGCGGACTACGTGGGCTTCGCGGAGACGGAGCTGAAGGTGCGGCGAGACTTCGGTTATCCGCCGGCGCGGCATCTGTTGCATCACCTGTTTCGCGGACCGAATCCGGAGAAGCTGCGTTTCTTCGCCGAAGCGTGGAAAAAGCGCGTGGAGGAGGCGCTGGGCGAGAAGGTGACGCTGATGGGGCCGGCGGCGGCGCCGATCGAGAAGATCCAGGACGAGTATCGCTGGCAGCTGTGGTATTTCTGCAACGCGCCGGTGACGAAGATCGTCGCGGAGGTGTCGCGGCTGCGCGCGGAGTTCGAGTGGCCGGACGACATGATCCAGGTGCTGGACGTGGATCCGGTGAATCTGTGCTGAGTTGTTTTACGGAAGATAACGAGGGGAACGAAGCGGGAGGCAGAGCGGAGGGGAGTGGGATCGCTTTTGGCTTCGTCCTGCGTTGGCTTCGTTGTCTCCTGTGAAAATGTCCGAGGGACTGGTCGATCATCATGTGCATCTGTATCCGGCGGAGGTGAACCGAGATCCGGCGGGGTGGGCCGCGGCGCGGGGCGAGCACTTGTGGGCGAAGATGTGCGCGCGAAAGCGGCGCGACGGTTCGCCGGTGCAGGAGTTTCCCGACGTGGAGGAGTTGTTGCGCGCGATGGACGCGGCGGGGATCGCGCGGGCGGTGTTGCTCGGGTGGTATTGGGAGAAGGCCGAGACCTGCGAATGGCAGAACCGCGCTATGGGGCGCTGGGTGGCGCAGTGGCCGGATCGGCTCGCGGCCTATGCGACGTTTCATCCGGGCGCGACGGCGGAGGAGGTGCGCGCCGAGCTGTGGCGCGCGCGCGACGAGGGATTGAGCGGGCTCGGGGAGCTGTCGCCGCACAGCGTGGGCGCGAGCATCGACGGCGAGGGAATGCGCGCGGCGCTGGCGCTCGCGGAGGAGTGGCGCTGGCCGGTCACGCTGCATGTGACGGAGCCGCGGGCGAAACCCTATCCGGGCATGATTCTGACGCCGGAGAGCGATTTTCGCGCACTGGCGAAGGGGTGGCCGCGCGTGCGTTTCGTCCTGGCGCACTGGGCGGGAGGCTTCGACGTGCGGGATCTTGGTAATGTTTTTGTGGATACGGCGGCGGCGCCGCTGATCTACGGCGGGGCGGCCTGGGCGATGCGCGGGGTGAGCGTGCGGCCGGAGCAGGTGTTGTTCGGATCGGATTATCCGCTGCGACTGCGTCCGGGACAGCCGGCGGCGGAGGGCTGGGCGGCGTTTGCGGAGGAGGCTCGGAGGAATGGGGTTTAGGTTTTACAGAAGGGAACGAAGGCGGAGGGAGAGGGGGCGGGTCGAAGGTCGAGTGCGGCGCGGGGCGCGGAAAAGCGCATTGGGGACAATACGCTCCACCGGGGGCTTCGTTATCTTCTGTGAAAGATCGGATCGGATTTGGGTTTTACAGGACGCGACGGAGGGAGCGGAGTGTGAGGCTCGTTTTTCCCACCATGACTCCCGAACAGAAGCTCGCCGAACTTGGTCTCGAACTGCCCGCCGTCGCTCCGGCCGCGGGGAATTATCTGCCGGTGGTGCGCACCGGAAACCTGCTGTTCTGCGCGGGCACTCTTGCGGTGAAGGACGGCAAGGTGACGCACGAGGGACAGGTCGGAAAGGAGCAGACGGTGCAGACGGCCTACGAGTCGGCGCGCGTCGCGGCGCTCAACTCGCTCGCGAACATCAAGGCGCATGTCGGCGAGCTCTCGAAGATCAAGCGCGTGGTCATGGTCAACGGCTTCGTGAACGCGATCAGCGGTTTCGCGGACAGCCCGGCGGTGATCAACGGCGCGAGCGATCTGCTCGTGGAGGTGCTCGGCGACGCGGGGCGTCATGCGCGCGCGGCGGTGGCCGTCGCGGGGTTGCCGCGCAACTCGACGACCGAGGTGCAGCTCGTGGTCGAGATCGCGGACTGATTTGACCGGGCGAGTGAAGATCCGGCCATCGGCCGGATCTTCGCGAAAAGCCGGAACGTGGTCGGTCCGCCTGTTTTTCGCGTCTCGTGGCGCGGGGGCGATTTTCGGGAGGGAAGCCGACCGCTTTTGACTTGGCGGATACGGCGGGGCAAAAGTGGCACCCTTATGGCCACGATTTATGAGACCCTGCGCGCCGACATCATCGGCGCGATGAAAGCGAAGGACAGCGCGCGCGCGACCATCTTGCGCACGGCGGACGCCGCGATCCAGCGGGCGGCGATGGACCAAAACAAGCCGATCGACGACACGTTGGTGGTGGCGACCTTGCGCAAGAGCGTGAAAAACCTCCAGGACGCGGCGGTGGAGTTCGAGAAGGGCGGCCGAGCCGATCTGGTCGCGGCGAACAAGGCGGAGGTGGCGGTGTTGGAAAAATACCTGCCCGCCGGGATCGAAGGCGCGAAGCTGGAGGCGATAGTCGCCGAGGTGATCGCGGCGACCGGCGCGACTTCGAAAAAGGAAATGGGCAAGGTGATCGGAGCGCTGAAGCAGCGTCCCGAGGCCGCTTTGATCGACTTCGGCGCGGCGAGCAAACTGGTGCAGGCGAAGCTGCAGTGAGCGCACCACGCGCCGCGTGCGGTGCATGGCACGCGGCGTGCGGATCTTACGGGCGAGGGAACGGACTCCCCCAACCGGCAACCGGTTTTGCGGTGAGCAGATCGGACGGGGACACCGGGGGGGGGCACCTGGTTTCCACGGGGGAAACGCCCCGGGGAAGCGCCGCTCCATGGCGGCGCGTCCGGCGGTCGCCCCCGGCCTGGCCTCGTCGGCAGCGACGGTCGGGGGGAGTTTTCGGCGGGTTCGGCGGGAGTTTCAGCCCGCCGGGCGTCGGGTGGCGAGGGCGGCGTAGCCTTTGCGGAGCGCCTCGGCGATGACGGAGGTGCGGATCGGCTTGCTGGTGTAATCGTCCATGCCGGCGGCGAGGCATTGCTCGCGGTCGCCTTCGAGGGCGTTGGCGGTCATGGCGATGATCCACGGCCGGGTGGTGTCGGGATACTCGGCGCGGAGGCGGCGGGCGCATTCGAGGCCGTCCATGACGGGCATCTGGACGTCGAGCAGGAGGGCGTCGAAACGTTCGCGCGCGACGGCGTCGAGCGCCTCGGCGCCGTTGAGGGCGAAGGCGGGAGAGTAGCCGAGCTTTTGAAGGAGAAGCGTGGCCACGCGTTGGTTCACGGGGTTGTCCTCGACGAGGAGAATGCGCAGCGGGTGGTGACGGGCGAAAGAGGCGTCGAGGGGGGCCTCCTCGGGGACGGGCGGAGGCGGCGGGACAGGGGCGGCGACGAGCGGAAGATCGACGAGGAACTCCGAGCCCCGGCCGGGGGCGGATTCGACGCGGATGTGGCCGCCGAGGATGGAGACGAGGCGATGGGTGATGGCGAGTCCGAGGCCGGTGCCGCCGTATTTGCGGGTGGTGGAGGCGTCGACTTGGCTGAAGGCTTGGAAGAGCCGGTCCTGGCGTTCGAGCGGGATGCCGATGCCGGTGTCGCGCACCGCGAGGCGAAACCGCTCGGGCTCGTCGGGCGCGGCGGCGGGGAGACGGGTCGCGCGGACGAAAACCTCGCCGTGCTCGGTGAATTTGACGGCGTTGGCGACGAGATTGACGAGGATCTGGCGAACGCGGAAGGCGTCGCCGACGAGGAGAGGCGGGATGTCGTCGGCGATCTCCTGATGGATGCGGAGGGCGTGGGTGGAGGACGGGGGGACGGCGATGTCGACGGCTTCGCGGATACAGCGGCGAAGGTCGAAGGGCGTGCTTTCGAGTTCGATGCGCCCCTGTTCGATTTTGGAGAAGTCGAGGATCTCGTTGATGATGGCCAGGAGGGCGTCGCCGCTGGTGCGGATGGTGTCGGTGAACTCGCGCTGGGCGGCGTTGAGAGGCGTGGACTGGAGGAGTTCGACCATGCCGATGACCGCGTTGAGCGGCGTGCGAATTTCGTGGCTCATGTTGGCCAGAAACTCGGATTTGGCCTGGGAGGCGGCCTGGGCGGCGCGGAGGGCGACCTCGAGGTCGGCCTTGGCCTGGGCGAGCTCCTCGGTGCGGCGGGCGACGCGGGATTCGAGTCCGGCGAGGAGGGCGTGGTTTTCGACGCCGATCTGCCACTTGCGGCAAAGGGAACGCGTGAGCTGCTGCACCTCGACGGGGTCGAAGGGTTTTTTGAGGATGAGGAGGCCGTCGCTTTCGGGGAAGCGTCGGGCGATGTCTCCCAGGGAGTAGTCGGAGTAGGCGGTGCAGAGGACGATCTGGATGTCGGGATCGATCTCGCGGATGCGGCAGGCGGCTTCGACGCCGTCGATGCCGGGGGGCATGCGGACGTCGAGGAAGGCGACGGCGAAGGGGCGGCCGGCGGCGCGGGCCGCGGCCGCGGCGGAGACGGCGGCCTCGCCCTGGAGGACGCACTCGAGCTCGAAGGCGGGGCCGGTCTCGATGGGCGCGGCGATGGGCGGGGCGAAGTCGGCGAATTCGGCGAAGGGCGGCCTGGCGGGGGCGGCGGGGGCGAGAATCTTGCGGTAGTCCTCGTGGATCGAAGGCAGGTCGTCGGCGACGAGGATGCGGCGATGTTCAGGCGTCATGTTCGGTGCCGGGAGGATGGCGGGGAAGTTCGAGGGTGAAAACGGCGCCGAGGCCGGGACCGTCGCTGCGGACGCGGAGCGCGCCGCCGAGGAGACGGGCGGTGTTGGCGGCGTTGTGCAAGCCGAAGCCGTGCCCCCCCGACTTGGTGGTGAAGCCGTAGCTGAAGATGGAGAGAAGCTGGTCGGCGTGGATGCCGACGCCGTTGTCGATGACGGCGACGTGGAGGTGGGTTTCGGAGGTGCGCCCGAGGTGGATGCGCAGGGTGGGATCGGCGGTGGGCACGGAGGAGAGCGCGGCGCGGGCGTTGGCGAGAAGGTTGATCAGGATCTGAACGACGGCGCTGCGGTCCGCGTAGACGAGATGGGGGCCGGGAATGTCGGAGCTGTGGACGACCCGGAGGCCGGCGGTGGAGGCGTGGTTTTCGGTTTTGTCGATGAGGAGCGCCTCGTTGACCGCTTCGGAGAGGTCGAAGGTTTCGCTGCGGCGGGGGGCCTTGGCCAGGGTCTGCTGGCGGGCGACGATCTCCTTGAGGTGGGAAACGCCGGCGCGGAGGGCGGAGAGTTCCTCCTCGGCTTTGGCGAGATGGGAGGCGGTGTGGTCGGCGTAGGCGGCGGCGAACTCGCGAAGCGCGGGACCGTCGGGATGCGTGGCGAAGACGGCGGCGGCCTTGGGCGTGGGGGTGGTGAAAAACTCGCGCAGGGCGGCGGCGGAGGCGTGGGCCCGGGTGCGAAGGTGGTCGGCGAGAAGCTCGGCGGAGACGTTGATGCTGTTGAGGGCGTTGCCGATGTTGTGGAGCACGCCGGCGGCGACCTCGGCCATGCCGGCCGCGTGGGAAAGCCGGAGCATGTCGCGGGTGTTTTGCCGAAGGGTGTCCTGGGCGGCCTTGCGTTCCTTGACCTCCTGGTCGAGGGCGACGAGCTGGCGGGCGAGGGTTTCGTCGCGACGGCCGACCTCCACGAGCATGGTGTTGAAGGCTTCGGCGAGCGCGGCGACCTCGGCGGGGCCGCGGGTGACGGTGCGGACGGAATAGTCTCGCCGGGTGGTGACGTCCTGGGCGGTGCGGGCGAGTTCGACGATCGGCGCGGCGACGGTGTGCTGGAAGCGGCGGGCGAGCAGCAGGGCGAGGACGATGGTGAGGACGAAGGCGGCGCCGTAGACCGCGGCCCAGGTGAGGGCGGTGCGACGGAGCTCGGCGCGGTTGTCGGTGACGACGAGGAGGCGCCCGTAGGTTTCGCCTTGGTTGACGACGTCGACGAGGACGGCGGAGGCGGGGTCGAGGGTCTCGGGAAGCTCGCCGACGGGACGGCCGTAGGAGACGAAGGGTTTCCCCTGCTGATCGTAGAGGACGGCGGAGACGATGAGCGGATCGTGACGAAGGGAGGACAACACCTCGGCGGCGGTTTGCGCGTCGCGGAAGGCGAGGGCGGCGGAGGTGTTGCTGCCGGCGATGATGCGCGCGGTGGACTGCAGGGAGTCGATGAGGCGGGCGCGGGCCTGGCCGAGGTGATGGACGAAAAGGATGGCGCCGACGGAAAGCAGAACGACGCCGCTCATCACGAAGGCGAAGACGAGGACGTGGCGGCGAAGCGAAGGGATGCGCGCTTTCATGGGGTTGGGGCGGGGCCGGGGGCAGGGGGCAGCCGGGGAGGCCGGGCAAAACACACGATGTCCGTGCCGGCGAGCGCGGGGCGGACGCGGAGCCGTGCGGAGCCGTTTCGGGCGACGAAGAAAACGACGCCGCGAGCGATGCGCTCTTTGGGCGGGAGTCGGCGCATCAGAAGCCCGGGGTGACGGCGGGGGCGATCGGGAGGGCGGGGCGGCCGGCGCCGGGCTTTTGCACGGGCGCGGCGATCATGGTCGAACGCGCGGCGAAGCGGAGCGGGAACGCGGGACGGCGGGCGAAAAACGTGGGCATGGCGCGAAGGCGGAACGGGCGGAGGCGCGTCGGGCTGGTTAAGCCCGGATTCCGCGATAAGAAGAGCATCGTTCCGTCCTAGGTGAGGATTCGTCAGGTTGTTGGGAGATGAAGACCAAGACCTGCGAAGCGGACGGAACGATGCGGCATAAATTTCGTCGTTTGGGCGACGC
>Ga0065721_10050680_pt1 | contig 18528 bp, 15 predicted proteins | sample Mesricmetagenome_FD_59108 | JGI IMG/M metagenome (GOLD analysis project Ga0065721, IMG submission 59108) | Mesophilic microbial community from rice straw/compost enrichment Sample: eDNA_1 v2 (version 2) | ecosystem: Engineered > Solid waste > Grass > Composting > Bioreactor | place: USA: Davis... | reverse complement strand
AAGAAGTGGCTGGATCACAGACCACTCGAAATCCGTCAGATCGAAACGTCCCATCTCAACCTCCAAGGCTGAGATCAGTGAATCACAACACATCCACCCTGCGGAATCCCCTTTATGGGTATGTGACCTAGTGCTCCGGCGGCCAGATTTTTACGCCGGCATGACTGAAAGGCACCTTCTTTGAGATGTTCAGCCTGATGAGGAGCGGCGTTATCGCCTCCACACAACGCGCGCTCGTGGCCGGGCCCGCATCGTAGCATTTCACGTCCAGCCGCTCTATCAGAGACCGGACCTCGTCTTTCGCCGCGGGGTCATCACCGCAGATCAATACGTCGCAATTTATCGGTTGGTGCAGGTCGTTCAGCACGTGTGCCGATACGTTGTGGAGTGCCCCCACGACCGGGATGCTCTCCCCCAGGATCACTTTGGCTGCTTCAGTTGCCGAACCTTCCGGAGGGGGGCCATAGAGCCGCGGATTTCCGGGAGCAAGCGGGACAACCACATCGACCAGAACCTTGCCGGTTAGCGCCGCCTTGATCGACTCCAACATCTCGTTGTGGGCTGAGAAAGGCACAGCAAGCAGCACCAGACGCTCGGCTTGAGCAACGGCCGCGCCTGTCTCCGCTCCGCGGATTGGAGCAGCAGCAACACCCGCAATCGTTAGTTCGGCCGACAATTCTGCGGCAATCTCCGTTGCTCGGGAGGCGTCACGCGACCCTAAGACCACTTCGATTCCAGCCCTGGCGAACCTCAACGCGAGCCCACGTCCCTGTGGCCCGGTCCCCCCCAGGATTGCAATAGTCATCTGCAAAGCTCCTTCGGCTTGTGACTGAACATTTCCTGGTCCCCAACGGCAGCAAACCGCGGGAAATGAACCGCCAGGTCGGCAGGTGTATCCAAGTCGTGTGATAGATGCGGCAGAAGCAAACGGATCGGCTGCAACCCGGCGACTTTTGCCGCCAAAGCATGAGCTTTGGCGGAATTCGGACCGTAGCAAAATTGCAATCGGGCTGAACTTGGCAACAGCAGCGCGTTCGTCCCGCCATCTTTGGATTGACCGACTACAAGTCGACCTTGGCCGCCGACCTCCAGCATCTGGTCGATTTCATCTCTGTCGAGCACCGGTATGTCGGAATGCAGGAGAAGAACGCTTTTCGCGTCGTTGACCTCGGCCCAGGTCAACGCCAATTCCGCCGCTGCATTGAGGCCAGTGCGATCAGCCTCCAGAACAGCCTCGGCGCCAAGGTCAGCCGCACTGGTCGCAATCTGCGTTGATGGCGTGATCACCGCGACATTTCCAGAAATCTGCCATCCGAGCAGTGTTTCAACGGTGTTGCGAAACATCCTGAGCGCCAAGGCTTCTCTCAATGCCGATGGCAAGACCGGGCCCAGTCGGCTCTTCGCCTGACCGGGATCCTTCATAAGGATAGCAACGGCAAGGGTCATCCATCACTCTCCAAATCCGACGGCGGGCTGTCGAATTCGGTCAAGCGGCGCGGTCCCTGCTGCACGTTCGACCAGCGGCGATATCTCTGGCGGATCGTGATCAGCGAAGTTTTCGATCTCGCGATATAGCGTGTCCCGCTGCACGGGGATTCGGCCAGCCCCCCGGATTATCCGAACCATCTCCGCCGGTGTGATCTCCTGACCGTATCTGGCGCCGGCCGAGCGGGAGATGCTTTCGTTCATCAAGGTGCCGCCCAAATCGTTTGCACCACAAGACAGCATCGTCTGCGCCATCTCGGGGCCAAGTTTGACCCAAGACACCTGAATGTTGTCGATGTAGCCGGCCAGCATTATCCTGGCCACGGCATGCATTCGCAGATTCTCATCGGCGGTTGGGCCGGGCCGAGCATCAGGATGCTCTCGAAACAGACGTGTACGTTGATGAATGAACCCAAGCGGAATGAACTCGGTGAACCCGCCGGTGTCCCGCTGGATGCTGCGTAATCGATCGATGTGTGCGGCCCAATGGACGGGGCCGTCTATGTGACCGTACATGATAGTAGCGGTGCTACGCAGCCCGACCTTATGGGCCGCACGGATGATCCGTTCCCACTCCTCGGCCGATAGCTTGTTCCGTGTCAACTCGAGACGGACTTCGGTATCAAGTATTTCCGCAGCCGTTCCGGGTATCGAGCCCAATCCGGCATCGCGCAGTTCCCGCAAGAAATCATCGACTGGCATCCGGCGCTTGCGCGATCCGTACCAGACTTCGAACGGAGAAAAGGCGTGGACATGTATCGAAGGCACACGAGCCTTCACGGCTTGAACGATACGCAAGTAGTGATCTGCCGGCATATCAGGGTGTAGTCCACCTTGAATGCAGACTTCCGTCGCGCCACGCGAATGAGCGACGGCGGCCCTTTCCGCGACTTCTTCCAGAGAAAGAAATTCGGCACCATCGGCTTCCTTGCGGTGCGCAAAGTTGCAGAACCTGCAACCCATGTAGCAAACATTGGTGAAGTTGATGTTGCGCACCACCGCAAAGGTCACTCGGTCTCCCACTCGCTCACGGCGAAGGGCGTCCGCCGTAGCCAATAGGGCGAGCAAACCTTCTCCCGAAGCCCGGAAAAGGACTTCACCCTCCTCACGCGACACGTCTATGCCGGATAAAGCTCCTTCGAGGATCCGCCGCAATTCCGGCGGACACGTGCGCAACTTTTCTTCCAGCGAAGCGCTGTTGAACAGCTTCGACCAGCTGTTCATTGCAGCACCTGTGCATGCGCAAGTCCGTCCGGCCCCGCCATAACCTGCAGATGAGGAATTACCGACGGAGCAACCTTTCCGAGATGGGCAGGGTAGACCGTCAGCCTTTCTGCCAGCTGATATCCTTTTTCCGAAGTTCGGCGGTTTAGTTCTGCAATGGCAGGCCAAGCGCGTTCGGGATTGATGTGATCGACGGTCAGCGGGGAAATCCCGCCCCAGTCGTTGATGCCTGCGTCGATGTAGCTTTCAAAGGAGGACTCGAGATTCGGCGGCGCCTGCAAACTGATCGAGGGGTCGAGTATGATCCGCGCAGCGGCCAGCGTACGCAACATATCCACAGCGGATGGTTCCGGCCAGGATGCCATGGCAGTGCCGGGTTTGGCACGGAAGTTCTGCACAATTACCTCCTGGATGTGACCATATCGGAGGTGAATGCGATTGATCTCTTTCAGGCTGTCGAGGCGCTCCTCCCAGCTCTCGCCGATACCGATCAGGATTCCGGTCGTGAAAGGAACCCCCAGTCGACCCGCCTCCTCAAGAGTTCGAACCCGCAGACGAGGCGCCTTGTCCGGGCAGGCGTGATGAGCCATTCCTCGCTTCATCAGGCGTCGGCTGGCGGTCTCCAGCATCATACCCATCGATCCGGAGACCTCACGCAGTCGTCCAATTTCCTCCGCCGTAAGAGTGCCTGCGTTGACATGGGGTACAAGTGCCGTCTTTTGCAGCACCAGCCGGCACATGGCTTCAAGATAATCTATTGTAGTTTTGTAGCCGAGCCCGTCGAGAATAGCGCGGGCTTCCGAAAACTGTCGCTCCGGACGCTCCCCTAGCGAGAAAAGAGCCTCCTTGCAGCCCAGCCTTCCGCCCGCATCTGCCACAGACAATATCTCTTCGGGCGACATATAACCGGCCCCCGGCGTTCCTGGCCGTTTGACGAAGGTGCAGTAACCGCAGCTGTTCCGGCACATTGTCGTTAGCGGCAAGAAAACCTTTCGCGAATAAGTGAGGCGACGCCCCCAATGACGGTCGCGAATCTCGGCGGCAGCCTGCATCAACTCTGCAAGCGCCCCCGCATCTGTTGCGGCATGGGGACTGATCGCCAGCCGGGCCTCTGCTTCGTCAGGAGTGTTCATGGGCTCTTTCCATTACAGAAGGCCGATCGACAGCGCCGGAATGAGCGCAAGTGCAATCAGGCCAATGACCAGCGCAAACAGGTAAAACCAGACCGAACGCATCGCGCTGTCGGGTTCGACCTTACCGATGGAGCAGGCGATATAGAACCCGATCCCCATCGGCGGCAGGAACATGCCGATGTTCATGGCGACCACGACGGTCATGGCATAATGGACAGGATCTATCCCCCATGAACGGGCAATCGGGAACATCATGGGCGCCAGCAACACGATTGCCGGAATACCTTCCAGAAGGCACCCAAGTACGAGAAACATTACTACCGTGACCAACATGAATACCATCCAGCCCCCCGGTAGCGCGGTCATCACGTCGTACAAGCTCCGGGCAAATCCGGTTTGCGTCAGAGACCAGGCAACCGCCGAGGCTGTGCCGAGAATAATCAGGATCGCACCCGTCATCGCCAGCGTCTCGACCAGCATGCTATATATCTGCCCTGGCCGGAGGCGCCCATAAATGGTGGTCCCGGCAATGAGAGCATAAGCCACGGCAAAGGTGGAAACCTCCGTTGCGGTTGCAATTCCCTCAGTGACAGCACCACGGATCAGGAAGGGAAGCAGCAGCGCCGGGAAAGCAATGATCAACAGGCGGCCAATGCTCTTGAATGGCGTCCGAGCGATGGCGGAGAGGTCCTCCCTTCTCGCTTTCCAGCGGGCGGCAGCTGCAAGAATTATCAAGAGAAACAGCGCGACGACAAAACCGCTGGCGAAAAGTGCGCTGATGGAGACTCCGGCAACTGAGCCAACAACGATCAGAAGTATGCTGGGCGGCACAGTATCGGCCATGATTGCCCCAGTCGACAACAGCGCGACCATTTCTTCGGGCTTATTGCCACGCTTGCGCATTTCGGGAAACAGAGCCGGCGCAACTGTCGCCATATCAGAGAACTTTGATCCCGAGATGCCAGAGACCAAATAGAGCGATCCGAGCATCACATAAGACATACCGGCCCGGAAATGTCCGAACAACGCGGCAAGGCAGTCAACGATAGCCTTACCCATGCCGGTCTGATCCAGGATGCTGCCCAGGAGAATGAAGACAGGCACGGAAAGAAGCACCAGGCCTGCCATCCCTTCGTCCATCCGGCCGAGAATAACCGTCAGCGGCAGGTGTGTTGAAAATACCAGAAAGCTGAGCGCCCCAAGTCCAAAGCAGAAGCTGATCGGCACGCCTATCGCCAGGCAAAAAGCGATCACGCCGATAAGAAGGACAACAATATTGGCATTGCCCATTTGCTGGAATATCGGGACCGCAAGCCACATGACCGACAGCAAAAAGAGCTGTATTGCCAGTGCAATCGCAATATCCCGACCGCGGGATTCTATAAACAGTCTCGTCACCAGCACTACCAGCATAAGCACCAAGCCGGCCGGAACGCTCGCCATTCGATAGGCCATGGAAATACCTAGTCCGATCGATTGGACCTGTGCTTCCGAAATTACGTGCTCGACAGCAGCGGGCAACAGAGCAATGAGGAAGGTTCCGATGAGTACCAGCCCCAATGTCTCCAGCAATTGCCGGGCTCGGGGCGGTACCGCAGTCAGGAGAAGGGTCAATCGCAAGTGCTGTCCGCGGTCCAACGCGACGACAGAGCCAAGCATGATCATCCAAAGGAACAGCAGCGACGCCAGTTCGTCCGAAGAGAAGATCGGTCGACTCAAGACATAGCGAGAAAAGACCGACACCAGGACCAACCCGATCAGTCCGACGACCAGCAAGCTACCCAGCGCCTCGACCGTGCGCATCAGATAGACATAGGCCTTCGGGCGGTTGCGCCCGTTGGCGTCGGACACAAGCTCTTCTATCTGAATCTCGCTGACGGCATTCATTTCTGGTCCCTCCCTCGTCCCGTCGCAGACCAAAACTGCAACTCGTATCTTGTAGGCTTGGATCGACGTGCGTTATCGCTGCCGGTTCGCGCTTCTGACGATAAGTCCGCGACCTATGACATGCGCCTGTATCTCGCCTGCGCCCTCGAAAACATTCAGGATCCGGGCATCACAGAGCACACGGCTGATGTCGTATTCCAGCGCATAACCGTTCCCGCCATGGATCTGGAGTGCGCAGTCCGCACTACTCCACGCAGTGCGAGCGGCCAGAAGTTTCGCCATACCTGCTTCGATATCGCAGCGTGCACCTTCATCCTTGGCGCGCGCTGCCGCATAGGTTAGTTCGCGCGCCAACACGGTCTCTACGTAGATGAGCGCCAGCTTGTCGGCCACGCGAGGAAACGCGATGATGGGGCGCCCGAACTGCTGGCGTTCTTTGGCATAGCGCAATCCGAGTTCCAAAGCGTTGAACGAAACACCAACAGCACGCGCGGCGGTCTGGATCCGTGCCCCCTCAAACGTGCGCATCAACTGACGGAAACCTGCTCCCGTCTCGCCCCCCAGTACGGAGTCGGGTGGCAATTGGAACCCGTCAAAAGAAAGCTCGTACTCTTTCATTCCGCGATATCCGAGAACCGGAATCTCGGTTCCCGTCAATCCGGGCAGGGGGAAATCGTCACTGCCTTTTCGACGCGGCTTGGATGCAAGGAATATCGACAAGCCTTTATATCCAAGTTCGCCGGGCTCTGTGCGGGCCATGATGGCCATCAGATCGCTGCGCGCCGCATGGGTTATCCAAGTCTTGTTTCCTGTGATTTTCCACCCCTGCGCATCCCGACTCGCTCGGGTAGAAATGGAAGCAAGGTCGGATCCGGTATTTGGCTCGGTGAAAACTGCCGTCGGCAACACTTCGCCGCTGGCAATACGAGGCAGCCAGGTCTGTTTTTGCGCTTCAGTGCCTGAACTTATAATCAGGTCACCGGCAATTTCCGACCTGGTACCGAGCGAACCAGCCGTGATCCAGGCTCGGCTGAGCTCCTCCGTAACTATACACATGACAAGCTTGCTCAGGCCGAGCCCGCCATATTCCGGGTCTATGCAGATCCCGAAAGTGCCCATGCTGGCCATTTCGGAAATGATTTCATCTGGGATCAATTCGTCGGCCAGATGCCAGCGATGTGCGTTGGGGGCGATCTTGTCGCGTGCGAAGCGACGAAATTGGGCGCGAATGATATCGTTCGTCTCGTCTCCCAGATCGGAGTCCGGGATACCTCCGTTGTCCAAGGCAGCCACCAGCGCTGCCCTGTTGACGGCGGTGTTACCATCGCGCATCAGAGTTCTTACTGCGGCATCGGCAGCAAGGACTGCAGCGGCCTTCTCCACACCCAGATCAGCGGGGCGGGCGATTTCAGCCTGTGACATCACTATACCGTGCACGAGCTGCGCGAGATACTCACCGAAGCCGATCCGAACAGCCAGGCTGTCGGTTTCGTCGAAGCGACCCCGCTCAATCCTGTCGAGTACCCACTCTCGCGTCGCTGCCAGAGTCTCGACAAGACAGGCGGCCCACGCCAAGCCGTGCAATGCGCGTTGATGCCGATCGGCCAAAGCAGGCACCAAGGACCCGTTTTCGCTTACTCTTCCTTCCACCTCATTTGTTGCAGCTTGCAGATAGGAACGTGCGGCGGCCAATGCGGCTTCAAGAAGGTCAGGAAGCCGGGCGTCGCTTCTCAGCAGGTCGGCTTGCATGGGACAAGTTCTCCTATAGTTCTGGCGCCGCGGCACAGCGGATTATGCGATGAGCGTGAAGACGGCTGATTTCGGTTTCGGACAAGCCCAGCAGCGAGCGGAGTACATAGGAGGTGTGCTCACCCAGCACCGGCGCTCGATCAGGCACGCCGCGAGTTGCGCCAGCTATGTGGGCCGCCGGTCCCGGAGTCGGATAGCTCAGCCCTCCGGGGTGGGTGACCGTGGAGAAGAGCCAACCATCGCTTGAAAGTGCCGGCTCTTCTTTCAACAAATCCGTTGGCTTCCGGTAGGGTCCCCAGAGTACGCCGGCACGGTCCAGGAGTTCTGTGGCCTTCTCATAGTTCAGCGCAGCCAGGCGCGGAGCGATGAGCGCCTCCAACTCGGCACGATGACGGAAGCGCGCACCTTCGTCGCTACTGAGAGACAAGCCTATCCGCGCTTCGACGAGCGCAATTTCCTCTTTGAGATCCAGCGCGTCGACCAGACCAACCCAATGTCTTGCCGTCAGCGCGACCACCATGATCCGGCGCCCGTCCGAGGTAGCGAAATCCCGCCCGAAACTGCCGTAAAGCGCATTCCCGATGCGCGGTCGATCCTGATCGGTCAGGAATGCCTCCGCGATGATGCCCAGTTGCCCCACGGTCGACAGCGCCAACTCCCCCAAAGGCAGACGCAGCTCGAAACCACGGCCAGTGCGGTCTCTGGCATGCTTTGCAGCCAACACCGCAAAGGCAGCCCCGGCTCCCGCCAGAAGGTCCCAGGCAGGCAGCATATGGTTGACCGGAGAGCCTTCGGGCTCCCCCGTCATTTCGGGAACGCCAACGGCGCAGTTTACGGTGTAGTCCACCGCGGGACGCCCGTCGGACCACCCCATGATGCGGACCGTTACCAAGTCGGGACGCTTCTCCGCGAGGCGGTCGTGCTGAAACGTCCGCGAAGATGCAGGATGGTTGGTGACAAAAAGACCTGCCTCGGGTCCTGGCGCGGTAATGATTGCCTGCGCCAGCGCTTGCCCTTCGGCATGCGACAGATCTATCGTAACCGATCTCTTCCCGGCGTTGAGACCCTGCCAGTAGAGGCTTTCGCCCGACGGAGCCAATGGCCAGCGTCCGTTGTCGGGCCCTCCCTGCAACGGATCAATGCGAATGACTTCCGCACCGTAATGATGAAGCATCACACCGGCAGATGGGCCAGCCACAAAAGAGGCCGCCTCCACCACGCGAATGCCCTGCAACAGATTAAGCATGTTGCGCCCCCGGGGATCGGGAATGGGCTCCATCGTGGGTCATGCCGCGGCCTCCTCATGGATCCCGATGGGCTCATCGAAGGCCCGGGCAATGAGCCGGATTTGGTCGGCGTCGTGTGAATAGTGAAAGCTGCCCGCGGGCGAGGCGGCTTCGGGTCTGGCAACCGACACAAATCGGCCTTGCTCCGCGCCGATGCGGCGCAGCACTGCTTCGAGCCGCCGGTCGAGCCAAGTCCATGCGCCCATGTTGGCAGGCTCTTCCTGCGCCCAGACGAACTCGGCCTTGGCATACGGCGCAAAGGCTTCGCAAAGTGGCGACTCGGGGAAGGGATAGAACTGCTCGAGCCGCAAGATGGCTACACCGGTCGCCCCACGGCGCTTTCTTTCTTCAGCCAGAGCATAGCCAAGCTTGCCGCTGCAAAGAATGACACGGCGGACCGGCTCGGACGGAGGATCGAAAATCAACGGCAGGAAGCCCGTCCCGGGTCCCATCTCGGCAGGCTCCGATACCGCCTGCGGAAGGCGGAGCAAAGTCTTAGGGCTGAAAACGAACAGCGGTTTGCGCGAGGTCGACCGGCTTTGACGTCGCAGGAGATGGAAGAAATTCGCCGGGGTGGACGGTGCGGCAACACGAATGTTGTTGTCGCCGCAAAGCTGCAGAAGACGTTCGATGCGCGCCGAGGAATGTTCGGGGCCCTGCCCCTCCAAACCGTGGGGCAGGAACACGACGAGCTTCGACGTCTGCTGCCACTTCGCTTCAGCTGACGAGATGAACTGATCGATAATCACCTGCGCGCAGTTGGCGAAATCACCAAACTGCGCCTCCCAGATCACCAGGGCGTCAGGTCGCTCAACGCTGTAGCCATATTCGAAACCGAGCACGGCATTCTCGGACAGGGGACTGTTGGCGAGATGGAAGACAGCACCCGCCTGCGCGACTTGCTGCAGTCGATTCAGCCGGTTTCCTGTGGCCGTATCGTGAAGTACGAAATGACGGGTAGAAAAGGCGCCGCGCTCGACGTCCTGTCCCGTCAATCGCACATCGATCCCTTCGTCGAGCAGGCTGGCGATGGCCAATGCTTCGGCATGAGGCCAAGCGAAGACTGAGCCGGGGGACCGTTGCGTCAAAATGCGCCGGACTTTCGGATGGGCCGAGAACGTGTCAGGAATCGTGGTGATCCGAGCCATCAGGCTTTCCAATGTCACGACTGGCAGACCCGTGTCTGCCGCCGGCACAGTACTTTCGGCCGAAATGTCACGGTCAGGAGCCCCGCCATTCGACCCACTGTTGCGAAGAGGGGTTGCGGCCAGTTCGTAGGCTTCCTGCAAATGAGCACGATAGGTACTGCGCTGCGTCTCAATGGCTTCGGCGGTAGTCAGACCTGCCGCGATCAGTCGCTCGCCATAGCTTGCGGCGACAGTGGGCTTTCGATCGATCCGTTCGTAAAGCCGAGGCTGGGTGAAGGTAGGTTCATCCAGCTCGTTGTGACCACGCCGGCGATAGCAGACTAGGTCGATGACCGCATCGCGTCTCTGGCTTTGGCGGAAAGCCACCGAAAGGTCTGCAGCTTGCAGCACCGCATCCGGATCATCGCCATTCACGTGCAGGATCGCACTGTCGACCGCCTTCCATATCCCGGTGCAATGCAGCGAACTGCGGGCATCCGAGGGCTCGGTGGTGAACCCGATCTGATTGTTCACGATCAGGTGGATGGTGCCTCCCGTTCCAAAGGCACCAACCTGACCGAGCTGCACGAGTTCCGATACGCTGCCTTGCCCTATGACACTGGCATCCGTGTGCAGCGCGATGCCGAGCACATGCGCCGGATCGCTGCCCTCGCGTCGCCGCAGATCCTGGCGAGCGCGCACCCGCCCCAGACACACGGGATTCACTGCTTCCAGATGCGAGGGATTGGGGCAAAGGGAAATCCGCAGTCGATGGCCGTCGATCTCGATCTGCTGCTCAAAGCCGAGGTGATAGGGCACGTCTGCCGGCTGATCTGACGCTTGCGGAAAGGGATGGTTGCCCTGAAACGCATAGAAGGCATCGACCGGATCCTGCTCCAGGACATTGACCATCAGGTTCAGGCGACCGCGATGCATCGTCGCGATCACGATCTCCTGGACACCCTGGGATGCGGCAGAACGGATGACTTGCAGCAGCAACGGCAGAACGGATTCGGCTCCTTCGGCCCCAAACCGCTTCTTGGTTGGAGCTTTGTTGCCAAGGAAGCGTTCGAACTCCTCTGCCCGCAGCAGCTGATCAAGTGCCCGGAGACGCAAATCTGCCCGCAAATCGGCCCTCGGCCCCTCAAATTCGCGCAGAAGCCAGGACCGCACCTCAGGATCGTCGATATGCCCCGTCTCGATGGTTAGCGCCCCGAGATAGGCGTCGCGCAGCCTGGCATGAACAGGACTCGCGACCTCGGCATGACGTAGCCTGCCCATGGCGTCAGGATGTTGCAGGACGGCTTCCCTACGCGAGCCTTCAAGCGGGTTGATGTCTGCCAGCCGGTGCCCACTCTGCCGAAGCGCCTCGACACTGAATTGGCCATCAGATCCGCCGCCGGCAATGGACGACATCAAATCATCGACTACGAGAAAGACGGCACGCCAGCTTTCATGTACCGATGCCGGATCAGCACGAAACATCGCGTGCAGCATCTCGAAATAGGCGGGGTCTGCAGCGAGAAGCGCGGAGGGTTGGCGCCGCATCTAGACGTCCTCTAATGTTCATTCGCGCAACCTTGGCGCGATTGGTCCAAAGAAAGCTTCGGATGCGTTGAAGGGCGCAACAAAACAGGTATCCGCTCCTCCCCGGGGCGGGCCATCAGAAAGAATCCGAAGCAAGTCTCCGTTGGCGTTGCTGTGGAAGGAGGTCAAAACATGCACAGCCCGCCATCAATGACTACGGTAGAGCCGGTCATGAAACCCGCCTCCTCCGAGAGCACCCATTGGATGACCGAAGCGACCTCATCCGGCGTGCCAGGTCGTCCAAGCGGGATCATTGCCCGGACCCGAGCCCGCTGCGCCTCGTCGTCCCAAAACTGGTCCAGCATGGGCGTATGCGTCGATCCCGGCACCACGCAATTGGCAGTGATGTTGCGGGGCGCAAGCATCCGCGCAACCGTCTTCGTCAACGCGATCAGTGCCCCTTTGCTGGCCGCATAGGCTGCCGTTCCGAAGACACCGCCACCCCGGATCCCGGCGACACTGGAGACGGTACAAATCCGACCGCCGCTTTCCATCGACTTCAACGCCTCGCGCACGCAGAGGAACGTGCCGACGGTGTTCACTTGCAAGATCCGTTGGAACAGCGCGCTATCGATTTCCTCGAACGGAGTGCTGTCAGCGATCCCGGCGCATGCAGCGAGTGCATCGATACGTCCAAATTCCGAGGCAACCGTGGCGAAGGCTCGAACGACCTCGGCCTCGTCGGCCAGATCGGCAACGACGGGCAGGCAATCCGATCCGATTTCCCGGGCCAAACTGTCAAGCGCCTCTCGGTTTCGGCCCATGGCCGCAACGCGCCAGCCATCGCGTCCAAGCCGCGCCGCAAGCACCTTTCCGATGCCGCTGCTCGCGCCGGTAACGACCGCGGCACGCTGTGGTCTGCTTCCCATTTTGTGCATCTTCACTCTGATCCGCGCGGGCCGGGCGCAGACGCGCCCGGCCTGATTGTTTTCGAGGTCAACCCAGGGGACCGACGGCCTTTTCAAGGGCGGCCCACGCTTCTTCACCGTAGACGCCGCGCCAATGCTCATAGTATTTCGCCGTCTTCAGCGCCTCAAGGAAAGCGTCACGATCGGGCGTAACGAACGTCATGCCTTTAGCCTCGAGTTCGGCCTTCAACGTCGCTTCCATGTTCTGGATATCCTCGCGCTGCAGAAGACCCGCTGCATTCATGTTGCGGGAGATGACTTCCTGCAGGTCCTCGGGGATTGTCTTCCAGATGTCGAGGTTGGCGACCGGGATCCAGGTGTCCCAGGAATGACGCGTAAGCGAGCAGTACTTCTGCACTTCGTTGAAGTTGCGGGTCGCGATGACACTGAGCGGATTCTCTTGCCCGTCCACGACGCCAGTCTGGAGCGCACTGTAAAGTTCGCTGACATTCATGCTGGTGGGAGCAGCCTTTAGCGCTTCGAACATGGATTGCAGCATGGGGCTGATCGGAACCCTCATCTTCATCCCATCAAGGTCCGCGGGCGCGATAACCGGCTTTTGAGAAGTGGTGATATGACGGAAGCCATTTTCCCACATGTTCTCGAAAACGTGCAGGCCCAGGCGGCCGAAATCCTTGCGGATCAACGCGCCCAGTTCACCGTCAATGGCTGCCCAACCCGCCGCCGAATCCTTGAAGGCGAAGGCCAGGTTAACGATGCCCACGACCGGCACCAGCGGCGCAAAGCTGGTCGCGGCCGGAGTATACATTTCCAACGCACCCGAGCGGACCTGCGAGGCCATATCGCTGTCGCCGCCCAGCTGGCTGTTGGGGAACATTTGGATGTCGACGCGTCCGCCGGTTTCCTCACGGATCTTCTCGATGGCCTCCCTCCCCCGAATGGTCAGGGGATGGTTGTCCTGCATGGAATGACCCCACTTCAGGGTGAATTCCGCGGCACCCGCCCGACCCGATCCGAGCACCACAAGGCTGGTTGCGGCAACGGATGCGCCGAGAAAAGCTCGACGATTCAACATGTTGATTCCTCCCTTCATGTTCATCGCGCCGTCCAAACGATCAACCCGGGTCGAGATTGGCTACTCGAGTGCCGGGGGCGTTGGAGCGATGCGGCGAACCATAAGATGGGCAGTGATGCGTTTGGTATACCAAAGCCCTCTATATCTGCTATTGGCGCGCGCAACCTTCCCCAACCGGCGTTGCTCGATTAATCAGACGCCGATATCGAATGGGAGGACACTATGTCTAAGACTCTCGCAGCGACAAAGAAGCTTGAGGCACCCGAAGGCTGGTCCGACGAGTTGAAGGCCGAATTCGCCGAAGAGCAATTCAGCGGCTGCGTCGGCGGCAAACTTCTTGCCGAATCGGATTGGGCGCGAGTCTGGGAAGTTCGTCTCAAGCCTGGCGAGCGAAAAGGCTTCCATCGGCACGTGCTCGACTATTTCTGGACTTCGACCACGGATTGCAAAGGAAAGTCACACTATCCCGATGGACGCGTGGACTATCCGGTCTACAAGGCTGGCGATACGAGCTTCCTGAAGTTTGCCGAAGGCGAGTTTATGGTTCACGACATGGAGAACATCGGCGAGACCGACTTTGTCTTCATCACGGTCGAGTTCCTGAATTCGGCGAACGCGCCGATTCCTCTCCCGGATTCGGTTCGGAACAAAGCCTAGATCTCCTGCATCCTCTGATAGACGGAACTGTTCGATGGCCCTGAAGATCGGTCTGCACACTTTCCTGCGTGGGGCGATGGCTTCGCGGCGCGATATCACGGCCATCGCGCAATGCGCCGACAAGCTCGGCTTCAGCCATATCGGCATCAACGACCACATCGTCGTTCCTACCGACATCAATTCGCGCTATCCGTATACCGCCGAAGGAACCTGGCCCGGCCGGGCCTTCGGCGAGGCACTAGAAATGCTGACGACGATGTCATTCGTCGCCGGATGCACCGACCGCATTCGCATCCTATCCTCGGTGATGATCCTGCCCTATCGACCTGCAGTGCTGACTGCCAAGATGCTTTCAACTGCGGACGTGTTGTCGGCAGGCCGAATAATCGCCGGTGTTGGCGTGGGGTGGATGCCCGAGGAGTTTGAGGCTCTCGGAGCGCCGGCCTTCGCGCAACGCGGCGCTGTCGGCGACGAGTACCTGGATGCCTTCCGGAAACTCTGGGAGGAAGAACATCCTGCAATGGCCGGTCAGCATGTAAGTTTCGGCAATATCACCTTCATGCCCAAGCCGCAGCAGACTCCACGACTTCCAATCTGGATCGGGGGGGAAAGCGCTGTTGCACTGCGCCGCACCATGAAATGGGGCGACGGCTGGTATCCGGCCTCGAACAATCCTCAGAATCCGTTGGATTCTATCGCGCGGATTTCGGCTGCCGAAGCGCAACTGCGGGCTGCGTGCGAAGCTGCGGGCTGTGATCGGTCGACGAAGCATATGGCGCTGGTGCTCCTTTCCGCTGTCGAATGGAGCAGGCACGAAACGCGCGATGGCGAGCGACGTCTGTTCACAGGCAGCACGGAAGAGATGATCGCCGATGGCAACGCGCTGTCACAGGCAGGCGTTGATCACATCTCCCTGATCTTTCAAACCGCAGACGCGCAGGAGACCTGCGACAGGATGCAGCGTTTCGCCGAAGAGGTCATGCCTTTTCTTGAAGGTTAGTTCGCCCTCCACGAAACACTGCCGTCATTCGCAAGGCGAATGCGCCTGACGCATGCCCAACGGGATTACGTTATGACAGAGCCGTTTGACGTCGATCCATTGCAGGCTTGGATCGGCCGCGAAGAAAGCGCCTCGCAACGCCTCGATCCGGCAAGCGTGGCGAGGTTCAACGCGCTTTTTGATCGCACCGGCGATCTGTCGGAAGGAGCCTTGGCTCCTCCAATGATCCATTATAGCCTCTGCCTCCCGATTACTCCCCAGTCAGAATTGGGTGCAGACGGACATCCCATGCGCGGAAATTTTCTTCCGCCCGTCAGCCTGCCCAAGCGCATGTGGGCCAGTAGCCAATTGGACTGGTACGGTACCTTCTCAATTGGACAACTGATTCATCGCACAAGCACGATCGCGGAGATCACGCAAAAGAATGGGCGCGCCGGACAACTCGTCTTCGTGACCGTCGAGCACAACTACACCGGAGACAGCGTCCCGCTGCTTCGCGAAAAACAAAACCTTGTTTATCTCGGCACCACGACCGCCAGAACGTCAGAACAGTCTCCCGCCGTGCCCGGCGATCACGTTCGGCAGGTGCAGCCATCTCCGCCCTTGCTGTTTCGTTACTCTGCCCTGACCGGAAATGCCCATCGTATTCATTATGACGAGCGCTATGCGCGCGAGGTCGAAGGATATCCGGGGCTCGTCGTGCATGGCCCGCTGCAGGCGACGCTGCTCGCACTTTTCGCGTTGGATCTGAAGGGCAAACCGCCAACGCGCATGTCGGTGCGAGCTCTGACGCCTATTTTCGACGGCAAGGCACTCACACTGAACGCCCGGGCCGACGGTGATGATATGACCTTGTGGACGGCTTCGACCGGTGGTCCGGCCGGTATGGAGGTTCGCGCGGAATGGTCGACGTCGAGACCCTAGTTGCGCCGCTTTTCGTACCTGCGGACCGGCCCGAGCGTTTTGCCAAAGCCGCTGACAGCGGTGCTGATTCCGTAATCCTTGATCTTGAGGACGCGGTTAAACCCGACGCAAAAGAGATCGCCCGGCAATTCGTTACCACCGACTTCACCGACTTGCCTGTCCTTCTACGGATCAATTCGGTTGCGAGCCCTTGGCATGAGGCCGATCTCGAGACTGCCCGCAAGGGTGGTTTCGCGGCTGTGATCCTGCCGAAAGCGGAGTTGCCAGAAGCTGTCGCGAGGATTGTGAAGGATCTGTCAGATATCCCGGTGATCGCGCTCATCGAAACTGCAATGGGGCTTGCTGCTGCCGCCGAAATTGCCGCCAGCGGGGTGTGCCGATTGGCTTTCGGATCTGTCGATTACTGCGCCGATCTCGGTTGCCAGCATCAACGGGAAGTGCTTCTGCCGGCCAGACATAGCCTGGTGGTTGCTTCGCGACTGGGCGGCATCGCAGCACCTCTGGATGGCGTCACAACGGACGTACGATCAGAAGAAGCCTGGATATCCGACGCTGAACACGCCCGGGCAATGGGCATGACCGGCAAGCTTTGCATCCACCCGCGGCAGACAACCGGAGTGAGGCAAGCCTTTCTGCCCTCCGCGGCCGAACTGGACTGGGCACGTCGCGTGTTCTCCGCGGGTACGGGAGCCGTCCTCGTCGACGGGGCAATGGTTGATGCACCCGTCCAAGCCTACGCGCGTCAACTCTTACAAAGGGCCGGAGAGCTGAGCTAGCCTTAATCCTTGGGGGAGGCAGCGACAAGCGGCATTCCGCCTTGTTCAGCTGTTGCAAGATACTGGACTTGGTTCAGTCGACCGCGGAAGTCCACTTCGGATCTGGCAGACCCTAACGGAAGAGATCCTCCCCGCGCTGGCGAATGATGTCCCTGGCGCTCGAGCTGGGATTTGCTTCCCAGTTCAACCCGCGAAGGAGCACCACGGGCGTCTTCGCATTCTTGCGCACCACGAGCCCCGAAGCTGCTGCGATCTCATCGGCCAGAGCGGGTTCTGTCGCCCGGAGGGGTCGCCCCCAAGCATCGGCATTGCCCTGCTCGCGAATTGTCGCAGGAACCTGAGAAAGGCCAATGGCAACGTTGACTTGTCCGATCCTCCACGGTCGGCCGAAGGTGTCTGTCATCACAACGCCGATCCGCACCCCGCCGAAACGAGACGATAGCGACTCGGCCAACTCGGCGCAGCTGGCGTCAGGATCACGCGGCAACACCATGACCGCCTCCTCCTGGCCGAGGTTCGATTCATCTACTGCCGCGTTAGCCGAGATAAAGCCGAGCCTGTGTTCGCAGATCAACACACCTTCGGCTTGACCGGGGTGCCGGAACGCCCGAACCACCCGATGGCTCTCGCGGAGGATAACCTCGATTTTGCGCGGATCCCGACCGAGCTCCTTGCCGAGCCGAAACGCTTCGGCGCCGGGAGTGATATCCGCCAGTGGAATGATGCAGCCTTCCGCTTTCGAAAAGATCTTCTGTGCAACGCACAGGATGTCACCGTCACGAAGACCCAGGCCCGACGATTCGAGTGCCGATCCGATGATCCTGCCGAGGTCATCACCCGCCACGATATCGGGAATACCGGTGAGGGCAGAAAGCACGATGCTGATAGTCATTGGCTCGTCTTTGCATGGGTTGCCAGTGCCGCCTCGGCAATGGCGACAACCTCGTCCGCGAGCCGGGCTTTATCGGCTTGGTCGCGCATCAGGATATCATGCAAGCTGGCGCTGAGACCAAGAGACTCGATCTGGGGAGCCAAGTCCGCGTCCTGCCGGTCAATCACCATATGGCCAATCAGGTCGCAATATAACTCGGAAACGCCCAAGGCATCCGCTCGCCTTCCGAGAGACGCCATCATGCGATCGGCTGGCCCTTTGACCACCTTGCCGGCAATGAAGGGGCTAACGGCAATTTTCGGCGCAGCCGTAGATCGCAATGACTCTCTTATCTGTGCAATCCCGAGGATGGGCCCAATGCTGACCAACGGATTGGACGGGGCAAAGACGATGATATCCGCATCCCCGATAGCATCAAGCGCTTCGCGTGTAGCTCGAGCCTGATCCAGACCGTCGAAGCGCAACTCGAGGACATCCGGAGCACATTTCTCGCGCACAAAATACTCCTGGAAGCTCAACCACCCGGAATTGGTACGCACCATCGTCTTCACGATATCATCGGTTGGCAGCACGAGTTTCGGTCTTACTCCAAAAGCCTGTGCCGCATCTGCTGCAATTTGGCTGGGCCGGTCTCCACGCCGTCGCCTCATCGTGCGCCATATGTGCAAACCGAGATCCCGGTCTCCGAGCGACATCCAGCAATCCTGCCCCAGACGGCTCAGCACCTCCAACGCCCTGTGTCCCTCATTAGCGACACCCCAGCCCTGATTGCGATCGATTTGACCACTGAGGGTATAGGTTAGGGTATCGATATCGGGCGACACCCAGAGTCCGTGGAATTCGTCATCGTCGGCGAT
>Ga0065721_10050679_pt1 | contig 18531 bp, 16 predicted proteins | sample Mesricmetagenome_FD_59108 | JGI IMG/M metagenome (GOLD analysis project Ga0065721, IMG submission 59108) | Mesophilic microbial community from rice straw/compost enrichment Sample: eDNA_1 v2 (version 2) | ecosystem: Engineered > Solid waste > Grass > Composting > Bioreactor | place: USA: Davis... | reverse complement strand
TTATTCGGTCATGGACAAGCGCGCGGCGGAAGCGGCATCCGGCATGCGTGCCGGGCATTGGCGTCAATCTCTATCGCAAATGTTGGACGAGCTCAAATGACAAGCAGACACTATCTGGTAACGGGTGCGGCGGGATTTATTGGCTTTCATGTGGCGCAGCGGCTGTGTGCGGAAGGCCACACAGTGGTGGGGCTCGACAATATCAATGATTATTACGATGTCTCTTTGAAGCATGCGCGTCTGGCGCTATTGCAGAGAGAATCCAGTTTCCGTTTTGTCGAAATGGATCTGACGGACAAGCAGGGCATCAGCCGATTGTTTGCGGAAGAAAAATTCGATCGGGTGATACATCTGGCGGCCCAGGCGGGAGTTCGCTATTCCCTCGATAATCCCATGACCTATGTGGACAGCAATTTGACGGGTCATATGACCATTCTGGAAGGATGCCGGCACAACGGGGTGGAACATCTGGTGTACGCATCCAGCAGTTCCGTTTATGGACTCAATAAAAAAATGCCGTTTGCCACATCCGATTCGGTGGACCATCCTGTGTCTCTGTACGCGGCGACCAAAAAAGCCAATGAGCTGATGTCGCACACCTATTCCCATCTCTACGGCATTCCCACTACGGGTCTGCGTTTTTTTACGGTGTATGGCCCTTGGGGGCGCCCCGACATGGCGCTGTTCAAGTTTACCAAGGCGATTCTCGAAGATCGGCCCATCGATATTTATAACCACGGCAATCTGAGCCGCGACTTCACCTACATTGACGACATAGTTGAAGGGGTTGTGCGGATTCAGGATGTGATTCCGCACAGAGACGACAGCTGGAGCGTGGAGCAGGGTTCGCCGGCAGACAGCAGTGCGCCTTACCGTGTATACAATATCGGCTATGGGCAGCCGGTGCAGCTTATGGATTTTGTCACGGCGTTGGAGTCCGCTTTGGGTAAGAGCGCCCACAAGAATTTTCTGCCCATGCAGCCGGGGGATGTCTACGCCACCTTTGCGGACACACAGAGCCTGTTCGCTGTGACGGATTATAAACCCCGGATCTCCGTCCATGAGGGGGTCAAACGTTTTGTGGATTGGTACAGGGATTTTTACCAGATTCAATAATTTATTCCAATGATCGCGGCTAGGCGTTGCAATTTCAAAAATAAATTTTCAACGGGGAGTCTCAATGAAAATTGCGGTGGTAGGTACAGGCTACGTAGGTCTTTCCAATGCGGTGCTGTTTGCGCAGAATCATGAAGTGGTGGCGCTGGACGTAGTGCCCGAGAAGGTCGAGTTGATCAATGAACGCCGTTCACCCATTGTGGATAAGGAAATCGAAGATTTCCTGCAGAACAAGCCCCTGAATCTTCGCGCCACCCTTGATAAACAGGAGGCTTACAAAGATGCTACATTCGTGGTGATCGCCACTCCCACGGATTACGATCCGGACACCAACTATTTCAATACCCGTTCGGTGGAAGCGGTTATCCGCGATGTCAGCGCTATCAATCCCCAGGCCACCATGGTGGTCAAGTCCACCATTCCAGTGGGTTTCGTGAAGGGCATCAAGGCGGATCTGGGTATAGATAATCTGATTTTCTCCCCCGAGTTTCTGCGTGAAGGCCGCGCACTGTACGACAATCTGTATCCCTCGCGAATCATCGTCGGCGATCAGTCGGACAAAGGGCGCGCCTTTGCCGATCTGCTGTTGGAGGGGGCTATCAAGAAAGATGTTCCGGTGCTGTATACGGATCCGACAGAGGCAGAGGCTATCAAGCTTTTTTCCAATACTTTCCTCGCCATGCGTGTGGCCTTCTTTAATGAGCTGGATTCCTATGCGGAAACCCACGGACTCAGTTCCCGGCAGATCATCGAGGGAGTCTGTTTGGATCCGCGCATCGGCAATTACTACAACAATCCCTCCTTTGGCTATGGCGGTTATTGCTTGCCGAAGGACACCAAACAATTGTTGGCCAATTATCACGATGTGCCCAATAACCTGATTCGGGCGATAGTGGATGCCAACCGCACGCGCAAAGACTATATCGCCGATGCCATAATTGCGCGCAAACCCAAGTGCGTGGGGATCTATCGTCTGATCATGAAAGCCGGGTCCGATAATTTCCGCGCATCTTCGATTCAGGGTGTCATGAAGCGCATCAAGGCCAAGGGTATTCCGGTGATCGTATATGAGCCTGTGTTGAAAGAGGCGTTGTTCTTTAACTCGCCAGTGATCAATGATCTTCAAAAATTCAAGGCGCAGGCCGATGTAATCGTCGCCAATCGCATGGTTGAGGACATCAAGGATGTGGCGGAGAAGGTTTACACCCGCGATTTGTTCAACAGCGATTGATGCTTTGATTGGTCATTAATACGAGATCGGATGTGATTTATGTCGAAAAAACTATTGGTAACCGGTGGTGCGGGATTTATCGGAGCTAATTTTGTGCACTACTGGTTGCGCCAATATCCGGCGGACCAGGTGCTGGTGTTGGATGCCTTGACCTATGCAGGCAATCGGGCCAGCTTGCAGTCCGTAGAACAGAATCCCCATTTTCGATTTGTGCAAGGGGATATCTGCGATACGGATCTGGTGGAGCGGCTGTTGCGCGAAAATGCCGTAGATACACTGGTGCATTTTGCGGCGGAGTCCCATGTGGACCGCTCGATTTTAGGTCCCGATGCCTTTATTCAAACCAATATCCTGGGGACTTACAGCCTGTTGAAGGCCGCCAAAAAAGTATGGCTGGACGGGCCGGCAGTATTGCCACACCGTTTTCACCATGTGTCCACGGATGAGGTCTACGGAACCTTGGGTCCTGAGGATCCGGCATTTACGGAGACCACCGCCTACGCACCCAATTCCCCATATTCCGCCAGTAAGGCGGCCTCGGATCATTTGGTGCGGGCCTACCACCACACCTACCATCTGAATGTGACCACCAGTAATTGTTCCAATAATTATGGTCCCTATCATTTTCCGGAAAAGCTGATCCCCCTGGTGATCACCAATATACTGCACAACAAAAGTCTGCCGGTTTATGGAGACGGGCTGCAGATACGCGATTGGCTGTATGTGGAGGATCATGCGCGCGGCATAGACCTGGTACTGCAAAAAGGAAAGGTCGGGGAGAACTACAATATCGGCGGTCACAATGAGTGGGCCAACATCAATATCGTAAAACTGATCGGTAAACTGCTGGAACAGGAGTTTGCTGCCGACCCGCATTGGGCGCAGATATATCCGGAAGCCAAAGCCGCCATGGCGGGCGATACGGAATCCCTGATTACCTATGTCAAAGACCGCCCCGGCCACGACCGGCGCTATGCCATAGATGCAGGCAAAACCTCGCGCGAGCTGGGCTATAAGCCGCAGGAGTCTTTCGAATCCGGTATCCGTAAAACCGTGCGTTGGTATCTGGAGAATCCGACCTGGTGGCGCGGTGTCATGGACGGCTCCTACCGCGACTGGGTGGCGCGGCAGTACAGTTGATAACAGTATCAGCCGCCGGCTTTTAACCAATACACCAATATCGCCACCAGTGCCCATCCCGCGGCTGCGATCCCTTGCCAGAAGAGAACAGGTTTTCTTTCCAGCAATGGTTGCTCGCGGGGACTGAGCCAAAGGGGATTGGGCCGGCGCAGGTCCATAATCCATTCGGACAAGGCGGAATAGCGTCCGGCAGGCAGTAGGTTTATGGATTTTTCTATGGCTTTGTCGAGCCAATATGGAATCAGCGGGTTGTATTTGCTGGCGGGGATGTACTTCAGCCGCTGCAGTGCGCGTGCAGACATGGCGGCGTTGTAGGCGTCGCCGTAGGGCCGTTTTCCGGTGAGCATTTCGTAGAAAATCACTCCTAGGGAAAACTGGTCCGATGCCGGACTTTTATCACTGTTGAAACGATGCTCCGGCGCGGAATAATCCAGTGTGCCGAGAACCAGGTCGCGGGTGAAGGGCGCGCGCAACTCCTGTAATCCCGCCACGTGGCAGGACCCAAAATCGATAATCACCGCGCCTTTACTGCCGAGCAGTATGTTGCCGGGTTTCAAATCCTGGTGCAGGGTCTCGCGCCGATGAAACGCGCGTACGCCCCGCACTATCTGCTCCATCAATTCTATGGCGTCGGGAATGGGCAGCGGAGCCCGCTCCTTGATCATCTGTGCCAGGGTGGGGCCGGCCACATATTCGGTCAGATAGTACAGGTACGAACGCGCATGGGGTGGCTCCACCACTCGTACCACGTGAGGACTTTGAATGCGCGCACCTATCCAACTCTCCATGGCGAAGCGCTCTATATATGCGGGGTCATCCTCGTAATTTACCGATGGCGTCTTCATCACCCATTGCGCGCCCTGGGAAGATTCCACCCAGTACACCTGACTGCGCTCGGATTCGTGCAGAATTTTTTTCACACGCAGCCCGTCCAGACTCTGCCCGGGTTGTAGAAGAGGTGGAAATGGCAGGCGCGCCAGTACAGTCACTGCCTGCTCCTGGGAGGCGCAGCCCTTGTTGTCGATGCGACAGATCTGCACGCTGAGATTGTCCTGATTGCCTTGCTCCAATGCTGCGGCAATTACCGCATCCGCCAATGTTTCGAGGTCCTGCTGATGGTGGCGAATCATATCTGCCAGTGCGCTATTGGAGAGTGTGTCGTGGACGCCATCTGTGGTGAGCAGAAAAATATCACCCGGCAGGAGCTCGAAGGAGTCCATATCCACTTCCAATGATGGATCGGCACCCAGGGCGCGGCTTAAATAGGTGGTATCGCGGTTGATGCGCTGACTGTGATCGCGGGTGAGGGGCTCCAGAGCGTCATCGCGAAAGCGGCTGATGCGGCTGTCTCCCACGTGGAAACTGAAAGCCGTATCTGCTTTGAGAATCAACGCGGAAAAGGTGGTCAGAAATCCTTCCTGCTGCACGCTGTTCTGGCTCTGGGACCAGAGATGGCGATTTAGGGACTGGATTACCTGCACAGCGGAGGTCTGCGTTCGCCAGGTATCTGGCGTGGCGAAGTAATCCGCGAGAAATCCGGTGACCGCGGACTGACTGGCCTGCTTGGCGGACGCACTGCTGCTCACGCCGTCGGCCACCACCATGGCTATGCCTTTGCTGACCAGTGTGTGGCCTTCCGGAATACGCGCACCCACCGTGTCCTGATTATCCGGTTTGGCACCGGCCAGGCAGCGTTGGGCGAAGCTGATACTCAGGGGGGATTGCAGGTGTTCCAAATTGCCGCCTCTGCCGCCACCTCAGGTCAATTCGATTTTTTGTATGGTGCCGTCCGCCAGCACTTCCGTCATATGACCTGCGGGTTCGTCCAACATTTGCACCACCGCAAATGCCACCAGTGCGGTTGCGGCTATGAAGAGGAAAAAGGTTCCGGCGTCGACGAAACTGTAGACGGTCAGGTAGGTGACACCGCCGACATTGCCATAGGCGCCCGCCATACCGGCGATCTGCCCGGTCATGCGGCGCTTCACCAAGGGCACTATGGCAAATACGGCGCCTGTTCCAGCCTGCACGAAGAACGAGCACGCAACCACCGCTGCAGCGGCCAGTGCCACCGGCCACGCGGATGAAATCTGGGACATGATGAAATAGCCCAGCATCAGGCCGAAGATGAAAATCGACAGGGATCTGCGGCGCCCGAAGCGGTCGCTGATATAGCCGCCGCCGGGGCGGGCCACCAGATTCATGATGGCAAATGAGGAGCCCAGCAGGCCGGCCATGGCGATCGACATGCCGGAAAATGTGTCCATGAAAAATGCGGGCAACATGGAGACTACCGCTATCTCGGAACCGAAGGCGACAAAATAAGCCAGATTGAGCACAGCTACCTGGCTGAATTTATATTTGTCGTGTTCCGGAGCGCCCTTTTGCAGCATATCCCGGTTTACCTTGTGAATTTGACTGAACTGGTAAACACACAGGATGCACAGAACCCCGCAGAGTGCATAGGTGGTGGTCTGACTGAGCAGGGCGACACCAGCCGGTGAGAGCCGCCAGGCCAGCACCGCGAGTATCAGGTACATGGGGATGTTCATGGCGAGGTAGAGATAAAAATCCCTCCTGCTGGTGACTTCGAGCCCGCCCGATTTTTTGGGTTTGAAATAGGTGGAACCTTTTGGGGTATTGCGCGCCCGCGAATAGAAAAATACACCGTAGCCAATGGCGAAAGCGCCTATGGCGCTTATGGCATAACGCCAGCCGTTTTCTCCACCGAAAATGGTCAGTGCCACTGTTGGCATGAGAATGGCCGCCGCCGCAGAGCCGAAATTTCCCCAGCCGCCATAAATACCCTCGGCCAGTCCCACCTGTCGCGCCGGAAACCATTCCCCCACCAGGCGTATGCCAATGACAAATCCCGCACCTACGAAACCCAGCATAAAGCGCAGCATGGCCAGCTGCTCAAAAGTGCGCGCGGCGGCAAAGGCGATACACAGGAGTCCCGAGACTATCAGCAGCAGGGCGTAAACCACACGCGGACCGAATCTATCCACCAGAATGCCTATGACGATCCGCGCCGGGATGGTCAGGGCCACATTGAGTATCAGCAACGCTTTCCACTGGTCCTCCGTCATTTGAAAGCTTTGCATGATCAGGGGTTTGAGTGGCGCATGGGCAAACCACATGACAAAGGTCAGAAAAAAGGCAAACCAGGCCAGATGCAGTGTGCGGACGCTGGGTTGGGAGACATCCAGCAGATTCAAATGATGGGAACTCATAGCGACGGCTCCTTAGTGAGGCCCAAAATTGGGTCGGGTCGCTACAGCAAGCGCTATGCCAGAGCAATTTTATCTATTGATTGTTGAATAAAATGGGGCGTTAATGGGTCTTTTTGATCGATTTTGGTTCCATTAATGATGGAGTTTTTGCATTGATGTCGTGCACAAATCCTTTGTGAGCACTCAAATGATACATTTCATTTTTGCGACTAGGCGCTTCGGGCTTTGGTGATTTCCAGCGTATTTCCGTCATGGCTCGCTTTAGTTGTTCCTGTGTGTTGGCTAAGATGGGCAACTTTTTAGGGGGATGAAGCCGATGAAGCATTATCTGTTTGGTCTGTTCCTGATTATGGTGTGCACCGCCTGTAGCCCGGAGGTCGGCGGGCCCAAGTGGTGTGCCGCTATGAAGAAGAAGCCGGAGGGCGACTGGACCTTGAACGAAGCCAAGGACTACGCCAAGCACTGTCTATTCAAGTAGGAGGAGTTATGGCAATCAAACCTCTGGTGGAGGCTGCTATTTTCGCACTCAGTGGGTTGGTGGTGGCATTGGCGCTGAGCTGGCTGCTCTTGGCACAGTTCGACTTCTCCTACGGATTCTGGCACGACCACGCGGGCATCAGCTCCGCTATTGAACGCTATGCCCCCAACAACCGCTATCGCCAGGGGTTTCATCTGACGACACGCGAGCAGCGGGTGGAACTATTCGCCGGTATCAATCGCGCTATCCATGAACACGGAGAAGGTTTGAGCGCGCTGAGTTACGAGGTGCCCGGATTTCCGGAACAGACCCTGTTGCGGGAGCCGGAAATCGTGCATCTGACGGACGTTGCCAATCTGATCGATGCTTGCCGGGTGATTGTCCTGGTGATCGGGCTGATATGGCTGGGATTGTGGATCTATTATTGGGCATCGCGTCGCAGTCCGCCTGTGTTGCGTCTTCAGTTATTGGGAACCCTGGGATTTGCCGGCCTGCTGACGCTGGTGGTATTGCTTCTGGGGCCGGTGAAGGTCTTTTATGATCTGCATATATTGTTGTTCCCCAAGGATCATCAATGGTTCTTCTTTTATGAAGAATCCCTTATGTCCACCCTCATGTGGGCGCCGAATCTGTTCGGCTGGATAGCCGTGGAGTGGGCGCTGCTGGCGCTGATTTTCTTCGTGGGCTTGCAGGTAGGCACAGCAAAAGTGGTGGAGCGCATGCTCGGAAATAAAAAGGGAGCCGCAGCTCCCTCGCAATCAGGCAACAAAAAGCGGCGGACTTAAAATGTCACAGCCGCCATCAGCCAGAGTTTCTGGGTGTCGGTAAATAGACTGTCTGCACTGTAATCGGCGTACTTCAAGGTCCATTCCACACCTGCCAATTTGGTTGTGGCCACCAGGCCGAATTCTTCGCCGTAGTCCGCGTCGCCTTCATTTGCCTTGAACATATCGTAGACCAGACCGACGCTGAATTTCGGAAACACAGTGGTTATCTTCAGATAGGTGTCTTCTATGCCGGTATTTGGGGTTTGCAGAAACTTGTCTGTCCAACCCTGGAATGCGTGCAAGGTTGCCAAGGGGGTGATGAAGGCTGCAACGCCGTCATCGGAGCCCAGCACCTCATAACCGGCGGTCAACACAACTTTGGCACTGCCGGCCGGTATGGTGCCAACGATTTCTGCCAGGGTGTAATCCGCGGAATAATCCAGGCTGCTTTCACCTGCATCTTTCTGTGTGGCGTATTCCAGGTTGTAGTTGATGTAGGAGCCGGCTTTGCCCTGCCAGCGCAAACCGAATGTATCCGTGGATTGACTTTGCACGGATTTATTTTCCAAGAGATAGCCGTAACCTATGATGGCGCCCACAGGTGTCTCATATTTGACGTTGATCAGATGAGTCTCGTGATTGTGGTCCTGGGCTTCGGCAAATACGCGGTTGACCTGGGTGATGTAGCCGTAAAACAGCGACAGATTCGCCACAGGTTTGCTGGCCAGGGTAAAACCGTCATAGGTCTGTTCGTCCTGGCGCCAGCCTACGTTGCCGACAAATCTCTGGTTGTCCAGCAAAATGCGCTGGCGACCGTATTTGGCGGTGGTGGAGCCTTTTGTGTAACTGATAAATGCCTGATTGACTTCGGTGACTTCCGGATCGCCAATTACCGCTGTGCCGCGGTTGGTGACGCCGTCGGAATAATCCTGTTTACCGATTTCGGTGATATCTTCCATTTCCAGAGTGAGCGCAAAGCCCTGGTAATTTCCCGAGGTATAAGTTAGCCGCGATTTCCAGGTGGTGGCAGCGGCATCTTCAGCCCCATCCTGATCGACGCTTTCATAGCGGGTGCGAAAATGCAGTTGCGCCTTACCCGCTTTCAGCGCTTCAGTGATGCTGGACGGCTCCTGTGCGAAAACGGGCGGCGCGAACAGCGCACCGGCCACCGCCAGGGGCAGGATTTTGGGACGCAGGAATTTCATAGAGATCACTCCGTAGGTGAATAGGATGTATGGAATTTGTAGCAATTAGCGTTTAGGCACTCATGCGCTCTTCCAAGGCTTCTTCTATTTCCTTTTTATCCTCTTCAGCAGTTTCTGGTGTCGCAACGGATGGCGATGAGGGAGGCTCACTGATATGGTGATGGTCACAATCAGCGAGAAACTGCAGCAGTTCTTCGCGGTAGCGGTAGTAATCCGGATGCTCCAGCAATTGCTTGCGCGAGCGGGGGCGCGGCAGGTCCACCTGCATGATTTTGCCAACCCGGGCATTGGGCCCATTGCTCATCATGATGACGCGATCCGCCAACAGAATGGCTTCATCCACATCATGCGTGACGCAAATGGCGGTCACCTGGGTACGCGCCCAGACTTCCATCAAGACTTCCTGCAATTCCCAGCGCGTGAGGGAGTCGAGCATGCCAAAGGGTTCATCGAGCAGCAACAGTTTGGGTGACAGCGCGAATGCGCGGGCGATCCCGACACGCTGTTTCATGCCGTTGGAAAGTTCAGCGGCCTTTTTATCCATGGCCTCGGCCAGACCCACCCGGGACAGATAATATTCCACGATCTCCCGGCGCTCCTGCTTGCTGGCGTGCGGGTAGACGCGATTCACACCCAGTGCGACATTTTCCCTGGCGCTCAGCCACGGAAACAAACTGGGTGCCTGAAACACCACGCCGCGGTCGGGGCCCGCATTGTAAATTTCCTTGCCATCGAGAACGATCGCACCCTCGGAAATGCTGTTGAGTCCTGCAACCATGGAGAGCACTGTGGATTTGCCGCAACCGGAATGGCCGATCAAAGAGATGAACTCGCCTTTTTTGAGTTTCAAATAGAATTCATCCACCACTTTCAGCGGGCCTTTGGGCGTCGGGTAGATTTTGCTGATTTTGGAGAATTCCACATATTTTTCGTATGCCGGCGATTTGAGCCACGCGGCTTCCGTTTCCGGGTCGCGGGCCACATCCGAGTGGGAAGCGGTGATGGGTTTGATGTTGGGCAGAGTGCGTTTGTCATCAGTGGCGGATTTCTCCAGGCCCACCTGCAATAAGTATTGCGTGATTTCCTTGCGCAGACGCTTGAATTCATCGTCGTGATTCATGGCGGTGCGATCGCGCGGCCGCGGTATCCGCACGTGAAATTCCGGTCCTAGGGTGGCGTTGGGGCCAGGTGTCAGCGGGATTATGCGATCGGCCAGCAAAATGGCTTCGTCCACATCATTGGTGATCAGCACTATGGTCTTTTTTTCTCGCTGCGAGATGCTTTCGATTTCATCCTGCAGTTTTGCCCGAGTCAGTGCATCCAGCGCGGAGAGCGGTTCATCCATCAGAATCATCTGCGGCTGCATGGCCAGAGCGCGGGCCACGGCCACGCGCTGCCGCATGCCGCCGGATAATTCCGCCGGTTTGCGGTCGACCGCGTGAGAGAGTCCCACCATATGGATGTAGCGCATGATGTGTTCATGGCGTTGATGCCGCGGCCATTGCCCATGTACGGAGTTTACCGCCAGCGCAATATTGCCGTAGATCGACAGCCAGGGCATCAGGGAATAACTTTGAAAGACAATTCCTCGTTCCGGTCCCGGCGCTGTGACTTCCTGTCCGCGAAAATACACTGCACCCGCATCGGGCTTGACCAATCCGGCCATGCAGGAAATCAGTGTGGTTTTTCCGCTGCCGGAAAATCCGACTATGGCGACGAACTCTCCGTCCTCTATGCTGAGGTTGATGTTATCCAGAACCTGGGTGGTCTGCGCGCCCTTGCCGTAGTGTTTGCACAGACCTTTGATTTCACAAATAGCCATGATCATTCTCGCTCGTGGAGGCGGGCTTAACGTTTATCGCTGAAGGTGAACAGACTTTGCAGCGTATACATGATGCGATCGAGCAAAAATCCTATGAGGCCGATGGTCAAAACAGCGACCATGATGCGCCCCAGGGATTGGGAACTGCCGTTTTGAAATTCGTCCCAGACGAATTTTCCCAGCCCGGGATTCTGCGCCAGCATTTCAGCGGCGATCAGCACCATCCAGCCCACCCCCAGGGATAGCCTCAGGCCGGTGAAAATCAATGGCAGAGAGGAGGGCAACACCAACTTGGTGATTTTCGTCCACCAGCCCAGCTGTAATACCCGCCCTACGTTCATCAGATCCTTGTCGATGGAGGAGACGCCCAAAGCCGTATTGATCAAAGTCGGCCAGAGTGAACACAAGGTGACGGTGATGGCGGAATTCAAAAACGATTTTTCAAACCAGGCGCCTTCGCTGGTGACATAGGTGGCGCTGACCACCATGGTGACGATCGGCAGCCAGGCCAGAGGAGATACGGGTTTGAAAATCTGAATGATGGGATTGAACGCCGAGTTTACGGTGGGGCTCAGACCGCAGAATATGCCGATGGGTACCGCAAACAGAGTGGCCAGGATAAAACCCATGAACACGGTTTTCAGACTGGTAATAATCTGATCTATGTAGGTGGGGCGTCCGGAATAGGTGCGCCAGCGCACTTCCGCATTGGGATCTGCCGCGAGCCGTTCGGCATTGCGCTCCTGTTGGCGTTGATAGAACGCCGCTTCGCGTTCGCGCTCGTTGCGGTGCTCCTGCAAGAGCCCACGCGCCTCCTGCAATACCTGACTTGGACCGGGAATTTGCCCAAGACTGGTTTCGATATTTTTGGCCAATTGTCCCCAGAGGAACAGGAAAGTGATCAATGCCACTACCGGTATTCCCATGACGAGCCAAAGCTGCTGCAGCTGTTCTTTCGGATTCTCCCCGGAGGCCATGCGCACCAGGGGAACGAACCAGGACAGTCCAGCCATTTGCAGAATATGTATGATACGGTTCATTTAAATTAACCTGTTCTGTATTTGGGATGGGCTGATTCAAGGCTTCTTGACGACTTTGCCGTCTTTGATGACTTCGCCGGCTTTCAGGCCTATGGGCAGCTGCTGCAGGTATTCATTGGGCTTGGTTGCGTCGAAGGCGATAGAGTCGATAAAGGTTGTGTGGGTCGGTGAGCGATAGCCGGTTTCCGTGGCGAAATCCGGAAAATCCTGTTTTAACATTTTTCCTTCGGCGATCAGTTGTTCTGCCGCTTGGCGATAGATTTCCGGCAGAAAAACTTTCTTGGCCATATCCTGGTACCAACTGTCGGGTTTGTCTTCCGGAATCTGGCCCCAGCGGCGCATCTGTGTCAGATACCAAACGGCGTCGGAATAGAACGGATAGGTGGCGTGATAGCGGAAGAATACGTTGAAGTCCGGAGCGGGGCGCACATCGCCTTTTTCGAACTCGAAAACGCCTGTCATGGAGTTGGCGATGACCGCGTAATCGGCACCCACGTAATGAGGCTGCGATATGATTTTTGCCGCTTCTTTGCGGTTGGCATTGTTTTGGTCGTCCAGCCATTTGCCGGCGCGAATCAGGGCTTTTACCACGCGCACATGGGTGTTCGGATGCTTATCGGCCCACGCCTTGCTCACGCCAAAAACTTTTTCCGCCACATTGTTGCGAATGTTGTAATCGGTGATGACCGGCACGCCTATGTTGCGAAATACCGCCTGTTGATTCCAGGGTTCGCCGACACAGTATCCGTTGATGGTGCCGGCTTCGAGAGTCGCAGGCATTTGCGGAGGCGGCGTGACAGAAATGAGGACATCTGCATTGATCTGCCCGGCGATATCACCTTGATGAGGAGCGTAGAATCCGGGGTGGATGCCACCTGCGGCCAACCAGTAGCGCAGCTCATAATTATGGGTGGATACTGGAAATACCATGCCCATGCGGAAGGGATTGCCGGCGCTGCGCTGCTTTTCAATGATAGATTTGAGATAGTCCGCTTTGATGGGATGTATGGGTTTGCCATTTTCCGTCGGCACATTTTTTTTCAGCTCTTCCCATACGGCATTGGATAGGGTGCAGGCGTTGCCATTCAAATCCATGGTAAATGCCGTCACCACATGAGCCTCCGTTCCAAATCCCACAGTGGAACCCAGAGGTTGACCGGCCAGCATATGAGCACCATCCAGGGCGCCGTCGATCACCCGGTCCAGAAGTACTTTCCAATTGGCCTGCGCTTCGAGGGTGACAAATAAATCCTCGTCTTCAAAATATCCCTTATCCAGAGCTATGGCCAGAGGCACCATGTCGGTCAATTTGATAAAGCCGAATTTCAGTTCGTCTTTTTCCGGCTTCCCAATTTTGGGGGTGGCAGCCATGGACTGCGTGCTGATCATCCATCCAAAAAAAGAAGCGGCAGCGAATTTTGAGAGACATCGGGTAATGCGAGTCAATGTAAAACGGGAATGCATGGGAGTGCTCCATTTTGGCCGACGGCGAGGTCGATTTTTCAGTGGCGTGATGAAAATGAATTTGCCGTCGTTATCGCAATTCTCTTGCCAAAATCGAAACACCCTATTTTTTTGTCCATTAAATCAACAAAATCATCAAGTTGGCTTCGGTATTCCCGGGCGGGAATTATTTGGGAGGGATTAATTGGGTGCACCAAAAATGTGATATGGGATAAATGCCTGAATCAAAATAAGACTTGATGGAAAATCCTGAGTGACCTTTTTTGGTGCCAGCTTGGCTTCGCGTGTAACAAAAAGATCATGCTTTCTCCCGTGGCGAAAGGTGTGGTGCAAGGCTGTGATACAAAATGGCGCAGGCGTTTTGATCAGTGAGGGGTGAGGCTGGGGAAGGGACTGCGGCGCCGGTGGGGCGCCGCGAACGGTAGTTGGTCGTGTTATTTAGTGAGGGAATCGGGGGCTGCAGGAGTACTGACTTCAATCAGGCGCCATTGCTGATTCTCACCACCCCAGAAGGTCCACAGGCACACAGGGCCACCGTGGTGGCGGTTCATTTCATAGACGTCCAGGGCCTGGTTGGTATGGCGGGAACCTATGCGGTAGAAGCCTCCGGCCATGGGTTGGAGGCTCCAGTGCTGGTCCCAGCTGTTCATCCAGGGCTGTTGCTGCAATTTGGCTCCGTCGCGGTTGTTGAGGTCGAGTATGTCCAGACTTTTGCCACTGTGGCTTGCGGAGATTGAATAAAAGCCTTCTTCCAAGGATTCGATGCGCCACAGCTGATGAGGCTCCCCGCGAAAGTCCTGCTGTACCAGGAGGGCGCCATCCCGGTCGCTGCCATCTTGAATGGCCAGGGCTTTGCCGCTGGAGCGCGACACTATGGCGTAGATGCCGGATTTGATACTCGTCACCGCTTTGTCATCGAGGGTGACACCGGAACTCGAAGAGCTGGAGGCGGTTCCCAGCAGATTGCTGTCGAGGATCATGCAGGTGGCGTCGGAGCTGACCTTGCCCTCCAGGCCGAAGGTTTTGCCGCTGCATATGAATGTGCCGCTGAGTGTGCGGAAGCTGTAGCGATCCTGCTGCCCGAATGCAACCAGAGTCGATGCCTCCACGGCGCAACTCTCATCCAGAGTACAGATGCTGACGAAGCCTTCAGGGGGAGCGGCCTGGGCCAGGGAGCCCAGAGTCATGGCGATGGCGGCTAAAAATGCTTTGTGTCTCATGGGTTTCTACTTCGGCTGTTATGGTTATCAATGCGCAGAAACTAGACCCGACCCGGGGGCGATAGTTCGTGCCGGTGGCGGATTCAAGCGGCTTCTTTTGTATCACGGTCCAGGTCACAAATGTGCAGTTGAGATAGGTGATCGCTTATTTTTTGTTCATTGTGTGAAGGGGTAAACATTTGGACATAAGAGCGGGGCTGTACCTGGGTTTCGGTAATATCAGGTGTCGTTCCGGGACTCAAGCCGCCGCCAGTCGTCAGGGGTGTTGATATTGAGGAACCATCGAGGATCCCCTTCCAGACCGATCCCGCCCGAGGGGCAAGTGGCCATCAAACCATGCAGGCTGCGCTCGCCCTGATCGAAGCGTATGAGCAGGTGTGGCAGCAGGGCGGTGGACCAGAGTGCAAAGGTGTAATGGGCCTGTCCGCGGTTGACCGGATAGGCCACCAGAAGATTTTGTTCCACAGCCCGCTGCTCCAAGGTGGCTACCAGATGTGGCGGGAAATAAGGGGTGTCAGCGGCGAAGGTGGCTATCCATGTTGTATTTTCGCGGGCTTTTTGCGCCCATGACATTACACTTATAATGCCGGCCAGCGGACCCTGGTGCTGCGGCCAAATATCGGCAATCACCAATCGTTGAAATTCCGCCAGGCGACTTGGGTCGCCGTTGGCGTTGATCACCAATTCGTTCACCTGGGATTGCGCCTGATCCATTACCCGCTTCAGCAGGCTGCGACCCTGATACTGCAGCAGGAATTTATCGGGCACTCCCATGCGCAGGCTCTGCCCGCCCGCCAATACGGCGCCGAGGATGTTGCTCACGCAGGATCCTCCAGAAATCCAAGAGACGAGGTATGGTACCGCTAGCGGTGCCCATTAGAAATTGGCATCTGTCGAGCTGTTTTCGACAGACCTGACAAAAAGTGAGAATGCATGGATCTCGAACAGATCCGCCGCGAATACCTGATGGGCGGGTTGCGGCGCGAGCACCTGAACCCGAGCCCTTTCGAGCAGTTTGACCTTTGGCTGCAGCAGGCAATCGCCGCGGGGATTCCGGATCCCACGGCCATGGTGCTGGCCACAGTGGATGGGCACGGTCAGCCGGATCAACGGCTGGTGCTGCTCAAGCACTCCGACGCGACAGGCTTGGTGTTCTATACCAATTACGGCAGTAAAAAAGCTGCGGACATCGCGGCCAATCCCAAGGTCAGTCTGCATTTCCCCTGGCATTCCATGGAGCGCCAAGTGCGCGTGAGCGGCATAGCTCAGCGAGTGCCCCTGAACGAATCCATCCGTTATTTCGCCACGCGCCCGCTGGAAAGCCAGATTGCGGCCTGGGCTTCGCGCCAAAGTGCTCCCATAGATTCGCGCCGCATGCTGCTGGAGCAGTTTGAGCGTATGAAGGCGAAGTTCCGCGAAGGAAAAGTGCCTTTGCCGGATTTCTGGGGCGGTTACAGGGTGGTGCCGCACAGGTTCGAGTTCTGGCAGGGCGGCGGCAACCGTCTGCACGACCGGTTCGAATATGTCCTGGCGGCCGACGGCACCTGGAGCATTAGCAGGCTCGCCCCATGATGCGCTTTATCGACATAGAGCGCCCCGGCGGGCCCGATGTGCTGAAGATGAAGCGCGGGGCGCTGCCGACCTTTGATCAGGACGAAGTGCTGATCCAGGTGGCGGCGGCGGGTATCAACCGCCCGGATCTGCTGCAGCGAGAGGGACTCTATCCCGCACCTGAAGGGGCATCGCCGATTCTTGGACTCGAAGTGGCCGGTTATGTGGCCGCAGTCGGGCGCGATGCAGCGCCCTGGCGTGTCGGCCAGCGGGTGTGCGCTTTGACCAATGGCGGCGGCTACGCGGAGTTCGTCAGTGTGCCCGCCAAACAGTGCATGCAGGTCCCCGATAGTTTGGATTTCGTCACTGCGGCAGCCCTGCCCGAAGCCTTGTTCACCATTTGGAGCAACGTCTATGAACGCGGCGCTCTGGGTGTGGGAGAGACGTTGCTGATCCACGGCGGCAGCGGCGGCGTGGGATCCATCGCCATCCAGATGGCGCGCATCACCGGCGCCCGCGTCTACGCCACCGCCGGTTCCGAAGCCAAATGCCGTGTGTGTGAAAAATTGGGGGCCCTGCGGGCGATCAATTATCACGAAGAGGATTTCGTGGAAGTCATGAAGCAGATCACTGGTCGCGGTGTGGATGTGATTCTAGATTCCGTGGGCGGCAGCTACATTCAACGGAATATCCAGGTTGCGGCCAAAGATGGACGCATAGTGAACATCGCCTATCAGCAAGGCTCCGTGGCGCAGGTGAATTTCATGCCGGTGATGCTCAAGCGCCTCACGTTGACAGGTTCCACATTGCGCTCACGCAGTCCTCAGGAAAAAGCCAGCATCGCCCGTCATGTGAGCCGCAAAATTTGGCCGGCAGTGCTGGCTGAGCGTATCAAGCCCATCATTCACAAGGTGTTTCCGTTGGAGGAAGTGGTGGAGGCACACCGCGAATTGGAGTCGGGGTCGGTTGTCGGCAAGATCGTGTTGGTGACGGATAAATACGGAATGTTTTAATTCACTTTCATCATCGCAGAAATTTTGACACACAATTCGTCTAATAAAGGTTGGCCCCAGGGGTGAAACCGTTTGCATGAACTACTCTTGAAATAAAAACAACAAGAGACAAGGTTTATGTGGGTTGAATACGATCAGGCCCGGGGGATAGTGGTTCATCCTGACGGTTTTTTTGACTACACAGCCGGTAATGAATGTATTGCGCAGACAGAGGCTTATTTGCGTAATTACGGAACCGTGCAGGTGACCATAGATTTTCGCGAAACCACATCCATGGACAGCTCCGGCGTAGGGGCGTTGATCGTGCTCATGCGCAAATTGCCGCCCCAGGCGCCTTCAATCAAATTGGTCCATCCATCCAAGTCCGTGCAGAAGCTGATCAAGATCTGCCATTTGGACCGGTTGTTTGAAGTCGATCTCGAACTCGATTCCTGACGGCTGGATCAGCCGTCGATCAAGCCAAATTCCCGCCGCAGAATTTCTGTGATTTCCGCTTTGGGGTTGTCGGAAAGTTGCAGCCGTGTTCCGGTGATCTGTTCCGCCACGCTCAGATAGGTCTGGGAAACCTGCATCAACATTTCCCGGGGCAGGGCATTGTCGCGGGCGAGGGCGGAGCGCTCGGCCATGCGGTTTTTGTTGAGCAGTATGTCCGGGTCGGGAAAATGGTTGAGCAGCTGCTGGCGGAATTCCTCCTTGGATTTCTCGATCACCCGACCATTGCGATAGGCCGGACCCTCCCAGATGCGTGAGGAATCCGGCGTGCCCACTTCATCCATGTAAATCAGTTTTTCCCGTCCTTCGCGATCTGTGACATAACCGAATTCGAATTTGGTGTCGACAAAAATCTGGTCCAGCTTCGCCAGCGCCTCGGCAATGACAGCGAATCCTTCCTTCAGCAGTTTTTCGTAGAGGTCCACATCCTGAGGTGAACGAAAATTGAAGGCGGCGAAATTCTGAAGAATATCGCTGCGCGTGATATTGGCATCGTCCTGTTCCGGTACACCCGGAATGCCCCGCAGAATGCCCTTGGTGGAGGGAGTGATCAGCAGTTCAGGCAATTTCTGGTCTTTTTGCAGGCCTTCCGGCAGTTGTATGCCGCAGAACTCGCGCTCGCCCTGGGTGTAGGCGCGCCACATGGAACCGGTGATGTACTGGCGGCATATGGCTTCGATTTTGATAGGTACTGCCTTTTGCACCACCCAGACAAACGGGTGGGGGACCTCGAGAATATGACTGTCCGCGAGCCCCTTG
>Ga0065721_10050678_pt1 | contig 18532 bp, 18 predicted proteins | sample Mesricmetagenome_FD_59108 | JGI IMG/M metagenome (GOLD analysis project Ga0065721, IMG submission 59108) | Mesophilic microbial community from rice straw/compost enrichment Sample: eDNA_1 v2 (version 2) | ecosystem: Engineered > Solid waste > Grass > Composting > Bioreactor | place: USA: Davis... | reverse complement strand
CCCGCGGTCCGGGCGGCGGCGGTGGTGGCGGCCGCTGGTAAGCGGCACCAACGACGACCAGGTTCGCCTGGTCGTTGCTGAGACAGACAAGACCCCGCGGTAGCAATACCGCGGGGTTTTTGTTTTTTTGATGCTCGTCACAACGGGTTTGCGTGGTGATTCACATAACCACTACAGCCGGGCCCGTTGTAGCGAGGCATCGGGTCAACTCGCATGGCCACAGTGCCGCGGGTCGGTAAGCATGCGGGATTGTTGCAATCTCGTGACCGGCTTGTGACGACCATGACCCACGAATGCCGGCCGCGAAGAAGATCTGCTTCGTGCGCGTCTTGGTGTCGAAGCCAGAATAAACGACAGCATCGTCGCGGGCATCGGCGTTGCGACTTCTTCCGCTCCCGTGTTGAGCGAACAACGCATCCTCTCTCGATCAGCTGCCAGGCGAACTCGGTTCTCCCAGGTGCCGCAGGTCGGCGTGCCCGCGCTCGATAGGCGTCGGCCGATCGGCTCGCTGCTGGTCGGGCCGAGTATCAGCCAGCTGGCGAGTTCGCGGGCCCCGACGCGATGTCTCCAATGGGCCGCCTGCATCGAGGCCCGGGGCTGTTTGATTAGCAAACATTGCCGGTGAGTGCCAAGGGAACTTTCCGACCGCTTCGGCGACACATTAATCGATGGCCTGATTGCAAAAGTGTCGATGGGAACCGTATCAAAGGCTTGAGGATTAAATTCTCGACGAAGATTGTCGATACTTTGGTACAAGTGGTCATGCACGAGGTGCCTGGCGATGAGTGATGTTGGGTCTGGAACGGTCGTTGCGGTTCCCAATCTGCGCGAGTTTTTCCACGAGTCGGTGCAGAAGGCGCTACGCAATCAGCGCGTGGATGTCGACGAGCACACCGAGCACTACGTCGTAAACGTGCTCACCATGTTCGCGCGCTCCGAAGAGCTTTACGAAAGAACTGCCGAAGGCGTGCGTCTGAAGCCGCTGGCGCACATGCTGGCGGACGCATCGGCAGCGCAGTCCAGTCAGCAGCGCGACGAAGCGTTGCGCCGGCTGGGCGATGTTTCTTTGTTCATCGCCGGTTTCTTCGCGCAAAGCTTCGCCCGCAAACTCGTCGACATCGATTACCACATCGCCATGGGCGGTCGCGCGTACGGCACGCTCGCCGAGAATCTGCGCTACTCGATGCGCGGCCAGGCATTCGCGGCGGTGTTCCTGGAGCTGGCGGGAAAATTCCAGCGGCTGGTCGATGTGCTCAACGATGTGGCCGAGATGGCCTATCAGCACACCGACAAGGACATCCTGCGCCTGTACGAGATCTGGCTGAAGACCGGCAGCCCGCGCGCGTTCGCGATCTTGCAGCGGCTCGGTGTCGCGCCGGTCAATGCCGGGAGAAAGGAGCACTGACATGCTGCTGCGGCGGATGCAGTCGCTCCTGACCCGGCTGTACGATGCACCCGTCGACCACGACGCCGAAGATTTCCTGATCTCGGACCCGCGGCGGCTGCGCGAGGTGGTCGGCGATCAGAGCGGACCGCTCAGCGACGAACAGGTGTTCGTGGTGCAGGAAGAGGGCGGCGTGCGGATCGGGCTGTTCATCGATGAGCGCGTCATCGAACGGCTGGAGCGTCGCGATCCCCTGAGCGCGCTCGACGAACGCAATCTGCATGACTTCTGCACGGCGCTGGAAGGCGTCAGCCATTTCCATTACCTGATCTGGAGCCTGGCCCGCGGCCGGCCGGTGTCGTTGCTGGAGCTGGAGCTGCAGGCCGAGGTGGACAAGTACGCCACGGCGCTCGCATTGATCACCCAGCAGCGCGCGGGCGCTTTCCCGAGCTCGCTGCACGCGAGGATGTTCGGCGGGGTGAGTTTCCTGCCGCAGCTGGATGAGATCAGCCGACGTCGCTACGAAGAAGCGAACCGGCATGCGGCCCGGTACTGCCGGTCACTGGATCAGCGCTATCTGCACCCGCGGCGCTCCCGGCCGGAGCAATGGCTGGCCGAACTGCGCCGCTTCTTCCGCTGCGGTCACCAGGAAAAGATCAGGCAGCTCGCGGTCTGAGAGTCACTCGCCGCGGTTTTTCGCGCCCACGCGCTTCTTCATTTCGATCCACTTCGACAGCTCGCGCAAGTCGCGCTTCGGCGCGGCCGGCTTTCGCTGCAACAGCCCGCTCTCGTACGGGTTGTAGCCGATGCGCGTGCCCCTGGCGTTGTTCTGGATCGGTGTGTTGGCGGGCGGCTCGTCCTCGACGAACGACAGGCCCGGGTGATCGAGCGCCTTGCGACGGGCGCGCTCGCCTTCCTCGCCGTCTTCACTGAAGCGGTCGTCATTCCACGCATAGACGGCGTTGCCACGCTCGTCGAAGGCAATGCGGCCCGGTTGCTTCGGCTCGACCACTCGCGGCCGCAGCCGGTAACCCAGTTTTTTCAAATCGTCATTCAACGCCCTGTCTCCATGTCTCGCTACGGGCAGCGCCCATAGGACCTATTGAGATTCCACGTCCGGCATCCGTTTGGACGTGTGGCGCTATTGAATTGCTTCGCGGCAGCGCGGGCAAGTTGGAAAAGTGTGATGCGAGTGCCGGATGCGAACAGCCGACTGTCATGCTGTTCGACAGCGGCCGGTCGCCTGCGACAAGGGCGCCTTACGATGCGGCGGTTTGCACATAAGGCGCCGCTCGCAGCAGCGCCGCCAGCGTCTTGCCATCGCGCAGCTCACCGGAGTGCGCCATCTGCATCACCTGCTCGAACGGCAGCCAATGCGCTTCCAGCACCTCGCTTGCTTCCAGCCGATGTTCGACTTCGCTGAGCCCGGTGGCGAGGAACAGATGCACCACTTCAGTCAGGAAGCCGGGGGAGGACAGATACTCGCCGAGGCTGCGCCATTCGCGGGCCCGACGGCCTGCTTCTTCTTCGAGTTCGCGTTGCGCGGTTTGCAGCGACGGCTCCTCGTTATCGATCTTGCCGGCCGGGAACTCCCAGATATAGCCGTTGGCAGCATGACGGTATTGGCGCACGAGGCAAACGCGACCGGCGTCGTCGAGCGCGACCACGGCAGCACCGCCGGGGTGATGCACCATGTCGAGCGTCGCGACATGCCCGTTGGGCAACCGCACTTGCTCGACATTCACCTGGATGATGCGGCCGGTGTAAACGGGGGTGACTTTCTCGATGCTCATGGCTCTCATCCCGGGGGCGAATCGGCTTCTTCGATGGGCGGCGCCGACTCGTCGTCCTCGGCCGCATCTTCGGCGGACTGCCTGGACATCTTCGACGGCGTGGTGGCGGTGCCGATCCGATAGGCGGCGAAGCCTGGCAGTACCACCTGGTTCAATGCCATGCCAAGGACGCGGCCACTGGTCGGGGCGTAGATGCGATGCTGCTGGTTCGAGATCGGATCGGTGACCACGCCCAGCAACTCGCCTTCGCTGACCCGTTCGCCGAGCGCCACGTCGGAGAACAGGATGCCGCCGTGATCGACGCGCACCCACTTGGACGCGTAGTAGACCGGCTCCGGATCGCCCCAGTAGCGGCGTTGCTTGGTCATCCCGAGCGAGTAGAGCAATGTTTCCACCGCTTTCGCGCCATGCTCGACCTGTTCGGACTGCACACGCATCGGCTCGCCCATTTCGAACGTCACCGAAGGAATGCCGGCGTCGGTCGCCGCCCGGCGCAACGAGCCGCGCTCGCCGACACTGTGCAGGACCACGGTCGCGCCGAAAGCTTTGGTCATGCGGGACACTTGCGGCAGGCGCAAGTCGGCGCGCACCTGGGGCAGGTTGGTGCGATTCAACGAGCCGGTGTGCAGGTCGATGAGCGCCGAGCAATGCTTCACCACTTCGGTGAAGAACGAATGCGCCATGCGCGTCGCGGCGCTGCCTTTCGGGTTGCCGGGAAAGTAACGATTCAGATCGCGCCGGTCCGGCAGGTAGCGCGCGCCCCGATAAAAGCCCTGGACGTTGACGATGGGCACGCCGATGACCGCGCCATTCAACTCTTCGACGTCGATGTCGTCGAGCACGCGGCGCGCGACTTCGATGCCGTTCAGCTCATCGCCGTGGACCGCCGCGGTCAGGCACAGCACCGGTCCGGGTCCTTTGCCATTGAGCACGAACACCGGTACCGGCGAGACGAAACCTTCCATCCCCGCGCCGCTCGTCCAGGTGAGCTTCTTGCGTGTGGCCGGCGGCACTTCGCTGCCGAGCAATCGCAGTCGGCCCTTGGGCTTCAAGGTTTCGGAGCCTTCCAGAATGGCGGGCGCCGGTGTTGGCGCGGGCCTCTCCTCGGCGGCGTGAGCCACCGTGCAGAGCAGGCAACCGAGCAGCCAGGATCTGACCAATGATTTCATGACGCCTTCTTCACGAACTTCAGCGTGAAGCGATCGCTCTCGCCGATTTGTCTGTAACGCGCGGCATCGCCGTCGGCGAAGCCGGGCGGCAGCGTCCACACGCCCTTCTCGTAATTCTTGGTGTCGTTCGGATTGGCGTTGATCTGCGAGCGCCCGACCAGCTCGAAACCGGCGGCTTCGATCATCCGGATCGCATAGTCCTCGTTCACATAACCCGACGCGGCCTTCGGATCCTGCGGCACCTCCGGGTTGCCTCGATGCGCGACCACGCCGAGCACGCCACCTGGCTTGAGCGCGGCATGCATGGCGGCGAGCGCATCGCGCTCCCAGCCAAACATCATCCAGTTGTGCAGATTGCGGATGCTCAGGACCAGATCGGCCGTGCCGGGCGGCGCGATCTCGTTCTTCGCGGGCGGCGCGGCCAGGGTGGTGGTGATCACTTTGCCGTACAGGTCGGGCCGCAGCCGGAGTTTTTCTTTGTAGCTCTCTACGGTGGCCTTGGCGTACTCGCCCGATGCAGGGTCGAGCAGCGCGGTGTACAGCTGACCGTGATCCCGCAGCAGTGGCGCGAGAATCTCGGTGTACCAGCCGGCGCCCGGCCACACTTCGACCACCGTCATGTCCTGACGGATGCCGAAGAACTGCAATGTCTCTTTGGGATGCCGATAGCTGTCCCGCGCGCGATGCTCGAGGGAGCGGTGTTCGCCTCGCAGAATGGTATCGAGCGCGGAGCTGGTGGCTCGGTCGGTGGCAGGCGTCGTCGCGCAACCAGTCAGAATCAACGCGCTCAGCACGAACCCGCTGAACGCCCGGGCGACGCAGGGCAATCTCATTCCTTCTCCTCGCGACCTGATGAGTCGCGAAGATAGTGGATGCAGCAGTGGCAAATCAAAACCGGACCCAGGCCACGCCCTGCGGAGCGTGGCCTGGATCCGCGGACCGGTTCAGTTACGCCAGCCTGGTTGCAGCAGGCTGCCGGAGCTGGTTACCAGCGGCCGTTCTGCCGCGGCGGACGCGCTTCGCGCTCGCGTGCTTCGTTCACGCGCAGCGGGCGGCCGCCCATCTCGAAACCATTCATGTGTTGAATGGCCGTCTGAGCGTCGCTGGAGGGCATTTCCACGAAGCCGAAGCCGCGCGGCCGCCCGGTTTCGCGATCGTTGATCAGCTTGACCGATTGCACCGTGCCATGTTTCTCGAACAGGGACCGAACGTCCGTTTCAGTGGCGCTGAACGGCAGATTCCCAACGTAGATCGTCGTCATCGAAGTCACTCTTTGAGGCCAGACAGAAGTTGCAGCCAAGCGATCGCCTCCGCAAAGCTCTTGGGCTTCCGGATGAAAGTACGATCGCCGTGTCTTGGTCGCTGACAATCAACCATGGGAATGGCGTGGCGGGGAGACGAGCTGTTTAAAGCGCGTTGTGTCCGAAGGTCGCTCTTGTAGGTTGAAATGCGTATTCAGCTGACCGCGACCGATACTACGTCAGCCTTTTGGCGACTGCAATGATCCTACTTGACAAACGATTTTTTGGATTTTTTTGCAGCTGCGAACGGGGAATGAGGCCGGGCGAGACGCCCGGCCTGAAGTGACGTCAGCCTTCCAGATACGTGTAGCCGTTCAGCTCCGATTCGTAGAAGCGGCGCAGCGCCTGGCTTTCGGCCAGCGTCATGCGGCCTTCGCGCACCGCGCGCTCGCAGTCCCGGGCGAATTGCGGAAACAACCGTTCCACGTCGTACTCCATGTAACTGAGCACCTGGCGGGCGGTGTCGCCTTTGACGATCTCCTCGATCCACCAGCCGCCCTCGTCGTGCAGGCGGATGTGCACCACGTGCGTGTCGCCGAACAGATTATGCAAATCGCCCAACGTTTCCTGGTACGCACCGACCAGGAAGGTGCCGAGGTAGTACTCCTCGTTGGGTTTCAGCTCGTGCAGCTCCAGTGTGCGTTTGACTTCGCGCTGGCTGACGAAGCGGTCGATCTTGCCGTCCGAGTCGCAAGTGATATCCGCCAGCACGGCGTTGCGTGTGGGTTTCTCATCCAGCCGGTGGATGGGCATGATGGGAAACACCTGGCCGATGGCCCAGCTGTCCGGCAGCGACTGGAACACGGAGAAGTTACAAAAGTACGTGTCGGAAAGAATCAGCTCCAGGCGTTCGAGCTCCTCCGGCACGCGATCCAGCTTGCGGCAGTAGTCGCGGATCTTGGCGCAGGTCGCCCAATACAAACGTTCCATCAGGCCGCGGAACTCCAGGCTCAGCAGGCCCAGGTTGAACATCTGCAGCGCCTGTTCGCGCGCCTGCAGGGCGTCGTGATAACACTCGACCAGCCGGCGCTCGGAGATGGTGCGATAGGCTTCGAACAGGTCGAGCACGGGCTGCGGCAGCTCGTCCCTGCTGCCGCTGTATTCGTCTTCGATGCGGTCCGAGATGCGAAATTTATCCAGGCAGGAGGAGCCGAGCGCATTGAAGACCAGCACGCTGTGATGCGCGGCCGTGGCACGGCCGGACTCGCTGACGATGACCGGATGGTCGATGCCGCGCGCGTTGCAGACGCTGCCGATGCGATACACCACGTCGCTCGCGTATTCGTTCATCGTGTAGTTCATCGACGATTCGAAATTGGTGCCGCTGCCGTCGTAGTCCACGCCGAGGCCGCCGCCGATGTCGATATATTTCAGCCCGGCGCCCATCAGCTTCAGCTCGGCGTACACGTGCGCCAGCTCGTTGATCGCGTCCTTGACCCTGCGGATGTCCTGCAGCTGGCTGCCCGCGTGACAGTGCACCAGCTCCAGGCAGTCGAGCATGTCGTTGTCCCTGAGCACCTGCACCAGCTCGAGGATCTCGGTGACGAACAGGCCGAACTTGGACTTCTCGCCGGCCGAATCGCGCCAGCGGCCGGCGCCTTCGCTCGCCAGCTTCACGCGCACGCCGATGCGCGGCCGCACCTGATATTTCTTGGCGTGCTTCAGCACCAGCTGCAGCTCCTCGAAATTCTCGATCACCGGAATGATGGTGCGGCCGAGCTTGGTGGCGAGGATGACCGCTTCGATGTAGCTGTCGTCCTTGAAGCCGTTGCAGACGATCATGCGCTGCTCGGGCGCATCTTCGGTCAGGGCCATCACCGCGAGCAGCTCGGGCTTGGAGCCGGCTTCCAGGCCGAAGCCGAACTCATCGCCGTAGCGATACACCTCTTCGACCACCAGGCGCTGCTGATTCACCTTGATGGGGAACACGGCGGTGTAGCGGTTCTTGTAGTCGTTCTCGGCGATCGCCTGCGCGAACGCCTTCTGCAGCCGGCTCAGCCGATGGCGCAGGATGTCGGAGAAGCGCACCACCACCGGCGCGGTCAGATCGCGCTGACGCAGCCCTTCGACCACCTCATACAAATCGATCTCGCGCTCCGGCGAGCCGTCCGGCCGCACCACCACGTGGCCCGCGGCGTTGATGCTGAAGTAATGCTTGCCCCAGTTGGGCACCTGATACAGGTCGAGCGAATCCTCGGTGTCCCAGGAGCCGTTGGTCACGCCCAGAGGCAGCGGTTTTTTAGCGGTGGAGTCCAAGTGCGCGGGCCTCGCGAGTTGGGGCCTGTGTGAGAAAGGCGCGAACGATAGCGGAAAGAGATTGCTGCAAAAAGTAAAAAAAGCGGCGCGCCGATTAATCAGTAGTTGCAACGCTTCGCCGTGGATCCGTGATCCATTCGCTCCAGGAGCCCGCGTACAAGCGCGCACCGGGCTTGCCGGCGACCTCCATTGCCAGCAACAGATGACAGGCAGTCACGCCGGAGCCGCACATTGCAATGGTGTGGTCGTCGGCGACGCCCGCCTGCGACTGCTCATAGCGTCGTCGTAAATCTTCCGGCGCGCTGAAGCGGCCGTCGCTCGACAGATTGGTCGAGAACGGATGGTTGCGAGCGCCTGGCACGTGCCCGGCCACTTTGTCGAGCGGCTCGACCTTGCCCAGAAAGCGCTCGGGGGCGCGCGCATCGAGCAATCTCCAGTCGGGTTGTTGCACGCGCGCCTGCACCTGATCGGCATCGACCCACAGGTCGCGATCCGGACGCGCTTGAAACTGCGTCGGCTGGCGTGCAGGAATTTCAGTGGACACCGGACGGTTGGCCGCGGTCCACGCCTTGAAGCCGCCATCGAGCACGGCTGCCGCGCGATGACCCACCCAGCGCAGCAACCACCACAGGCGCGCTGCATACATGCCGTTGTCGGCGTCATACGCGATCACTTGCGTGTCGGCGCCGACGCCCCAGCGGCCCAGCGTCCGGGCGAAATGTTCAGGATCGGGCAGCGGATGCCGCCCGGTGGTGGCCGTGATCGGGCTCGACAGGTCGCGATCCAGATGTGCGTAAACGGCGCCAGGAATGTGCCCGGCGCCGTAGGCCGCCTCGCCGGCGGCCGGCTGCGCCAGGTCGAAGCGACAGTCGACGATCAGCCAGTGCGGATCGGTGAGGTGCGCGGCGAGCGTGTCGGTATCGACGAGTGTGGTGTGCATGGCGAAGCGCGTGGCGAGGCCCTGGGCCGGGGCGCTCATTCTACGCTGGCCCCGGCGTCCAGCTTGGTTACAATCCCGATCTTGCATCTTGCTGGGACGAGTACATGGCACTGGAACTGTGGTGGGGTAGCGGCAGTCCTTATTCCTGGCGCGCGCTGCTCGCGCTGGAGTACAAGCGCCTGCCATACGTGTCGCACCTGGTGCAGTTCTCCAAGCAGGAGCACCGCTCCCCGCAGATGCTGCAAATGAACCCGCGCGGGCGCGTGCCGGTGCTCAAGGACGGCGACTACGTGGTGTTCGAGTCGCTCGCCATCCTGCGCTACCTGGACCGCAAGTATCCCGAGATCCCGATCTTCGGCGCGACCGCCGAGGAAGAGGGCACCATCACGCGCGTGATCTGCGAGTACCAGTCGTACGCCGAAGATCATCTCGCCAAGCTCATCTACGCGATTCTGTTTCAGGGCGTGGAAGGGCACATGGAGGAGATCGAGCGCGCGCTCAACTTCGTGATCGCCGAGGCGCGCACCATCGAGCACCGCCTGGCGACGTCCTCGTGGCTGGTCGGCGAAGCGTTTTCCGCCGCCGACATCGTCGTGTTCCCCGGCATCCAGCAGCTGTTGCGCGTGCTGGAGCGCCGCGAGGCTGAAGATCTGCGTGCGCGCCTGCTGCCGCTGGAGGCGAATTTCCCGGCGATCGCCGCCTGGATCAAGCGCGTCGAAGCGCTGCCGGGCTACGACAAAACCTATCCGCCGCACTGGAAAGAGAAAGAATAAAAATCCGACCGCCCCTTGAAAGTGCGCCGTCGTGGCGCACTTATCGGCGTCGCTTTCCATTCCGGTCGACGCGGCGGCAAAAGTCAGTAAACTTCGCGCCGTCGCCGAAGCGAGCTTTTCGCAATCGAGGTTCGACGTTCCTGATCTTCGTAGGTTTCGCGAGTGAGTGCCATGTCCCAATATCCCGTGCATTTCAACTTCCCCGGCCGTCTGGTGATGGTCGGTTTCGGCAGCATCGGACAGGGAGTTTTGCCACTCATCTTGCGTCACATCGCGCTCCCGCCGGAGCGCATCACGATCGTGACGGCTGAAGATCTCGGCCAGCAGGAAGCGGCCGAATACGGCGTGAAGTTCATCATCAACCCGCTCACGCAGGAGAACTATCGCCAAGTGCTCGAGCCGCTGCTGGGCAAGGGCGACTTCCTGCTGAATCTCTCGGTCGATGTTTCCAGCGTCGCGCTGGTCAAGCTCGCGCACGAAAAGGGCGCGCTGTATCTGGACACCTGCATCGAGCCGTGGCCGGGCGGCTACACCGATCCGAACGTGCCGCCGTCGTTGCGCACCAACTACGCGCTGCGCGAGCAGATGCTGGAGACGCGCGAGGCCTTGAAGGGCGGGCCGACGGCCGTGATCACGCACGGTGCCAATCCGGGCCTCGTGTCGCACTTCGTGAAGCAGGCGCTGCTGAACATCGCCGCCGACACGTCGGTGGACGCCGGCAATCCGCAGACGCGTGAAGAGTGGGCGGCGCTCGCGGCCAAGCTCGGCGTGAAAGTCATTCACATCGCCGAGCGCGACACGCAGGTCGCCAACACGCCGAAAAAGATCAACGAGTTCGTGAACACCTGGTCGGTGGACGGCTTCGTCAGCGAAGGCTGCCAGCCGGCGGAGCTCGGCTGGGGCACGCACGAGAAGGAGCTGCCGCCGCAGGGTCGTCGTCACGAGTTCGGCCGCCAGAGCGCGATTTATCTGATGCAGCCGGGCGCCGGCACGAACGTGCGCACGTGGACGCCGAAGGCCGGCCATTTCCACGGCTTCCTGATTACGCACGGCGAGTCGATTTCGATCTCCGACTATCTGACCCATCGCGAAGGCGACAAGGTCGTGTACCGTCCGACGGTGCACTACGCCTATCACCCGTGCGACGACGCAGTGATGTCGGTGTACGAGTTCGCCGGCCGCAACTGGCGGCTGCAGGATCACAAGCGCATTCTCAACCAGGAAATTCTGCCGGGCGGCATCGACGAGCTCGGCGTGCTGCTCGCAGGTCACAAGAAGAACGCGTACTGGTACGGCTCGCAGCTGTCGATCGACGAGGCGCGCCAGCTCGTTGCGCACAATACGGCCACCAGCCTGCAAGTGTGTATCGCGGCGCTGTCGGGCATGATCTGGGCGATGGAAAATCCGAACCGCGGCGTGGTCGAGCCGGACGAGATCGATTTCCGCCGCATCCTCGAGATCTGCATGCCGTACCTCGGGCCTGTGGTCGGCGCGTACAGCGACTGGACGCCGCTGTTCGATCGCGGCCGGCTGTTCGAGGAGTCGCTCGACAAGAGCGATCCGTGGCAGTTCAAGAACGTGATTGTCTGAACGGGACACGGGCCGCTGCGTCTTCCAGCGCAGCGGCCCCGTGCAGTCGTCAGCGGTACAACAAATAGAAACATTTGCCGTACTGACATCTCGCGCCTGAGGACTGCGTCACATAACCAGGGCATCCGGCGCGGCTCGGCGCAGCGGCATCGCTAAACTTGCGAGGTCCCACTCGTAAGGAAACTCAGCGCAGATGCCATTTCGCGTCAGCTTCGATCTCGGCGATGCCGATCTGCAGCACCTCGCGGAAGTCGCGCAGGTACGGCAGTCGGCAGCGCGTGCGCAACCCATCGAGCGCATCGTTGCTTCGGCACGCGAGGTTTATCTGAAGGGCGTGCAGGCGCATCTCGCCGACTTCGTGAAGGAGCGCTACTCGCGCCTGGGCACCATGCTGCAGATGGTGGACGACGTGGACTGGCGCCTCGGCGAGGGCGACTCGCAACGCCTGGTCAACGCGCTGGCGTGTTTTACCGAATCCGCCTCGGGCGCGTCCTCGGCGCTGCTCGATCAAGCCATCATGATCGAGCTGGTCAGCCGGGATCTGCATCACGATCTCGATGCCTATCGGGATTTCTGTAAGTTCCGGGCCGCGCAGGTGGACAAGCGTCACTCGCCGCCCGGCGCGGATCGCGAAGAATGGTTGAGTCAGCGCCGGCAGTCGCTGCAGAAACGCATGCATGCGCGCCGCAATCGCGACCTGGATGCGGCGGCCGGGCCGGTGCGCCGGCTGTTCTGCCTGTTCGGGCTGTAGCCCGTCATGGTCCGGGTGAGGGGCGTTTGGTCATCCGCCTGATGGCGCCTCATAGCGCACGGCGGTTATTACATAAGCCTTGGTGCCACCCGGAACCTCCACTCGCACTTCATCATCCAGGCCTTTGCGCAGCAGCGCGCGGCCCAGCGGCGAGTCCATGCTGATGTACCCCTTGGCAGCATCGAACTCGTCCGGGCCCACGATGCGGTATTCGCTCTCGACGCCATTGTCGTCTTCGAGCGTCACCCAGGCGCCAAAGAACACTCGTGATGAATCCGATGGGGGCTGGCTGACGATCACCATGCCGTCGAGTCGTTGCCGCAGAAACCGTACGCGGCGGTCGATCTCGCGCAGCTGACGTTTGCCATAGATGTATTCGGCATTTTCGGAGCGGTCGCCCTGCGCGGCGGCCTCTTGCACCGCTTGCGTGACTTGCGGGCGCAACACGCGCCACAGGTGGTCCAATTCGTCCTTGAGTCGTTGTGCACCGACAGGAGTAATGAACTTTGAACCCTTTGGTTGAGGCGGTCGGTATCGGGACATGTGAGCCGGTCTGCCAAGCTTTCGTAAGGCCGTCGCTGATAATGTCAAAGCGCGGAAATTCTGTGGAATCCTTCACGGTCGCCAACTCTGGCGCTCTTTACTCTGCCGTCCCATGAGCATCAAGTACTACACGCACTTTCTACTGCAGGAACGGGCTCCCAAGGGAATGAGCGAGTTCCGTGGCGTCGTCGAAGTGAACCGCACCTTGCTGCGAGGCGACCTGAAGGAAGCCGCCTCGGTGCTGGCCAAGAACTTCGAATGCGACACCAAGGATATCAAGGTTCTGCAGTGGTCCAGGCTGCACTGACACCCAGTCGTGCCGCGTTCTCGAATCCCCTAGCGGGCTTTACTTCCCTTCAGAAAGTCCGCTTCTCTGCCCCGAGCCCCAAGCTCGGGGTTTTTTTTGCGCCGTCGAAATCGACCGATCGGAGCGCCTGTCGCGACGGTCGGGCACAGCCAGGTGCCCTGGTATTCTTGCATCCATGCCGATCTACGCCGAGCAGACCTACCGATCCCGCGACGGGCTGAAGCTTTACTACCGCGACTATCCGGGCGATGAGACAAAGGTGCCGGTGCTGTGCCTGCACGGGCTGACGCGCAACTGTCGTGACTTCGAAGCGCTGGCGTTGCGAATCACGCCGGGGCGGCGAGTCATCACGCCGGACTTCCGCGGGCGAGGGCAGTCGCAGTACGACTCGATGTGGATGAACTATCACCCGATGACTTACGTCGACGACCTGTGGTCGTTGCTGCACGAGTTGGGGATCGACCGGGTCATCGCGATCGGCACTTCGATGGGCGGCCTGGTTGCCATGCTGATGGGCGCGGTGCGCGCGCAGACCTTCGCCGGTGTCGTGCTCAACGACATCGGGCCGGAGCTCGATCCCGTCGGTGCCGCGCGCATCCGAAGCTACGCTGGTCGCTTCCCTCCGCCGCGCAGCTGGGACGAAGCCATCGAGCAGATGAAGTATGTATTCAGTGCCGCGCTCCCGGATTTCACCGAATCGCAGTGGCGCGATTTCGTGCGGCTTTCCTACAGCGAGGACAGCACCGGCTCGCCACGACTCGACGCCGATCCTCGCATCGGCGACGCGGTGCACGCGATTCAACCGCCGCCGGGCGCCACGCAAGGCATGTGGCTCGCGTTCAATGCCCTGCGCAACACGCCAACGCTGGCGATTCGCGGCGCGCTCTCGGATCTGTTGTCAGTCGAAGTGTTCGATCGCATGCAACGGGAGCATCCGCGCTTGCGGGCAGTGACGGTCGACAACAGAGGCCACGTGCCGCAACTCGACGAGCCGCAATGTCGCGCGGCGCTCGAACAATTTCTGGCGGAGCTGCCATGAGTTTCAAAGATCATTTTTCCCGCCACGCGAACGCTTACGCGAAATATCGCCCCGACTATCCGCCCGAGCTGTTCGATTATCTCGCGTCGCTGACGCCGCAAAGGAAAGTTGCGCTCGATTGCGCCACCGGCAGCGGGCAGGCAGCGGTGGGACTGGCGGAACACTTCGAGCTGGTGGTCGCGAGCGATGGCAGCGTGTCTCAGCTGCAGAATGCCGAGCAGCACCCGCACGTTGCATACATCGGCAACCTCGCCGAGCAACCGGCGCTGCGCGATGGCACGGTCGACCTGGTGGTCGCCGCCCAAGCCGCGCACTGGTTCGATCACGATCGTTTCTATCCCGAAGTAAAGCGCGTGCTGAAGCGCGACGGCGTGCTCGCGTTGTGGACCTACGGCCTCGCCTGCGTCGAACCCCAGATCGACACGATCGTGCGGCACTTCTACGACGACGTGATCGGCAGCTACTGGCCGCCCGAGCGGCGCTGGGTGGAGAGTGCGTATCGCGATCTGCCGTTTCCGTTTCAGGAGCTCGGCACGCCGCAGTTCCAGTTGCAGCTGCAATGGGACCTGGACAGCCTGATCGGCTATCTCGGCACCTGGTCGGCCGTGCAGCGCTACAAGCGCGCGACCGGACAGGATCCGCTGCCCGCGCTGCGGGCCGAGCTGGCACCGGGCTGGGGCTCGCCGGTCGAGGCGAAGACGGTGATCTGGCCGTTGCATCTGAAGATCGGGCGGCCCGACCCATCCTCGCGATGACTGTTCAATTGCCGCTCCGGAATGCGAGCGGCGCGTTTATGATCGAGGCATGAACGCCAAACCGTTGCTTGCCGCGTTGAGTTGCGCCGTCGTTCTTGCCGCTTGTTCGAGCCCGCCGACGAGCGCGCCACCGGCCGCCTCGGCGGCCACCACGACGTTGAGTTCCGGCGTGTACACCGCGAATCTGGATAAGAGCGTCCGTCCGCAGGACGACTTCTATCGTTTCGTGAACGGCCAGTGGCTCACCAACACCACGATCCCGGCCGATCGTTCCAACTTCGGCACGTTCGCGCTTCTCGAAGACGGCGCCGAGCAGGATCTCAAAGTCATTCTGGAGGAAGCCGCGGCGGCCAATGCACCGGTCGGCTCGGACACCCAGAAGGTCGGCGACCTCTATGCCAGTTATCTCGATGTGGCCAACATCGAAGCGCGCGGGCTCACGCCGCTCGCCGCCGAGCTGAAGCGCATCGACGACCTGAAGACCAAGCAGGACGTTGCACGGCACATCGGCTACAGCCAGCGCATCTCGGTGATGCATCCGTTCGTGTATTACGTTTCCGTCGACCGGAAGAACTCCAGTCAGTACACGGGCGTGATCGCGCAGAGCGGCCTGGGCATGCCCGATCGGGACTACTATTTCTCCAACGACGAACGGCTGAAGGGAATTCGCGAGAAGTATCAGCTGTACGTGCGGGACCTGCTCGCCGCGGCGGACACGCCGAAAGCGGACATTGTCGCCCAGAAGATCGTCGCGATCGAAACGCAGCTGGCGAAGGCGCATTGGACGCGCGTCCAGAACCGCGACGCGCAGAAAACATACAACCGTTACGAGCTGGCGGCCTTGCCCAAGCTCATGCCGGGCTTCGACTGGAACGCGTTCTTCGCGGGTGCGCAGATTCCGATGGACCGGACGCAGGCGCTGGTGGTCGCGCAGCCCAGCTATTTCGAAGCGCTCGGCAAGCTGATCGCCACCACGCCGGTCGCCGATTGGCGCGGCTACTTCCGTTACAAGCTGATCGGCGCGTACGCGTCGGATCTGCCCGCCAGGTTTGCGCAATTGCAGTTCGATTTCACTCAACGCACGGTGTCGGGCATCGAAGAAGTGAAGCCGCGCTGGAAGCAGGCGGTGGACACGGTCGACGGCGCGCTGGGCGATCTGATCGGCAAGATGTATGTGGAACGTCACTTCAGCCCGGACGCCAAGCGGCGCATGGACGAGCTGGTGAGCAATCTGGTGGAAGCCTACCGGCAGGGCATCGACTCATTGGAATGGATGGCGCCGGCCACCAAGGAAAAAGCGCACGCCAAGCTGGCGCGGCTCACCACCAAGATCGGCTATCCATCGAGATGGCGCGACTGGTCCGATCTGGAGATCCGCCGCGACGATCTGATCGGCAACGAGATGCGTGCCTCGATCGTGGTGTTCGAACGCAACCTCGGCAAGCTCGGTGGACCGATCGATCGCACCGAATGGTTCATGACGCCGCACACGGTGAATGCCTATTACAACCCGCCGACCAACGAGATCGTGTTTCCGGCGGCGATCCTGCAGCCGCCGTTCTTCAATGTGAACGCCGAGGACGCCATCAACTATGGCGCCATCGGCGCGGTGATCGGCCACGAGATCAGCCACGGCTTCGACGATCAAGGTCGTCGCTACGACGGCAGTGGCAACCTGAACGATTGGTGGGCGCCCGAAGACAACGCCGAGTTCACGCGACGGGCCAGGCAGCTCGGTGCGCAGTACAGCGCGCTGAGCCCGCTGCCCGGGCTGTACGTGAACGGCGATCTCACCATGGGCGAGAACATCGCCGATGTGGCCGGGCTCGCCATGGCCTATCGCGCCTGGCAACTGTCGTTGCGAGGCAAGCCCGCACCGGTGATCGATGGCTATACCGGCGAGCAGCGCTTCTTCATCGGCTGGGCCCAGGGCTGGGCGCGCAAGTACCGCGACGACGAGTTGCGGCGCCGGCTGCTGACCGATCCGCACAGCCCGAGCGAGTATCGCACCAACAACGTCGTGTCCAACCTGCCCGAGTTCCATGCAGCATTCGGCGTGCGGCCGGGCGACAAGATGTATAAAGCGCCCGCGGAGCGGGTACGAATTTGGTGAAGTCGCCGGTGACTTTGCCGCATTCGCCGGTAGCCGCTTGAAACCGGGGCTGCATTTCCCCAATTTAACCGTCGCTGTCGGCGGAACTCTCACCAATCCCGGACGGTTTCGCTGACGGGTCCGGCAGGCACGCCGACGTGCGCGGCCGGACCAGGCCGCCAACGACGACTATTACGAAGGGCTCCCTCATGCATGTTCTGCGCGTAGGTTTACTGGTGCTGCTCGGGGCGCTGTTGACCGGCTGTGGTTACAACCGGCTGCAACAGCAGGACGAGCAGGTGACTGCGGCCTGGTCCGAAGTGCTGAACCAATATCAGCGCCGTGCCGATCTGGTGCCCAACCTGGTGAATACGGTGAAGGGCGCGGTGCAGTCCGAGAAGGACATTCTCGACAGCGTCGTGGAAGCTCGTGCCCGCGCCACGTCCATCCAGGCGACGCCGGAGCTGATCAACAACCCGCAGGCGTTCCAGCAGTGGCAGGCCGCGCAGGGCGAGTTGAGCCAGGCGTTGTCGCGACTGATGGTGGTCGTGGAGCGCTATCCCGAGCTGAAATCCATTTCCGGCTTCGATGATCTGCGGGCGCAGCTCGAAGGCACCGAGAATCGGATTGCCGTTGCGCGCAAACGTTACATCGAGGCGGTCCAGACCTATAACGTCACGGTGCGTTCGTTCCCGACCAATCTCACCGCCAAGGTGTTCGGGCACGATCCGAAGCAGAACTTTTCGGTGGAGAACGAGCGCGAGATCGCGCGTCCGCCGGCCGTGGACTTCGGTCGGACGGAATCCGGGCCGCAGCAGCAACAGCCGCAGCCACAGCCGGCGCCGCAGCCTCAGCTTGAAAAACAGGGCTGACGCGAGCGCACCGGCCCGCGAATAGCGCGAACACTTTGATGAGACCCTTCGCCAACGCCCGCGGACGCTTGCCAGCGCCGCGGGCTGCGCTTCCCTGGCTGCTGTTGCTCACGCTGCTGCTAGCAGTCGCCGCGTTTGCGCAGGCGCCGCAGCCGGTGCCCGCGCCGCCCACGGACGCGCCAGTGCTGGATCTCACTGGCACGCTTCGCCCCGAAGAAGCCGCGGCGCTCAAGAGCAGACTGCTGGAATTCGAGCGGCAGAAGGGCAGCCAGATCGCCGTGCTGATCGTGCCGACCACCCAGCCCGAATCCATCGAGGAATATTCCATTCGCGTCGCCGACGCATGGAAGGTCGGACGTGCCGAGCCCGACGACGGCGTCATCCTGCTGGTGGCGAAGAACGATCGCGCGGTGCGCATCGAGGTCGGCACCGGCCTGGAAGGCGCACTGCCCGACGTGATCGCCAGTCGCATCATCTCGCAGGTCATCGTGCCGCATTTCCGCGAAGGGGATTTCTCCGGCGGCATCAACGCGGCGATCACTCGCATCATCGCCGTGATCGAAGGCGAGCCGCTGCCCGAGCCCGAACGCCGCTCCTCGCGTCAGCCGGAAGGCCTGGGCGGCCTCGGCAATGCGCTGCCGATCCTGCTGATGTTTGTTTTCGTCGGCAGCGGAATATTGCGCAGCATGCTTGGCAGAGTCGGCGGGGCCGGCGCGACTGCCGGCATCGCCGGGCTGTTGATGTGGGTATTGACCAGCATCATGGCGCTTTCCATCGGTGCGGCGGTACTGGCCTTCCTGTTCGCGTTGTTCACCGGCGGGAGTGGCTTTGGCGGCGGAGGCGGCAGCGGCTGGAGCAGTCACCGGCGCGGCGGTTGGGGCGGTGGGGGCTGGGGCGGCGGCTTCGGTGGAGGTGGCTTCGGCGGTGGCGGAGGTTGGAGCGGCGGCGGTGGCGGCTTCAGTGGCGG
>Ga0065721_10050677_pt1 | contig 18548 bp, 14 predicted proteins | sample Mesricmetagenome_FD_59108 | JGI IMG/M metagenome (GOLD analysis project Ga0065721, IMG submission 59108) | Mesophilic microbial community from rice straw/compost enrichment Sample: eDNA_1 v2 (version 2) | ecosystem: Engineered > Solid waste > Grass > Composting > Bioreactor | place: USA: Davis... | reverse complement strand
ATCAGGTTGTCGTGCCCTTGGAGTATTAAGCTTCGTGCTTTGCGCTTTGTTGTTGCCTCTTGGAGGACATGCCACGCCCCATGGTATTTCCTTTGATGTATATCAGGCTCCCACAGTAAGCGGTAAAGTCTCAGATGAAAAAGGTGATGGAATCCCCGGCGTTAACGTGCTGGTAAAAGGGACAGCTACGGGAACGGTAACAGATACCGATGGAAGATATAATCTCCAGATTCCGGATGACAATGCTATACTTGTTTTTAGTTCGATCGGTTTCGTTTCACAAGAAGTTGCTGTCGGAAGCAGACGAATGCTTGACATCAGCCTGCAACCCGATGTGACCCAACTCGGCGAAGTCGTCGTTATCGGTTATGGTACTCAAAAGAGACAGGACCTTACTGGAGCGATCGCCTCCGTCAGCGGTGAGGACTTAAAGAAAGTGTTCATCACAACTCCTGACCAGGCAATGCAAGGTAGAGTTGCCGGTGTTCAGGTTCGCACCACGTCACACGAGCCGGGCGGAGCAATCTCCGTTCAGATTCGGGGAACCTCTTCGCTCTCCGCAAGTAGTCAACCTCTGTATGTAATCGACGGCTTCCCGATTTCGAATGACTATGAGAGCGTTGCTGCAGAAAAAGGAGCATCGGTTCCCAACCAATTGAATTCAATAGATCCTTCTACGATCGAATCTATTGAGATATTGAAAGACGCGTCGGCAACTGCAATCTACGGTTCACGCGCGACAAATGGCGTTGTGCTCATTACCACCAAACGAGGGAAGAGTGGAACTGCACAAGTGGACTATTCGTCGTCAGTTTCTTTCCAACAGGTGGCCAAGAAGTATGATCTTCTCAACGCTACTGAATGGGCACAGCTCGTGAATGAAGCAGATGATCTGAACAACAGACCTCACACATTCTCCGATCAACAGATTGCTGAAATGGGCGTGGGTACCGACTGGCAAGATGTCATCTACAGAACAGCGGTGACTCAACGCCACATGATTTCCATGTCGGGAGGAACTGAGAACATCCGGTACATGGTGTCGGGGAATTACACCAACCAGGAAGGTGTAATTATTGAAAGCGGACTCACTCGCTATTCAGGCTCTATCAACCTCGACGCAAATGTGAGTAAGAAGCTCACATTCGGTACGAGTATGATGTACAGCCACACAGACAATCAGCGAACACTGAATGACACGAAGAGTTATGCGAACGAGCCAAGTATGGTCGTCGCGATTTTTTACGCTCGTCCTAACGTTCCGGCGTACGACGCCAACGGTAACATTGTACGCACTGGAGCGGGATATCCCGGTGCGATGGCAGAAGATACTCCGCTATGGATGGCCAAGGCTTACAAACGTGATTCACGCACTATTCGCATGGTAGGTAGTATGTTTGCGAATTACGAAATCATCGACGGCTTGAACTTCAGGACTCGGGTCGGTATCGACTTCTCTCAGTTCGCGAACAACACCTACTATCCCATCGGTTCAAGGATTGCTGGAAGCACAGGTGGACAAGCGACGCGGACAAATCAACAACTTGTTAACTTCCTGAACGAAAACACGCTCGAATACAAGAGAACGTTCAACGGGATTCACCAGTTGACAGCGCTTGTCGGATATACGAGTCAAACTGAAAAGAATGAAACAACGACTGCAAGTGCGTTTGGATTCCCTTCCGATTTCTATGGTTATCGCAACCTTGGAATTGCATCGAATCCACAACCTCCGAGCTCGTATGAATCAAAGTGGGTACTGCTTTCCTACCTTGGAAGGATTAACTACATCCTGAATGATAAGTACCTCTTCACCGTTACCGGACGTTATGACGGATCGTCGAAGTTCGGAAAGAATAATAAATACGGCTTCTTCCCTTCCGGAGCAGTAGCGTGGAGACTGAGTGAAGAGGATTTCATTAAGAACCTGAATCTCTTCGATCAATTGAAACTCCGCGTTGGTTACGGTCTCACAGGTAACGAGCGCATCGGTCTCTATAAGTCGATTTCTACCATCGCCGCATATAACAACTTCTCAAGCGGTTACGGTTTCAACGGCCAGTTGAATCCTGTAGCATGGCCTTCCAACATCGCGAACCCGAATCTTAGTTGGGAAAAGGCAGAGGATTTCAACGTAGGTCTTGATATGGCTTTCCTCCGTAACAGGATTAATCTTACGATTGATGTCTATCGCAAGAAGACAACCGACTTGTTGATGAACACACCTCTGCCGAAGGAAAGCGGCTATGTAAGCGTGCTTCAAAACGTTGGTGCCATGGAGAACAAGGGATTTGAAATTGGTTTGAACACAGTCAATACCACAGGAGCCCTTGGTTGGAATACGAACTTCAACTTTTCAATCAACAAGAACACTGTTCTTGACCTCGGTGGTGCTGACTTCTATTTCACTGGATGGACAGGTGGTGGTAACAACGGTCACAACGGGACAAACATTGTTAGAATCGCACCAGGCGAGCCGGTTGGAGCTTTCTGGGGAGCAATCTACGAGGGCGTCTACAAGAGTCAGCAAGAAATTGACGAGGCTGGTCACCAGCCAAACAACAGGCCCGGATCTGAACGCTATAAGGATTTGAATGAAGATGGAGTCTTTACAGAAGCGGACGACACGTACATCGGTGATCCAAACCCCGATTTCATTTTTGGTTTCAACAACGACTTCCGGTGGAAACAATTTACCTTGAATGTCTTCATGTATGGTGAGATCGGACAAGACGTTGCAGCGCTTGCGTTTGGAAACAAACTCGAAGGTGGAACAAACCTGCTTCGCGAAGATCGGGAAGCACGTTGGTCACCTGAGAACCCGAATGGAACGACGCCGGCTGCCAACCAGTCAAGGCAGAGTATCATAAGTACACGCAATGTGGTTGATGGAAGTTTCGTGAGAATAAGGACCATTTCACTCACGTACGATCTGCCGACTTCGAAGCTGAATATGAAATGGCTTCGCTCGTTGCAGGTAGGTATTGCTGGTGACAATTTATTCATGTTCACCGACTACAGAGGATATGATCCCGAAGTGAACTCTTACGGAACCGTCAACGATGTTAAAGGCGTCGACCGCTTCGCATATCCATCACTGAAAGGATTCAGAGCATCCCTCAATGTTGGGTTTTAGTTTCAATCATCTAAAACAAAGAAGCCATGAGAAAGTACATTAAATATATTCTATTGACACTCTTTGTGAACCTCGCAGCATGTACTGGTCCGCTGGAGGAAGAGTTGTACAGTAACCCGGGTATTGACGACTTCTACAAGAGCGCTGCGGATGCAGAGTTGGCGATTGCAGGTGTGTATGCTGTCCTTCTGACCGAACAGGGCATTTACAAGGATATCGCCTATTTCATTATGGGTGACTTCACTACGGACATAATGCAAAACAGAAACGGCAACAACGTCCCCGACGAATGGGCAAGTTTCACCTGGAATGAGAGTACGCAGCTCTTTGATTTCATGTGGGCGGGTTCATACCTTGGGATCAACAGGGCCAACACGCTGATCGATAAGCTCGAGGCCGGGAATCTGAGTGATGCAATAAAGAATGAATACATCGGTCAGGCGAAATTCCTTCGGGCGTTGCTCTACTTCAATCTTGTGAAAGCGTTTGGTGGCGTTCCTCTTCACACGAAAGGAACATTCGATGCGTCGAACGTAGCGCTTCCGAGAAATACCGAGGCGGAGACTTACCAGCAGATTATAGACGACCTGAAGGATGCCGAGATAAGACTTGCTCCATTCAATCCAACCCATCAGAAGGCAGGGAAGGCGACACTCGGTTCTGCTAAAGGTCTCTTGGCAAAGGTGTACCTGCAAATGAGAGACTGGGATGCTGCAGCGGCAAAGGCGAAGGAAGTCATGGATATGGGTGTCTACGAGTTGTATAAGGACTACAAAGACATCTGGAATCCTGATCCCAGTATGGAGAATGGAAGTGAACATCTGTTTTCCGCACAACATATAAACGGGGGAGATAACACGACCAACCTCGGTAACCACACGGTTTTCCGGTTTACACCGCAATCTCAAAAGCACCCGGTCTCTAACATCGACCTTCGCTGGTCATCAGAAGGCGGGTCATCGATGGGTGAGGTTGTTCAGGAGTTCTTTGATGCAGCGCCGGACACTTACAGAAAGTGGTGGAGCATGCGCGACAGGATGCCATTCTATTGGAAGACTTCCAATGGCGAATTCGTTACTGGTGACACTGTGCAGCTCATCCAGCCCCTGGTGATCAAACACTACCAGATCGACCTTGGCACTGGTTATCTGCAAACTGGATTGAACACAACAATTCTTCGCTTCTCCGACATTCTTTTGACGTATGCAGAAGCTGTCAATGAGGATGTGGGTGCTACTGCAGAAGCGTATGAAGCGCTCAACAAAGTAAGGAGAAGAGCTCGTGCGGTGGGTACTCCATTTGAGCAGCCAGAAGAGGTCTATCCAGATATTGAACCAGGAACGCTGACCAAGGAGGAATTCAGAGACGCTATCCTGTTTGAACGTGCGCAGGAGTTTATTGGAGAAGGAGAACGTCGAAATGACCTGAACAGGCATGACAGATTCCTCCAAACGGCCCGCGATCGAGGACGGAATGCGCCGGATGGCTATGAGCTATTCCCGATTCACTTCGGACATATTCTGCAGAATCCATTGATCGAGCAGAATAATCCATATTGACGTAGATGCAATAGATTTTTCGAGGCCCGTTTTGCTCGTGCAGAACGGGCCTTGATCATTTATGAACGCACGTGTCTAGGTACCGAGACGATCACTTTAGTATCGCAAGCCGACCCAGGCTCCTTCGTATCAACAATGGTGAGAGATGCCGATGATGGCAACTGGATCAGGGTTGACCATTCAGACGGGGACGCTCTTCGATCGAGAACGTTACTCTTCACCTCAAGGCTCTTCTCGCGGCAGATACCATTGTCTCTGATCTCAAAGATGATTGAGTCACTCTCTTCCCTGACCTTGATCGACAATTTCCACTTGCCCTTCATGTTGTACAGTCCGTACAGGATCGCGTTCTCCACGAAGGGCTGGATCAACAACGGCGGTATCCTTACGGCATCCAGGTTTATCCCGGGGCTGATCTCAAGTGAGAAGTCGAACTTGTCTTCGAATCTGATCATTTCGAGATCGATGTAATGCTTTAGCATCATCGCCTCTTCACCGAGGGACACTGTCTCTGCAATTGAATGAGCCAGGATAGCGCGGATAAAACCTGAGAGTATGGACAGGTATTGTATTGCGTTGACTTTGTCGTTGTGGCTAATGAAGAATTGGATGGAACTGAGGGCGTTGAAGATGAAGTGCGGGTTGAGTATCGATTGCAGCGCCTGAAGTCGCAGCCCTGCGTCGTTGATATCGATCTCGCTGCCTGGCTTTTCCTCCTCGGCGACACGTTGTCCGAGCACCATCGCTCCAACAATCTCTTCAGCTTTGATGATCGGGCTAACAGAGTATCGATAGGTCTCGCCCCACTGATACTCTTCCAGCGTCACTGTCTCACCGCCCAGCGCACGGCGATAGTGGGTGTCCCACGATTGACGCAATCGGTCAATCGTTGTGCCTTCTGCACCGTCGAAAGCGGGCCTTCCCACTGACAGGGTAAAGCCGTATTTCTCCGACATATACTGGGCAAATGCCTCATTAAATGTCAGAAGATCGAAATTTCTGTCAACGGTCCAGATAAGGACTTCGCCAGGTATTGTAAGTTTTAGGTTCGGCACAACTCTCTTCTTCGTCTCTCCCCCTCGCACTTCAGGCCGATCAGGTGGTCGCCGCAAGTCGGCGGCCGTCATACCGGAGCGTTTATCGTTGTCTTTCGTTCTCCGGTATTACCTTTCTGGCCTCTGGCCGGAGCCTTGCAAAAGACTACGGTGAGGGTTATCACCAGTGCGATTATCAGGAGGATCAATCGTTTCATTGGGAAGTTTGTTCTTTTCGGTGCAAAGATCAACATCCGCTGTGCTGCTGGGAAGGTGCAATGATTAACTGGTAGCCGATAATGAGTAAGTGGGACCTTCGTTAGGCCTTAATTCGGGACAAAAATCCCTCTTTTCGGCGCTTGGATACGTCCAAGGGCTTGTCATTGCTCATGATGACATAGCCGCCTTCACCCCGAACATACTTCTTGATGCCATTCAGATTGATGAGATAGGAATGGTGAATGCGATAGAAGTTTTGCTCTCCCAACATCTCGTCATACTCCTTAAGGGTACGACTGACTACATATCGCTTGTTGTCCGACATCACGATCTCCGTATAGTTGTTGTGAGCCTCGCAATAAAGAATGTCGTTCACTTTCACGAAAATGAGTCCGTCCGATGTTGGTAGTGCAAGTTTGAAGTTTTCCGTGGATCCGTTTTTGAGGTTTTGTAGCAACTGCTTCAGCTTCTCTGTCACAGCGCTGTCCTTGTTTTTAGCTACCTTTTCGATTGCGCGCCTTAATTCACCGATGTCAATCGGCTTCAGCAAGTAATCGATTGCCGAGAACTTGAAAGCCTTAATAGCGTATTCGGTGTAGGCTGTGGTGAAGATGACTTCAAAGTCGAAGTCCTTGAATTTCGTCAGAAGGTCAAATCCCGTTTCCCGCTGTAATTGAATATCAAGGAAGACTACATCGGGTTTCAATTCATGAATGGCCTTTTCCGCCTCAGCCACGTTTTGGCACGTAGCCTCGACGGTAACGCCTTCACAATAGTCTTCAACAAGGATCCTCAGACTCTCCCTGCTCTTGAGTTCATCATCTACAATTATGCTGCGGATCATGGTACGGGGTATTCTGTCGTAAATTAAACCGGTTCTTCCTAAGCAAGCAAATGTTAAGTTTATGAGCGGATTGCCGGGGAAACGCTCATTGGCCCGCCAATGGCGTTTTCCAGCAAATCTCCGCGCGTTAAAATCACGTCGTTATTATTTCTTGAAGCCCAGAGCGCTACCACCGCAGCGGTTCGAAGAGCCTTCAAAAGTGTATTGCAAATAGTAAATGCCGGTGGCATTGCAAGGATATACAATCCCTGAGAGCAAACTGCCCTTAATTTTGTTTGTTGCAACCACATTTCGTTGCGAGTCGAAAATCGTTACCATGATGGTACTGTTCGCCGCGTTCTGGTCGCAAATAGTCACCATATACTGCGTGCCTTTTGTGAAGACGTATGAATACTCAACTTTAGTCAGGTCTGTTTCTCCATCAATCTTGTATGACTTCAGGAAGTTGAACCCGTTTTGAGTTAACGTGGGCACGCATCCGTTGCTGATTTCTTCACTGTTGCACTGTGCGAGAGCAACCTGGACATTCAACGCTATCAGCACCAGGGGAATTAATATTATCTTTTTCATGAGTTAGCTTACAATTTTATTTCTGACTGAATTGATCTTGTTCTTGATGTCCAGTACATCCTTGTCTGTGATGCTGATGGTAGTCGTACTATTGTCTTTGATTACGGCCACACCATTCACGATCTCAATGGAGGATTCTACATACGTATAGGTTATCTGAATGCCATCGAAGATTGTCTTGAGTTGCGCGAGATCCTCGTACAACGATGCCATTTCAGCATCATCACGATAGAAGGAGAGGAGAAGAGTCAATTGCTCAAGAATGATTTTTTGCTCGCCGATTCGCTCAACCAATTCGCGATTGCCAAGGTTTTGTGCTGCTGCGTCGCACATGATTTCCATAGCTTCGATCCAGCCACCAGTCAGAAGGAGAACACTCAGGTTTGACCTGTTCTGCTGTTGGAGATGCGCATTGATCGCGTTGAAGTTCTGTGTTGTGATCAGGAGCAGGGAATCAAGGCTGTTGCTGCTGAGAGCGAGTTTGCTGATTGTTCTCAGGTCGAAGAATTGCCCAATATTAAGATCGTTGGCCAGGGTCTTGATCGAAGTAAGATAACGGATGCCCTCGGCATTCTGACCATAGATGTTGGTATATCCGAGATCCGCTCCGTAAATCCCTAGATTGAGAGCTTTTTGATATGTGCTGTGATAACGGGAAATGTTCGACGGTGAGTTGATAACCCGGCTATTGTAGTCAACACCCGATTCCTTAAGAAGGACGGATATTTCCAGCGGACTCGGGATCTGTTCGAGGATACTGTTGACGACTTCTTCGTTCACGATTGCCTGTTTATTCTTGATGGAATCCAGTGAACTCTGCAATTCAAAATCGTCGATGGTGTTCTTCGGAGTACATGCCACCAGCAGGGCAAGCGAAAGAACGATTAAAACGGTTTTCATTTTGATTGTTATTTGATTTTAGTTGTTTGTTTTGGTTTGCGGGAAAATGGATGAATGGCATCGATGTGGGTAATCGCTTTTCTAAGCCACAGTCTGTACAATGCCAGGTACAGCAGACCGGACATAATCCACAGTACTATGGCGTTGAAGTAGAATGTATCCATCGTTGTCCCTAAGAAATTCTTTTCTGATGCGAAGAATGGTGCCCTATAATCCAACAGCCCCGACGGCTTCACTTCCTGGTATATGGGATCGATCAATTGGATCATCTTGCCATTGTATTCAACCATTCTGTCCATGGTATTGACGTTTCTTACCATGTCGGAAAGGGTCTGGTTGAAGTAGCGATCCTTATACCAGTTGACATCCCAGCCATGCGACTGGTAGTAGTTCATTTTCTTTTCCTGCATCGCGGCATTCTGATTGTATACCGCCTGATTTTTTGCTTTATAGTCTTTCAGGAAAGTGATGAGATGCTCTCCTTGTACGGATGAAGAGTTTCCATCTGCTACAAGAACTGAAGATGCCGCTTCCCGTATTTCCGATTTGAGGGTTTCGTTAATGATGCTCAGTTCGATATTTACCTGCCTTTTTACGGAGTCGTCGGATGTATTGTGGTTGTCGACGACAAACTGAGCACGCTTCAAAAGCTCGTCTGCCAGGTGAGCAGCTTTGAAGTCTGCAATAGACTTGTTCTTTTCGTACTCGAAGAAATGCCTCTGGTACTCATTGTGCCTGTATGCGTAGACCGACAATGCTTCGTAAGCCCATCTCGAAGCCATCATATCGGCGACGATAGGGGTTTTTCCTTTCGTGCTGATGTGGTCGTTCAACTTGTCAAAGCTGAACAATGCTCCGCTGAGGATCATCTGTGGTATAAGCAACAATGGTATGATTACATACACTGTCACTGCGGAGTTGAACGCGGATGACACGTTCAGTCCAAGTATGTTTGCGAAACACGATGTACTGAAAAGGATGAGCCAGAATGCGGCTGTCATGCCCTTAATCTCCAATACGAAGTGTCCGACAAGTATGAAGAGGAACGCCTGGATGGCTGAGAGGGCAAACAGGATTGAAATCTTGGAAAGGAGATAGCTGTTCCAGCTGAGGTTAAGGAACGACTCCCTTTTCAGGATTTTTCTGTCCCGGATAATCTCCTCCGCACTAACCGTAAGTCCCATGAACAACGCTACGATGATGCTCATTAGGATGAAGGCCGGGATATTTTCGTTGTAACGATACATGTATCCGGTTCCGTCAGGCGAGTTGGTATAGCGTATTACAACAGCCAGGATGGCTGCCAGAAGGGGTGCTTCCAACAGGTTGATCAGCAGGTATTGTTTGTTACTGATCTTCGCGAGCACGTCGCGTGTTGCAAATATCACCGCTTGTTTCAGCCGCGATGGAAGATTCAATGATTGAGGAGGCCGCTCACGTATCTCATCGATTTTTGGCGTTTCAAACGCATTGAGGTACATGTCGTGCCATTGGGGTGGAGTAATCTTCCGTTTAGAAGTGGCTTGACCATATTCGTCAACGACCTTTGCTTCAACGATGTTGAATATTTGCTCAGGGTTGACATTTCCGCAGATTTCGCATTGACCGCGGTTGCTGTCGACCTGGTGCGTCGCCTTTTTGAAATAAGTGACCGCTTCCACCGGGCTTCCATAGTATACGGGGTATCCACCCGTATCCATGATGATCATCTTGTCAAACATCTTGTAGATGTCTGACGAAGGTTGGTGAATGACGACAAAGATCAGTTTGCCCTTCAAGGACAACTCCTTCAGAAGGTCAATCACATTTTCAGAGTCTCGTGACGACAATCCCGACGTAGGTTCATCAAGGAATAGGATTGCCGGTTCGCGGATCAATTCCAGGGCAATATTGAGCCTTTTGCGCTGACCCCCGCTGATGGTCTTGTCGAGTGCGCTTCCAACCCTCAGGTCTTTTCGCTGATCCAGCCCGAGGTTCGTGAGCACATCCATTACTCGTTTGTGAATCTCTTCTTCCGTATGACCTGCGAAGCAGAGTTTAGCATTGAAATACAAATTTTGATAAACCGTGAGCTCTTCAACGAGGAGATCATCCTGCGACACATATCCGATTACACCGTGTATTTTCTCCTTCTCGGTGTGTACGTCAAAACCGTTAATGAGAATTCTCCCTTTGCTCGGTTTCTCGAGACCGGCGAGTACATTCAACAGCGTCGTCTTTCCGGCGCCGCTGGCCCCCATGATACCGATGAGTTTACCGGGGCCTTCCGCTACTTCGACGTTCCGGAGACCTGTGCCTCCATTCGGGAATGTGTACTCTTCAATTGTGGCATGGAATGAAAGCTTGATGGACTGGAGATCCTTGTTAAAGTATGCCACCAGATCGCTGTAGTACACTGCATCTCCTGCCGTGGTTTTTACGCTGCTTCCGTGCGAGAACAGATATACGCGGTTCGGCTGCATGATGAACCCATTGAGCGTGTTTGACTCCTCGCCGATGTACTTGACGAAATAGGTCGAAACACTCCTGATTGCCATGAAAAGAAGTTTCCCCTCTACTGCATGGTCGTGGTCAGGACTCGCCTGGTGTGTGTCTATGATCCGCAGGTCCGGGCATTCCGACATGTCACTGGCGTCGGACATGACGAACATTTCAATCAACTTGTACTCATTCGGATCGATGTTGAACACTGTAGCCACGGTGGTGATGATGTTCATCGCCTGCGACGACATCGTACTTTCCGCAGCAACCATCTCGAGCAACCTGATTAGGGTGATGACCTTTTGTTTCTGCGTAAGAGTCTTGTTGATTTTCTTGCAGATCCCCAGCGTCCGAACGGAGTCCTTCACGGAAGTCATACGCGCTACTCCGTCTTCATGGCGGTTATAGCCCGATACTTCGTCAAAGTACTCGACGTACTCCTTGATCGAATCCCGGTCGAGTTCTTGCTGGAAGAAGCGGATCACATAATCCCGCTCCCGTTCCGTTACGCCGTCGTCTTGCTTAGAGATGATGGCGAACAGTTGTGTCAGCGCTTTTAATATTTCCTCGCTCATGGTTTAGTCATTTTCACCCGCTCACCTTTCGATGAACTAGGCACTCAAGTGCTTAGTGCATTTTATATTCGAAAGGGATCTCTACCAGTTCCGAGAATTCCTTTCCTGCCTCTTCCATATCTTCGTCATCCTCAGGATAGCACCATTCGATTTTGATTCCCTCAATGTCTTCCAGAGCCGACAGAATGTCGAGAATGAGCTTTGAAGAAGACGTGTTGAAGTATTCCAGTTTGAAAACAAAAACAGTGGTAGGATTGGGTTGCTTTGAATAACGCCCGATCCATTCGAGTACTGGCCTATAAAATTCAGCTGAATCTTCAGGCAGTGAGCGGCCGGATATTTCGAATATTCCGTTCTGTTTGTCGAGGATTATTTTCGGAGTATCCGCGGTTCCTTCTAAAGTGAGTATTTCCATGGTATTGTAATTGTTAATTTTTGGTTAGACAGTTTCCTTTACACGGGCGATATTCACCTTCAAGCAGAAGAATGAGTATTCATCATCCACAGGGACGAATGCCCATTCGAGTTTTTCTCCCGATTTTCTCGCCATATCAACGAACCCAAGTCCTGCACCACCCTTGTCAGACAGGGTCGTGTTTTTGATGATCTCCTTGTACAGTTCGCGAAGGCCTTCTTTATCGAGGCTGTTGACGCGCTCAAGCGCACTCCTCAGATTTGGCAGGTTCTCGTTCCTCACGCGATTACCTGACATGATCGAGTAAATGTTTTGCGCGTGTCCGATAAGAAATATTGCTGCGTGTGGCGATACTTCTCCTTCTTTTTCACGGACTTCGTCACTGTGCTTGACGATGTTTTGAAGCGCTTCGACCATGACGTTGAAGATCTTCTTCTTGATGCTGGATTCCTCTCCGGAAGATTCCAGGTTTCGCTCCGTCATGGTAAGGATAGACTTGGTGGTCTCTTGAGTGAAATCACCTTCATAGACAAGGATCACCTTGTGCTCCGCCATGCGCTGGTGCAGGTCATAAATGAATTCCATGTTCTCATTCATTGGTTTGTGTGTACATTACTATTTGTGTGTTGTTTATTGAAAGTTGATGCCGATCAGCAGGACATCATCTGTTTGTTTCGTGTCGTTTCTCCAGGCTTCCCACGCATCGTCGAATGCTTTTTCGAGTTCGAAGGCAGGTTTGCCATGCAATTGCTCGATCATTTCGCGCATGCGCTTCGATCCGAACTTCCGCCCTTCAGGACCACCGAATTGATCGGGGAAACCATCGGAGCTGAAGTAGATGCCGTCACCGGTCTTCATGTGGATCTTCGTCGTAGTGAAGTTTGTCTGGTTCTTGTATTTGCCTCCACCAACTGCGAACCTGTCGCCTTTGATCTCTTGCAGTTCACCGTTGATCATCGCATACAACGGTCTGTGTGCGCCGGCATATTCAACTACATTAGTCTTGAGGTTGATGCGGCAAAGCGCTATATCCATTCCATCTTTGGATGCTGCGTCGGCGTGATCCTGGCGGAGTGTGCTGGTGACACCTTCGTCCAGCAGGTCGAGTATCTTACCAGGGTCGGTAACATTCCGGCTTCTGACGATGTCGTTCAGAAGGAAGTATCCAATAAGTGAGAGCAGGGCTCCCGGGACACCATGACCGGTGCAGTCAACCGCGGCGATGAAGACATCGTCGTTGCGCTGCAGGAACCACGGAAAATCTCCGCTCACGACGTCTCTCGGCTTGTACAGGATAAACGAGTCAGGCAACGCTGACGCTATTGCTCGTGAATCGGGCATGATTGCATTCTGAATCCTTCGAGCGTAGTTGATCGAGTCGCTGATGTTCTTGTTCTTGTGTTGGATGTCGATCTCGATGAGCTTGCGTTCAGTTACGTCATGCGAAACAACGAGTACTGATTCGAGCGATTGTTGTTCGTCGTATTCAGGAATAGCACTGACCTGCATGATTCTTTCTCCGAGGACAGACGGGAATGGCATTTCAGCCGAGATCGCAGTTCCACTGGTTTTTACTTCTTCCGTGATTCTCAGCCAGTGTTCGACAACCGAACGATCAAGGTCGATCTCGTGCGCGCTTTTGTGAAGGAAGGCGCTCGGCTCGTAGCCAGTGTATGTCTTGATAATCGGGTTGATATAGCTGATGAGGCCGTCTTCCAGGCGAGTAATGAGGTCGGTTGAATTCTCTGAAAGAGCCTGCATCTTGCTTCGCATCCGCTGCTCCTGCTCGGCGCGGCGATGTTGCGTAATATCGCGCGAGTTGACAATGTATCCCTGGATTGCAGGGTTCGACATCGCGTTTGTTCCCGTCGCCTCGACCCAGATGTATTCTCCGTTCTTTGTCTTGTATTCGAACTGAGCCGTGGCCTTCGCGTCCGGAGATTCTTTCAGGTGACGGAATAAGTTGAGGTAAGCCTCGCGTCCGTCCGGGTGCACGTTCTTGATGTCGCTTGTCGACTGCATCTCTGCTGGCGTGTAACCAAGAATCGGGTAAACAGAAGGAGAGATATAACGAATCGTTCCGTTGTCTTCGTAGATAATGATCACCTCCGACGCGTTCTCGAGGAGGAGTTGCATCCGGTTCCGAGTGCGATTCACTTCCTCGATCTGCTCCTCCAGTTTGAGATTGGAGCGTGTCAATTCTTCCTGCGACGCTTGCATTTCTTCTGCATTTTGTCGGAGGATTTCTTGCTGTTCCTTGAGGTCGGCACTCATGCTGCGCGATTCTTCCAGCAGCTTACGAGTACGCTCGTTCACCATGATATTGAAGATCGTCCTCGCCAGCATGACGCTGAGTTCCTTGACGAAATTGATCTGCGAAGGAGTAAATGTCGAGAATCCTGCTAGCTCGAGTGCGCCATAGACTTCCTCGTTGGCAATAAGAGGCACGATAAGAATACACGAAGGTTTTTTATCTCCGAGAATTCCTGAAGTGATGCTGACGTAGTCGTCCGGGATTTCGGTGCGAAGTACCAGGTCTTTCTCGGCGATAGCCTGACCGACCAGTCCTTCGCCTGCTTGGAAAGTCTTCTGGAGGTATTTCTTTCGGTTGTACGCGAAGACGGAACACATCTCGACTCCCGATTCCTTCGAAACGTAGAACGCTCCCTGGATGGCGTTGACCTTTTCAATAGTGAAACGGATGATGTCGTCTCCCAAGCCACTCAGTGTATCGTGTGTCCTGAGAATATTGCCAGCCTCGGCAAGTCCGGTGACGATCCAGTTTTGCTCACGCTCTTTCTTATCGTTCGCCAGGAGGTTGTGACGCATGTTCATCAACGCGATCCCGAGGGAGTCGTTCTCACTGGCTGGTTGGAAAGCGGTATCGAATCGTCCTTCTCCAACTTCTTGAGCGAAACGCGCATGTTTCTTCAGCATTTCTACGAGGTCGTCGACACGATGCTGGATCTTTCCGAATTCATCGGAGAAGCGAACTCCGCTCCTTTCAGGAAGCTCGCCTTTCGACACCATTTGAAGTATGAAGTGAACTGAGTCGAGCGGGCGAGTCAGGTACCGGGCAAAGATGAGGGACGATACCAGAACTACGACAACAACGAACGCACTACCCCAGATCACAATATCTTCGGTCGAGATCGAAGTGTCATTTGCCAGGTATACAAGCAAGTACCGCATTGCAGCCATCGACACGACCGAAATGAATAGTGCGAACAGTGCGATCTTGAGGCTAATCTTTATGTTTTTCAACGTCATGACGAATGCTTATGATTAAAGTCCAACCCGTGCCCACATTTTTCCGATTTCTTCCAGTTGTTGCATAGTGCCGCGCGTCACTGGTTTGAACAGCGCAAGTTCAAGGACACCCTTTGCTTCATTCTCGTCCACCAATGGGACAATGACAAGGAACCTCGGTGATGCTGAACCCAATCCTGAATAGATCGTGATGTACCGTTCGGGCAGGTTGTCTACATACAGGCTCTGTGCAGTCGCCGCAACGCGACCAACGAGGCCTTCGCCGATGGTGCAAGAGTACTTCGTCATCTGGTCGTTGGTGATAGCATACCCGGCCTTTATCACGAGAGATTCTCCTTCGCGTACGTACAGAGCAGCTTGCCCTGCTTCGAGCTGACGTGACAACTCATTGATGAGAAGCGTATTCCTGTTTTCATTCTGAGTAAGTGCCCTTTCGACGGGAGCGACATCCAGTTGATTTTCGGTATCAACTTTCTCGTCTACCTGTTCGGTCTCTTTTCGTTGGCGTTCGAGGTAGACCACGGTCTGCTTGATTGATCGTGCTGTAAAGTGTATTGCGATCAGGCCGAGGAAGAACGTGAGTCCAACGGTCATGCAAATCTGAGGGATTGTAATAACCGACGAATCGCGTTGGTACTCGAAAAGTGCCCCGATCGACAGAATGACCCCGGTAACAAATAGCGTTGTCGCTATGATTGAAGATTCGAGTTTGATGTGGTTTGTAAGTTTCATTTTGATGAGTAGTGCAATTCAGTCAGGAACTCTACGATATTGTCCACAGTCAGGACGTAGTCGATAGTTGTTAGCGAAAGGGCTGCCCTTGGCATAGTTTCCATAAGGCACTCGGACGGCTCCTGGACGATCGTCAATCCACCTTTGTCCTTGATCGCCTTCATTCCCAGTCCGCCGTCACGATTGGCCCCTGAGAGGAGGATGCCAATAAGTTTGTGGCGATAGACGTACGCGGCGCTTGCCAGCGTTATGTCAATCGACGGTCTTGAACTGTTGACCATCTCCTCTGTGGAGAGGGCGAAATAGTTGCCGAGTTCTACCGACATGTGATAGTTTGCCGGCGCGAGGTATACTGTCCCCTTTCTTATTGATTCTTTATCATCCGGCTCAACAATCTTGAGACGGCTCTTCATTGAAACGACTTCGAGAAATCCATGTCGTACGTGCTTAAGCCGATGCATGGCGACAATGATAGGTACGGAGAAGTCCTCAGGGATTTGCGACAAGATCTTGATGATGCCCTGGAAGCTTCCCGCCGATCCGCCGATCGCGATAGCCTTATAGTCCGATTGCAGGTTGTACTTCTTCACTGCGTCGCCCGTTTATTCGCGAATCTTTTTGAATATTTTTTCTTCGTGGTTGACGGTAATGAACCGGTTGGCGTAGTCGCACCAGATCACCGACTCTTTGTTGCCTATGCACAGATATCCGTAGTTGAAGAGGCTACCGTGCAGTTTCTTCAACACCTCATTTTGCAGTTTCTGGTTGAAATAGATCATTACATTCCTGCACAAGACGAGGTCGAACTTGTTGAAGATCTCGCCGGTAACGAGGTCGAACTTTTTGAAAGTGACGTTTTCAAGAAGACGACGATCGAATACCGCTTTTCCGTTTTCTTCTCGGTAGTAATCTTTAAGGGTCGAGCGCCCTTCGAATCGGATGTAATTCTTTTCATTTACCTCCATGTTCTTGATGGGGTAGGTTGCGCTCTTCGCTTTTTCAAGGATAAGCGTGTCGATGTCGGTGGCTGTGATGTTTACGTCACCGAGGATTCCCATCTCATGGAGTAAGATTGTCATCGACAATACTTCTTCCCCAGATGAACAGCCTGCGTGCAAAATCCGGAACTGAGGGTTGTTGAGACGGATCGACGGAATTATCTCCTGGCGCAGGAGCCTCCAGAAACTTGGATCACGGAAGCACTCCGTAGTGTTCACAGTGATTTCGTCCAGGAAATTCGGGACGAAGTCGGGTTGCTCAGTGATCCTGCGCAGCAATGAGTCAACCGTGAGGTTGTATAACTCGAGAATTCTGAGCACTCTTCTTTTGAAAGATGACATTGCGTAGTCGCGGAAGTCATACCCGTACTTGCTGTGCAGAATGGTGGTAATTTTCTTAAGATCTGCTATGTCAATATCCGTTATCACGTTTCGCATTAGGAATTGTGGATTGAAACAGGTTGTGTTGTTGAGGAATGGTTCGATTCCAATTGCTCTTTCTCCTGTTTGATTCGGAGAGAGAAATTGAGGGGAACGACCAGGTGAAGAAATTGCTCGTCAGTTTGGATAAAGTTTACCCTTAGCGTTGCATTGAGTTGTGCGGCCTCCCTGTGTGCGACATAGTAGTTGAACAAGAATGGATGATTCAAAATGTCGTTGTACAGGTAGGTCGGATGATTAATGATGGCGACAATCTCATCGCTTACCAGGAACCCTTTGGCGAATACCTGGACGTCCAGGTTGTTTGCCGAAGGCTCGAGGGCAATCGTTATGACGGTTTCATTCTGAGTCGGTATCGTCGCTATCGGCAGCCCAACGATGTAGAGTAAAATGTTGTTGAGCAGCCTTGTCAGACGAGACTCATTGATATAGGGCACCTTCTGACCGGAGAAGACAAAACTGAAGGTGGTATTCCCAACCTGGAAGTTGTCTTTTAATGTTGTCTGAAGGACTTGCTTCAGCGTTTCAAAGCTGAGGATTCCGTTGCAGTAATCATCATCACTGCAGTCGGCGACGTATAAGAGCTTGAACAAACGGTCATCGAGCTTGTTTGCATGGAGTTCGATCAAGTGAGTGAGTTGATCAACTTCACCTTCGTCCTGTCGCATCTTGAGGAGATTTACCAAGCCCTTGATGGTTGCTATAGGTCCTCTCAAGTCATGCGCAGTCCGGTAAATGAAGGAGTCGAGTTCACGTTTTTTGGTGACCAGCTCATTCTTTAGGAACGACGTGTCTTCGACCACCTTCACCTTGAGGACAATGTATCCGTTGATGTCGCTGATCAAACCGAGGTAGAAGCCGGACAGGGTTACCGTTACGGGCTCATTTGAGTGAGTAAGAAGGTTTGTGACAAGACCTTCGAAGTATCCCTGGCGAATTTGTTCCTCGACCGTTCCCCTGATGCCAGGATCATTGCAGATGCCCCAGAACGGTTTTCCCGCCAGATGGCTGGAAGTGAAGCCGATCATCGACTCCACATCCGTGCCAAGGGCTTCGATCTCGTAGTTCATTCTAAGGATCACCGAGTCAGTGAAGAATGAACCGAGCCTTCCGATGATGTCCTCCATGGAAATGAGGCTGTTAAAGCCGCTGCTGGAAGTTGACTGAGACATCGGTAGCACCTTAGATCGTTTCAGTTTCGAACTGGGAAATTTCAAGACTCTCTGCACGACGGTTATAAAGGAGGAGTCCGATGTTTTCGTCCTCGATCAAGTGTCCTGTGCTGATATACTTGACGATGTCGCCGTTTTCGTTCTTTATTGCGGCAATCGTGCAATCAACCCAGAAGCCTTCTCCGCTCTTCTTCCTGTTCTT
>Ga0065721_10050676_pt1 | contig 18550 bp, 20 predicted proteins | sample Mesricmetagenome_FD_59108 | JGI IMG/M metagenome (GOLD analysis project Ga0065721, IMG submission 59108) | Mesophilic microbial community from rice straw/compost enrichment Sample: eDNA_1 v2 (version 2) | ecosystem: Engineered > Solid waste > Grass > Composting > Bioreactor | place: USA: Davis... | reverse complement strand
CGCGTCGAACGGCAGGCCTAGACCGAAGTGGCCAAGCTACGCAGCCGCGCGCCCGGGCTGGTCAGGATTGTCGTTGTCGGAATGTGACTTCCGAGAGGCTCCCTTAGAGAGGAATGCGCAAAAGCGCTCCTCATCCTCTGCCATCCTGTATTTTGGGTCACGGAGAAGTGCGGCCCGCACCGCCTGAAGCTTTACTCTCAGCTTCCCTGTTCGATCGTCTTGATACAGGGCTTCCTTTGTCCCGAACCTGCGTAGCATGTGCCCAAATGCGAGAAGGAACTCGGGGTACTGATGAATAAGATGATGCCCAAGCTCCGCGAAGCTCTTGTATCCGAAGCCAACCGGCTTTCCCGCCCTTGCGCTCTCGATGAGATGGACGATGCGAGTGGCTGTCAGGAGGTCAGGGTATTCCCCGTCGAGACCGTACCCTATCGAACGAAGGCGATCATTGAGGAGCAGCCATGCCTTGTGCCGTGGCAGGTAGTCGTCATCACGCGAGGCATCGCGAACGAACCGAAGCACTTGCTCGCGTAGCTCATTCTCTCGGTCTTCCCGGGCCTGCCTTTCGGCCGCCTCGGCAACGGCGATCCCTTCCAAGCAGGCCATCCGGAGCTCCTCACGGAGTATTGCCGCCTCCCGCGCATAGTCGAATGCGATAATGGTCTGGCGGTCCACATCGACCGTGACCTCATCCCAGCAGACTTGGCGCTCGACCCACTCGTCGACGATCTCATCGCCCTGGATCAGCGGCTTGCGATACCAGCATGTCATGATGAAGGTCCCTGCCGCTTCAGAGGCAGCAGCACTTTTTTCATCGACAACGAAAACGTTGGAGTTGTTCCCGAAAAGGATGTCGTCATCAGTCATGCGCCGACAGCTCGGATGAAATAACGGCAAGACCCAGACGAGCGCCGCCCGTTCGGCCCGATAGAACTCCTTCCGGCTCAGCACGACGTCCATGAAGGTGGTGCTCAGCTGCACTTCAAAGGCCAACCTGCCAGTATCCGTCCGCGCCGAAACATCAGGTCGGCGCAGACCGCTCAGGCCCTCGTTCGCTTTCCAGCTCTTTTCTTGCACCACGTCCTTGAACCGAGGGTCGGCCGAGAGGCTCCACAGAAGAAGTTCCTTGATCCGCTTGTGCGCGGTGCTCTCCTGAGCACCGCGGTACATCATGGCTCTGATATCGGCTTCGCTCAGCTCCGTCCGCGTGACAGCCGGACACGAGCCATCTTCATGGCGATGCCGAAAGAAGAACCGTTTGGTCGTGCTACATGCCAGATAGACCGGAACACCACATGTCGCGCAGACCAGGCGTGCTTCGCAACGTTTTACGAGCGTCTTGAGTTTCTGACGCAGCAGGATCGCGTGCTCATACCGAAATGCCCGGATCAGACGACCGACATTGAGCACATGGCCAGTTCTCGGGTTCCTGACCGTGTCGATTTCCAGCTTTGTCACCGCCTCTGCCCATGCCAGCGGATCGACTGTCGTGTTTCCAACCATGGCCATCTCCTTTCCTTGAGGCAGCAGGCTTCGTTCGCACGGTGAGCCTAACAGCGCTCCAGTCGTGCCCCCGCCCGATTGAGTCCCCAGCGCCGGTCGACATAGAATTCGAGCGACCTGCGGATCTCGAAGCTCAGAACCTCCTGCGTGAACCCATATTCTAGCCGGACAGCCGCCTGCTGCTCTTCCGTCAGGCCACTCAGCGGGCGAAGCCGGATTTCGACGAACTCTTCCCATTCTTCATCGCGCGGAAGGTCCTCGCCGACCGGGGCCACGGCAAAGGTGCTCTCAGGCAGAACCCGGACAGGAAGGTAGTCACGCCATGCCCGGTGGTGGAAGCTCCAGGCCCGCACGTGCAGGCGCTCGCCGTCGGAGGCAAAATGCGTCGGCGCAATCCATTGATTCTGGCGCAGCCCATTCGACATCGACACATAGCTGATCTCGATCTTCTGCTGCTGCTCGATCGCCTGCCACAGGCGCCGGATTACGAATGGCGGGCACTGCCGAGCAGGCGAAGGAAGAACAGAACTGCGGTTCGATGTAGAAGTCCCGACAAACTCATCCGGCGAACCTGCATCCTCTACAAAAAGCAGGCCACGATGGCGGGGGTCGGCAACATAGCACTTTCGCACTGTGTCATAGCGAGGCTTCGGCTCGGCAACCCGCTCGAGATATTCTCTGAGATCAATTGCCGCCTGTGGAGATGAGATACCGAAGCGCTCGATCAGGTCCTTGCGGTTCACCTGCCCGCGCCACGTCAGGCACCTGTCGAGATAGACCAGGCGAGCAAGCATTGCCGGCTTGAGTGAGGGATCGTCCATGCCCGAACCCTACTTGACGCACTACCACAGGTCTATATAAAAATTATATGCACTTGGATTCGAGGACAGATTAATGCGCATCTTGCACACCAGCGACTGGCATCTGGGCCGACAATTCCATGGCTTGTCCCTCGTTGAGGACCACGACCATATCCTCGGTCAAATCCTCGCGATGATCGATGACGAGCGTCCCGACGTCGTGATCATCGCCGGCGACATTTTTGACCGGGCCAACCCACCCCAAAGCGCGATTACCCGCCTCTCGCAGTTCCTCACAACCGTGCGGGCAGCATCCGATGCAGCGATCGTTATGATTGCAGGCAACCACGATTCCGCCGCGCAGATCGGTGCCATGGGCGTTCTCGCCGATGGCGGCGCGGCGATTGTGCGCGGACCACTGGATGAGGATGAGCGGCCGCTCGTTATCTCCGATGCCGATGGGCCGGTGGCCATCTCCGCCCTACCTTTCGCGTTCGAATATGCCGCGCGTCTGTGTTTCGAAGACGACGCTATTACCTGCCCTGCGGATGTCATCAGGGCCCAGCTTGCCAGCGCTCGCCGGCACGTGGCCGAGGGAATGCGGTGGGTTTTGGTCGCCCACGCCTTTGTTGACGACGCCGCGACCAGCGAAAGCGAGCGTCCGCTTACGCGCATGGTGGGCGGGATCGAGACGGTATCGGCAGCCGCCTTCGACGGGGCGCACTATGTAGCCCTTGGGCACCTCCACCGCCCGCAATCGGTCGGACAGGATCACATCCGTTATTCCGGTGCGCCGCTCGCATTCGGCTTCGATGAAGAAGGTCAGCAGAAGTCCATCAGCCTGATCGATCTCGCGGCCGATGGCACTGCCACGGTGACAGAAGTGCCGCTGCGGCCGCTGCGACAGGTCAGAACTATTCGTGGCAAGTTGCTCGAGCTGCTCGCCGCCACGGAGGTTTCCAACGACATCGTCCGCGTCGTGCTCACGGACAACACCCCGCAAATCGATCCGATGAAAAGGATCAGAGCCTTCTATCCCAATGCCGTTCAGCTCTCCTACGAGCGCAACGAGCGCCCCGCAGCGCAGCGCCTTGAGGAACAGCGCGCGGTCATCGATGACCCGCGGACGCTGTCGTCTGCATTCCTCGACTTTATCCGCGGTGAGCCGCTTTCCGAGGCCGAAGGGCAGATTGTGGCGTCCGCGCTGCGATCCTTCGCTACGATGGAGGAAGGCGCATGAGGCCTATCAAGCTCACCGTCAGCGCTTTCGGTCCCTATGGCGGCGCTGAGACGATCGATTTTCGCGAAGCGACGAACGCAGGCCTCTTCGGGATTTACGGCCCCACGGGTTCGGGCAAGTCATCGATCTTCAGCGCAATCTCATTTGCCCTGTTTGGCGAAGGGGCCAAGGAGGAACAGGGCATCGGGACCATGCGGTCTGATTTCGCGCCTGAGGACCTTCTAACTGAGGTCAGCCTGCAATTCGAGCTTGGCGCAAAGCGCTACTATATCAGGCGTCAACCTGACCAGGCACGGCCCAAAGCGCGAGGCGAAGGCCACACGATGCAGCCACATGCTGCCTGGCTGTTCGATGTATCGGAAGTGGCGATCGATGACGTCGGTCCGGACTGCTGCGGGACTCCCTTGGCAGAACGGAAAGTCGGTGCTGTACTCAGCCATGTCGAGGGTCTTCTCGGCTATGGCGCTCAGCAGTTCCGCCAGATCGTCCTGCTGCCGCAAGGCAGGTTCGAGCGGTTCCTCGTGTCGAACAGCAAGGACCGGCTCGAGATATTGCGGGAGCTGTTCGACGTCTCGCTCTACCGTCGGCTCACCGAAAAGCTCAAAACCGATGCTGCGAGCATCAGGCGTGAGATTGAAGATGGCTATCGACTGCACGGACACCGCCTTCAAACCGAGGGCTTCGCCAGCTCGGACGAGCTTACCTACGGAATAGCCTCGGCACTTGAACGATATGATTTTACCCAGTTGGCGGTGTCTGAGACCGCTGCTGTACTTGCCCTTGCCAACAAGGCCTACGCGGCCGCTGAAGAACAGGAAAAGCGGTTTGTCGAGGTCGAGACTGCAGCAGGTGCCCTCAAACAGCTTGAGGCCGAGGCCCCAGCCTTCGACGCGATGCGCTCGCGCAAATCACTGGCGGACCTCGCACGGCGCATGTCGGATCTCGACACCGCCGTTGCCGATGCTCGAAAGCGCCATGCCGCCGCAGTTGCGGCACATGCCAAAGCCGAGACTGCAGCACGGGAAACAAATGAAGCTGTATCGGCAGCGAGCGCTACGCTGACCGATCTTCGTTCCCGCGAGCATGAGATCGAGGACCTCGCGCGCAAGATTGACCAGCTTAACCGGCACAGGCAGGTTCTGGTCGATGCTGCCGAACGTCAGGCTGGTCACGATGCTGCCGTGGCAGTTCTGGACCGCGCCAAACAGGCTCTTTCGCAAGCCACTTCCGCCGAGACGCAGGCCGCAGAGCTTTGCGATGAAAAGGAAAGCGCGTTCGCGGCAGCCCAAGCCAATGCTCTTGAGCGGCAGAGGCTGACCGGAACATACGACGGCTTGAAAGGCGAGCTCGATGCTGCGCAGGCCTTTGTTCAAGCCGCTCAGGCTGTGACCGTGTCGCAGGGCGCCTACGAGAAAGCAGCGGTAATCGCCCGCGACGCGCAGGCCCACCATGCCGAGGCAGTCGAGGCAGCTGAAACGCATGAAGCCGCCTTCATTTCCGCGCAGGCGAGTGTTCTCGCAGAGCGCCTGCAGGATGGACAACCTTGCCCCGTATGCGGCGCTAGCGACCACCCCGAACCGGCACAGGGATCAGGCGATGCGGGAGCGCTCGAAAAGGCATGGCGCGACGCCCAAGGCGCAGCGCTTGCCGCATCCAAAGCAGATCGCGATGCCCAATCGAGTGCCAGCTCAGCTAAAGCGACCTTCGACGCAAGGAGAACGGTTCTTGCCGGCCTTGCGGAGCCAAAGCGCAGCGTAAGCGAAATCGAAGGCGATTTGCAGCGGGTCGTCGCGCAGATCGACGCTTTGGGCGCCGCAGTCGATATCGGCGTTCTCACCCAGGATCTGGATGACGCACGCAAGCGCAAGCTGGCAGCAGCGGAAGCCCTCCAGCAGGCCCGCGACGCGCTGGGAACTGCAACGACTGCAGAAGCCTTGGCCCGTCAAGCTTACGAAGAGCGGATTACATCGGTCCCCGAAAGTCTGCGCCAACACGACGTTCTGCAGACCGCAATCGATGCCGCCACCGCAGCCTTGGGCGGCCGAAAGCAGGCACTCGCTGATGCCGACGCAGAGCAGCGGGAGCTCAACGCCATCGCTATCAAGGCCGCAGCCGAACTCCAGAGCGCCGCCGCCGCGGTCAGCGAAAGCGAGAAAGACCTCGCTGCGAAGCAGGCCGCATTCGAAGCCCGTCTTATCGAGCTTGGGATGGCCGAGGCAGACTATCGCACCGCCATCCCCGATATTGCCGCGATCGCGGAACTGGAGAAAGCAATCGCGGGCTTTGACACGGCCATTGCTGAAGCGCGCGCGCGCGACACGATAGCAAAAAACGCCGTGAGCAACGCGCAGCGCCAAAGCTTGGAGCCCTACCGCCTAAGATGCGTTCAAGCGCAGGCGGCGGCAGACGATGCGGTGAAGCAGAGTGCCGCCGCCCAGCAGCGTCACCAATCACTCGTCGACCTGCAGGCCCGCTTGGCCGACCAACTTGAGAACCTTCGGGTCCTTGAGCAGTCCTCGGGAGCACTGCGCGGTATCGCGGAAGCCTTCGATGGTCAGAACGAGATGCGGACGAGCCTCGAGACATTCGCCATTGGTGCTATGTTCGATCAGGTTCTTGAAGCGGCGAACCTCCGGCTCGATCCAATGACCACCGGCCGATATCGGTTCGAGCGCGACACCGAGAGCATAGGAGGACGCTCAAAACGAGGGCTGGACGTTCGCGTCCACGACATCGAGACCGGCCGCGCCCGCGAGATCATCACGCTTTCGGGCGGCGAGACCTTCATCGCAGCCTTGTCCCTCGCACTCGGCCTGTCCGACATCGTCGAAATGACAAACGGGGCCATCAGGCTCGACACCATTTTCATCGATGAGGGCTTCGGCAGCCTCGATACAGATAACGACGCCGGCACGCTCGATCAGGTCCTGCAGGTGCTTCAGAATATCGTCGGCGAGCGGCGTGCCGTGGGCCTGATTTCACACGTGCCCTTGGTCCAACAGGCAGTTCCAAATGGCTTCACCGTGCACAAGGGTGCAAATGGCAGCCAGATCGAGGCTCGGGCAGGCTGACTATTCATTATTCGTCAATTAATATGCAATTGAAATATAGGTGATTTATGGAACCTTATCGAGATTGGGATAATGATTCAGGTGTTCGAGCCTTTGAGATTTCTGAAGGTCAAATCGACATTCAATTCAAAACCGGAGCAGTTTACCGGTATACATCTGTCTCAGCCGGGTCGGCAAACTTTGATCAAATGGTAGCTCTTGCGCGGGCCGGTGAAGGTCTGAATAACTTTATAAATCGAGTTGTAAAGAAGCGATATTCATCAAGGTTGCGTTAGAGAAGAGACAGTACCGAGCGACGTTCCAGCGTTGGTGTCGTTCATGCTCACTGACTCCAAGGGATCCATCGCGTTGGCTTACCGCCTCGCAAGCGAACTGCCAGCGATCCACGTGGACCGCCATCTTCGTCGGCCGTTCAGCACCGAATAGCGGTTGATAGACGACGATGAACCGACGGCAGTGGATTTCCCTGCAGGTGAACACCTCGGCCAAGATAGGCTGAGAAGTTGCGATTGGAATCACGATGCCAGTCGCCGCCGTCCTGTACACGCAGGACGGTTCTCCACTCATCGTGGAGGATAATGCCGCTTAGATCATGACGTGATCCGCGGGGCATACCGCCTCAGTCTTTACGCTTCTCAAGTTCGTGGCCGGCCAGGCTACTGTGTGCCCGCTCTCTCTGCGCCTCGTCCGAATGCCGCTGCGCTTTCGTCCGGCCGAACTTCAGGCGGTTGGCGTTCGCCTCAATTTCTCGCGCTGCTCGAGCCCGGCGTTTGCGCGCCTGCCGAAGATTGATGATCTCGCTCACTCGGCCCTATCCTTGGAATCAGATAATGACCCTGTCTAAACCGCAAGTTACTTCCGCCGCAATGAAGTCCATTCCAAGGATTTACTGGGGCGAGGAATACCAAACAGATTCAAGGAAAGAGTCAGGCCTTCATCTCCTGAGAAGGCGCGAGAGGCGCCCTGAAACGAACAATTTGGCCATCTAGTCCGGGCGGCTCAAGCCGAGTTTCCAACAGCGTTTACGAGCGGCGGATGACAAAGTTCGGCTGTCTAGACGTTTACCGAACCCCAAGGGCCCTGTTGTCATGTCCGGTCGACCCATGAACGTCCAGAGCCACCCCCCTCTCCTCGGCATTTGCCCACGGGAAAAGGATCTTGCGTCCAACCCGTATATCACCTTCGTTATAGCAAGCCCTAGCGTCAAGCTAATTGCGAGCGATTTTCACTTTGCTACCTAATGATAACTTGAGCGTCTGCAATCGAACTCGGCAGTGTCGTCGTGCAGTTCGGTCAATCATTCAAGTGAGGAGGCGAGCGTTACCACTATCACCTCGACTCCGATCTCATTTGACACCCTGTGTCCAGGGTGCCTCGGACATCTTCTGAATCGAAGGTTGCGCAAGATCGCAAACGAAGGTGGTTCGATGTTGCCGACCCCGTTGCGGCGATGGTGGTTGGCTGTCGGCAAGCAAATACGGTCTTTCTATGTTTCCTCACCTGCAAATCACTCATTCTGCCGCACTCCAGCATCCAACGGCTATGGCCTGTCTTGCTTGAGTCGGTGAGCCACGAACCACGCGTGACTGGCGCGCCTCACTGAATTTTGTGAACTCGCGGGCCATTTGAGTGTGCTCGAATGCATATGAGCTGATCAGCCAGTTCGCCCTGGCGAGACCCTGCAAGGTAAAAAAAAGAAGGACCGGAAAATCCGGTCCTTCTCTCTTCGTCGCAGCTCGTGATTAGAACTTGCCGACGATGCCGACAGCCACCTGATGGCGCTGCGCGCTGATCCCGGTGTTCACATTGGCGTAGCTGTACTCGCCATAGTCGGAATAACGGTATTCGCCGCGCAGGCCGAAGCGGCCAAAGCTGTATTCAAGACCAGCACCGAGACGGAACCCGTCGAGGTTGTCGCCATCGCTCAGCACATCAACGCCGTCGTCGTAGGTCGCCTTCAGGCGCGCGTTGGTGTATCCACCCTTGACGTAAGCCAGCACGTCAGGACCAATCCTGGCGCCCGCACGAACGCCGACATACAGGTCGCGCGCAGCGGCCAGCGAAAGGCTGTCGCCAGCAGTAAGCAGATCCGTCACGGAGTCTTCGACCTCGGAGTCGGCGATCTCGGCTTCAATGCCCACGACGGCGGAGCCCAGATCGGCATTGTAGCCGATGCTCACGCCATACATCACATTGTCCTTGCTGCTGCTGTCGGTACCATCGCTGAGGCGAACCGAGTCATAGCCACCCAGAACGGCGAGGCTCAAACCAGAGAAGGACTGGTCATCCTGCGCCACAGCAGGCGTGATCGCCATCGATGCCACAGCAACGGAAGTCAGAATCTTGAACTTCATTTATTAGTTTCCTTGTTGTCTCGCTTCCCCACGAAAGCGGACGGGCCCATTATGTTGGGAACTCTCAATCGTCAATTGCTGTTCGTGATTGATTTCAGTTCGACTGAAATAGTGGTGCAAGTGGGCAACATAGGGCCGGCTTGTCACTTTCGAAGTCGTGACAGATATTTTGGCTTTACAACGTAACACCTGATCGTGCCTGGTCGCCGATGTGTCACCACAAGCCATCGACGCGTTAGCCGTTGACGATGCTCGCCGTTGCAAGGACCAGGACAGTGGCCAGCAGGAGGAGAACGATCCCGAGCAACGCCGCTTCAGCAGGCCACGGCTTTTTCCCCGCAGATCGGCGCCATTCAAAAAGTGCGTGGAAGATGCCAGGTCCGCTTCCGCCGCGTCGTCCGCAACTCATGCAGACGGCAAAGAATTCACCATTTTGCTTCCTCACTTCGATTTTCCGGCTGAGGCAGTTCGGGCATTCGTCTGTCATGGTCAGTTGCATATTCTTCGCTGCGCATTGAACTTTGGCCACACCAGAGCCGTGCCGCTTTCCACCATGGCGCAGTTGATCTCGAGGTTTCTCTCGTTGCGGCAAATGGCGGTGATGCGATTGTAGCTGGTACCCGTCTTCTCGCATTTCAGGGTCTGTCCATGCGCGAGCTCCATCAGCATGGCCGTTGCTGAGGCTGCTGAAGCAGTCGGACAAGGATGCCCGGGCGAGCACGTCTCATCTGTCTCCCGCGCCGCGACCGCATGAAGTCGAATGCGTGTGCCATCGGTGCAGCGAAGCGTATCCCCATCGGTGATCGAGGATACACGACAGTCAAAGAGGTTGCCGGAGTTTGACGCGAGTGCAGACTTCGACCCTCCGGCGGGCCAGAAGAACACGACGCAAAATGCCAGGACAATGAGAACCAGCCCGACAGAATAGAAGGACAAATTGGTTCTAGCGCTCATTGAGTCCTTAGCCATTCGCTTTCCGGTTCGTGTGCTGATCTGAGCAAACTGCCACGTGGCCCTGTAGATCGCACGCCAGAAGGCGGGCGCTCCAGGCTGTATATCTCGCTACACGCTGATTGGTTACCACTCGCACAATGCCGGCGTCTTTCACAATCGCCACCGTAGCTTCCCCGAGACTGCGCCACGTCCTGACAGTCTCGGGGAAGTAGATGCGTGGAGCAAGCGTAACGCCAACCAATCCGTGTGAAACGGATGCACCGTCGCGATCTCTGATCGCCCAAACGCCGCGCGATAAACTGTCCACACCGCCGGAGCACCCGATACGACTGCCCCACAGGTTGATTTTGTAGGCTACCGCGATCGGCGCGGCCCTAGTTTGCTGAAAAGTCGAAAATACGGGCCGTGAGTGCGCCTCCCGCCCCAGCCCCGTTCAGAGCGAACATGAAGCCATATTCGCCAGCCCCGGGAATGTTTGTCGCTTCTACCCGGAAAACTCCTGGACGTACCTCTGTATAGTCGAACGGAATGCGATCCTTGTCCATCACACCGATCTTAGCGCCGCCTATGTTAGTCGAACCTACTCGCGCCTCGCGTCGGCCCTTTTTCTGGGTCAAGGCCACTAAGCTGAATTCAGCCGGTGAGGTGACGCTCACATTAGCGCCCCCTTCCCATGCATTCGACGCTTGAACATCGTTGGATTGATCAAAAAAGAAGTAAAAAACCGGCCGGACCGACGTCCGGATTTTTGCAGTTTCATTAGGGATCGTGGCCTTGATGCTCATAGACGCCAATCCGCCTGTGAGGGCGTATCCCCAAATACCTCCAGTTTTCGCCTGGTTCGATACGGTAGGATTCATTTTGACCATTCTTGCGGCTTCCCCGGTACCCGAAAGGAAGTAAACGCCAGCTGGGTGGGGCACCATCGGGTCAGGGGAGTCCAGAGACATCACGGGGGCCGAAGGCCCGCGCGGTTCGATCAGAGCTGCAATTACTGCGGACGATACACCTTGATCTTTAAGTGCGATCATCTGGTCTACCGAAAGGTCCAAGCTGATATCGTCGGCTCTGATTTTCGCAATGACGGCTTCGTCCCCTAGGCCCGATTTCACCAGCTTCACGATAGAATCGGTCGAGAATGCCGCTTCGTTGGCGGAAATCGGAGCAGCCGCAGAAAGTGCTGCCAACATGATAAGCGTTTGAAAATTTTTCATACCCCCCCTTAATTGTACGCCGCCAAATTCGGCGGCAACCCGAATTGCTATTCTAACAATAGCAGGGAGAATCAAGAAGAATTGCATATTGTAATAAGCAAGTTCATGTTATTGACTTCTCTAGCACTCATCGCTTCCTTGCCTGAGTCCTCCTCCCGCGCAGCCGAACCTGTCGCACGATCCCGTTATATGCAGCGTGCAAATCCTGGCTTCTTCCAAACTCGTGATGCGGGTTCGATTCCCGCTACCCGCTCCACGTTTTCCAACGATTTGCGAAACGGTGCCGCTCTTCGCATCTATCCGGATAAGCACCAGATAAGCGCGCTAAACATCATGCCGAGAAGGATATGAGGCGCTATGGAAGGTCCACAACGAACTTGTGGAAGTCCTGAACCCCGGGCTCGCCGCAGGCCGTGAACATGAATAGGCACACGCCGAGGCCGCCTGAAGCCACTGCCGACACTGCTTTCAAGTGGATAAGTTAAGCGCAGAGAATCCAACGCCGGCCACTCCAACGGCAAGGCCAAAAAAGACCAAGCCCGCAATCGCATAGTTCATCGTGGCCTTGCCTGCGTCCTGCGCTTTGACCACGGGGTCTGTCAGGCTGGTGCCTAGACCGGACTCGGCTTCGCCGGTGACTCTCTGCCGGATAGCCATTTCTAGGACGGGCCCGATGTCTCCTGCGACGAATTTGGCGGTCTTCACCGGCTGATAGCCTGCAAGAACTCCCAATAGCATCCCCAAGACGAACAGCGACCCCGCTCCCACGCGATAGCCTGAAGGGAGCTCAGCCTGGGACATCGCAACAAGCCCTGCGCCATTAACCGCCAGGACAGAGGTCAAGAGCCATTTCGCAAGCTCGACCGTCGTCGTCACGTTCCGATCGTTCATCTTGGTGAGAATTTCATATACGAACTCGGCCTGGGCTCGCACCAGATCTGCGTGATGTTGTTCGCTCATGCTTGGGCCCCTCTTGCCGCTCACTATTATCGCGCTAGCACCCCGATCAAACAACGACAGTCTGCGTTAGATGAAATGTTAGACAGGGCGATGGCCCGCGAGACGCTCCACTGATCCGGCAAGGTTAACTACCTGCCCAGCGCCTGCGATGTTTCGTCTCAGCGCCACAGACGCACGTCCCGGTCGAAAGATCGGGGCGTTTCCTTATGGGACACTCGCCCGTTTGCCCGAATCAATTCTTTCCCGCATGTTAACCAAGGATGTGGGAGAATATTAATGCTGAGACTGTTCCTTGCGGCCATGCTGGCCGCTGTGGCTTCGCATGCGCAGGCGGCGACCTTCATCAAATACACCGGGCATGGCACAGGCACGTGGACCGAACTGGACATAGTTGACGGAAGCATTGAGAGAACCTTCGGCTACTTCTCTATCGAGATATTGATGCCCGAACTTCCCGGCGCCTGCATTGCAGGACTCGACTGCTATTGGAGCGAGGAAGGTATGCGCTTTTTGGCGGCGCGCGATGAACCTTACAGGCTCACCATCTTGCTCAACTATTCTGACGGCCTCGATGCGCCCCGCACAACAGCCCTCGGCTTCACCGGAGGAACTATCGAATCTACTCGGTTTGAAGGTCGGATCGACCGGTTGTTGGTCGGCGTCGTGGAGAGCGACAACCCCAACGACGCTAATGGCCGGTTCGAGTTCTCCGAGTTCGTACCGATCCCTGAACCCGCTACTTGGGCCATGATGATTGCTGGCTTCGGCCTGCTTGGCGGCGCGCTGAGGCGGCAACAATATGCCATTAATGTGGGAGTCGTCCGATGCTGAGAAACATTCTCGCGGCCATGCTGGCCGTTATCGCCATGCCTGCGCACGCGACCGACTATGTTCGTTATCAAGCCAGTGGCCCGGCCAGCGGCATCTTTCAGATATACGACGGGTCCGATCCGGTCGCTTTCACCGGCGCTATTTACGTCGATGCCTGGTTTCCTGTCGGAAGCATGATGGGCTTTCGCTGCGCGGAACCGCTCGTCTGCGACGTGGCTGGCAATCGCGTGATCGGCGCTGACTACAATTGGAGCACCTATGGCTCCTTCGAACTGACTTTTGATCACGTTCTGGATGATCTGCCGCTTACCAATGCCGGGTTTACGGGCGGGGCGGCATTGGGCAACGTGGCCGGCCTTTCGTACTTCTACGGCAGCGGATATGGCGAAGGCCCACTCACCAGCCTTACCGTCAGCGTCCACACCGATGTCACCCGTGGGCCTTCCGTGTCCGTCTGGGTCATCCCATGGTCGGCCATTCCGGAGCCTGCCACCTGGGCCATGCTACTCGCCGGCTTCGGACTGGTAGGCGGGTCACTGCGCAGACGAGCGCATGCAGTCGCTTGCTTAGCTTGAGCCGCTAATATTTTCCGCCGCTGCGCGGAATTGCTGGAGACGCAGCAGGAGGTTCTGGGTCATTCTGTCGCGAAACCTGATTCCGCCCGGAAGGTGGGGGATTCTATGCCGCATATCATTGAGGATGTGGGAGAATATTAATGCTGAAACTATTTCTGGCGGCGATGTTGGCTGCGATCACAGTGCCTGCGCAGGCGCTTGTTGGCCTCGTCATCGTTTCTGACCTACATTACGAACGGAGCGACGATTGGGGCGGCCATGAAGAAGATGACTTCATTGGCAGCATGACCTTTACCGCGCCAACGTGGGATAGCCTTTTTTACTCTGAGGGCGTCGGCCCATTTTTCGGCTGTAGGGTGGTGAATACACCTTGCATCACCGCAACACGCACAGGCAATCAACTCCGGTTCACCGGCAGCAATATGACCGGCTATGATAGCCTCTACGTCTCCCTCTATTTCGACCGCGATCTTGAATCCGACCCGTTTGCGATGAATGGCGCGAAGCTGATTTCCGGCGCCTTCAGCTGGGGCGCTGGTGGGCACAGCGCCACGTCGAGCATCACGGGACCCGTAAAGTATGTTTACGGTGTACCCGAGCCAGCGACGTGGGCGATGATGATTGCAGGCTTTGGCCTGCTTGGCGGCGCACTGAGGCGGCAACAAAGAGCGGCTGTCGCCTTCGCGTGAATGGAGAGCCGGTCCAGGCGCTGATCATTGGCGCCTGTCCGGTTTGAACAATCGCTTCGATTTGTTCGCGAAAAAGAACCGCTCAACTTGGCGGTTCCAGCTAATCGCCGCCTGACGCTTTGCCCCTATCAGCAGCACGTCCTGCGAGCTTCGGCACACCCTGCACCGGAAGCGTTGGCGTGCCTCGATCATGTCGATCGACCACCCCTTCTCCTTGAAGGCCAGCCAGACCACACTATCGAGCGTGGACGCGCGCTGGCACCGATAGCACCAAATGCGAAGGTCGATCCCGGCATCATCCAAATCCTTGATCGTCCTCATGCGAGAACAGATGAAGAACGATGCTGATTCTGGAAAGAGGCTTCTGCCTCAGCTCACCGCCATCATCTGCGATGGGAAGGGTTGAGCCAGTGCGCAGGCAGCATCGAGGTCAGCGGTTAGCCAGATTTGATAGTCTTCAGGGTGCAAGACCACTGGCATCGCCTTGGGATGCAGCGGAGCTACCAGCGGATTAGGCTCGCATGTGAGGAAGGCGAACACCTCTCCCGCCTCGCTCTGGCGCCAGATGCCCGCAAAACAGGACACGGGGGTCTCTTTGACCGTGAACCACCATTCGGCGCGCCCTTGACCGATCTTTGGCTCTGCAAACTCTGTAAACGGCACGAGGCAGCGCTGTTCGGGCTTGGCAAGCATCGATCGCCAGAACGGGCTTGAGAGGTTGCGGACATTGGTCACATACTTGGTCAGCTTCGAGCCGGGCCGCTTGCCTGGAACGGTCGTCGGGACGCCCCATGCCATCCGGTCGAGACGCGCCACGCCATCAATCGTGCGGACGATCGCAGCCTGGTATTTCGGCCAAATGTCGAGCTTCGTTTCAGACCACTCATCTGGCAAACCGAAGCCAGCATATTCCCGCCAAGTGGGGATCGCGTCGGGGGTCAGGCGATAGTGATTGCACATGCCGGCGCCTCCTTGGTTCCGCCATCAACGCCGAACGCGTGGCGCCGTCAAGATCAGCACTGCAATCGACCGTAACGGGCTACGGCATGGCCCGACCGGATCATTTCGCACGACAGGTTTCTGGCGCCCGCCCAACATTGCATGACAGGCCGGTCATAGCGGTCAGTTTCCAGATGCTGGCAGCGCACCACTTGGCCTGCTACCAGCTTTTGCAGATGGATCTTGCTGGCATAGGGATCGCCGGGGGTGCACGATCGACCTGGGCGGCAAGCTCCGGGCATTTCAGGCGCATCAATACCGTGCAGCCGAGTGCTCTTGCGATAGCCTTCGCAGCGCAGAGTATCACCGTCGTGAACCCACTGGACCCGGCAGGAGATTGTTGCACTCGGCGGCGGACCAGCCGCAGCTGAAGGCTGCACAGGCCATGATAGAATTATGAAAAAGGCGCTCGCGGCTAACATCGCCATCGCCAGGATGAAGCGCAGGTTCATGGCCTCGAACTACTCGCAGGCAATGCCATCCCCGTCTCTGTCCAGGTGACGTGCGTAGCCGGGCTGGCCGACTCGAATGGGAGCCGCTCCGGCAGCGCGGACAGCGCTGCAATTTGCGTAATACACTCCGCGACCACCCCGATCGTCTCCCATGACTCGACCGGCCGGCGGCGAGCTCGGTTGAGGCGCCCGGTGACAATGATAGTCGCCCGTCTTGCGATTATTGTGGCAGCGTTCTGCGTTCAGCCCACCTGGATGTGCACCAACAGCTGCGGCACAGAAGAGGGATGCGCTTAAAATTACACCTCGATGCATTGAGCCTCCCCCTTGGAAAATTTGCATCAAGGTAGACCAATTTGTCTAACATAGGATGAGCAGCGACAACGACCATGCTTAAGGTTGACACGATGTGCCGGCCCTAATCACTGCCCTCCCGCTTCAAACCGTATTTCGCCGTCCTCAAAAGGCGGCATCTCGCTATCGCCTGCCTGCGGTGGCATGTATATGCCTGTGCACGCCGCGTCGAGGAAGCGACGCACAGCCATCAAACCTTCAAGGTCACCCTGCGTGAGGAGCTCTTTGGGCGATCGGCCTTCAAATGGCGAGGTGTTATGAGGCCGTGAAAGCCAACCGAGTGCCTCTCGTTGATCTGCAAAAAGCACCGTGAGGCCAGCGTGAATTTGAAGGACTTCGGAGATCCGTTTCAGCGCGCCGGCATTCAACATCAAGGGCAGCTGTGCGCGAGCACGAGCGCAGCACCGTTCATAAATTTTCGGGCGCAAAGTTCCGGTGACGCGACATCGCGCTTCCTCGTCGAGGCCCCACAAATCAGCGATCGATAGGAAGGTCCGCAGCGCCGCTCCACTGAGCCGTCTGCGCTCTTCCGGTCCCAGCTTCTGGTCAGCCGGTTGTCCCAGCGGACGTTCAGGGTCTGCGACGGTTGGCTTCTTCGCCATCTTCATTTCCTTGCCGTACATTCTCGATGGTGTGCATCTGACATCGGAACAGCCGTCTGACGCTGTGCTCCTCGCCGCTGCCTAAGTCGTTCACAGAGGCGGACCAGACCCGTTTCGCAGCGTCCAGTGGGGGCTCGTTCGTCTCCCAGGAGTGAGGCTCTGCCTCTTGGCCAAGCTGGACGAGGTGCCGAGCTACCGCCTCGGAAGGCGACGGCGTGTATTGGCGACCGGTCATGCGGCGGCACGCCAGTTCCGCCAGGCCGCCAACGCATCGGCATAGCCGCGGTCGGAACATAGGTGATGGCAAGCGCCCTGCAGGCCATTGATGGTGAGGGGCCGAGAGAGCACGATGCAATGCACGTGGCTGCCATAGCCCCTCAGGCCTGCGATGCTCGGCACATGCACCACCGGAATGACCGGGAAGCGCCTGGTGAAGTGAGCGTGCGCGTAGGCGCGCACGCGCTCGTAACCGGCATGCCAGGGCTCGTCCGCCGGGAGAGCGATCTTCACCTGGATCATCGCGTGGCGCTCGAACGGCGGCAGGGTGTCATCGAACTGCTTCAGGAGGAAGTTGACGTTCATGTAATCGCTGGGGGCAGTCGGGGGCAGCAGAATTTCAGTCTTGGCCGCCCACCCGAAGTCGGGGTCATCGCCAGGCTTCATCTTCTTGTACACCCACGGCATGATCCCGGAGCGTGGACCTGCGCCCTCCCACCAGAAGCGAGTAAACGAAAACTCCCGATGATCGGGAGCAGTCTGGCGGAAGCTCTTGAGCTTGGCCGGAGCTGCCGAGGCCGTCGGCGCCACTTCGACCTTTGCGATGCTCTTGGACATGCGGGGTGTGCTGGAGGTCTTCGGCATGATCAGCCCCTCCCCTCGAAGGAGACCGTGTCGATCGCGCGGATGATGCCGGCCCGGCGCTCTGCCAGGCTCTGGAATGGCGGCCTCCTCTCCCAGCGCAGACCCGATGCGGTGGCGCGAATGTACGGGCCGGAACCCAGTTGCGGGATGAACCACAGATCGCCGCCACGCGTGCGCCAGGCCATGTGGTGGATGCACCAGAACAGACTCCGGTGATCGAGAATGTCGAAGCTCGCACACCCTTCAGGGTCGAACCGCAGCAGCACCAGGTTGAAGGCGGTCGCTTCGACCAAAGCGATGCATTCGGAATACCACATCGGCCGCGCACAATTGGTGCCGGCCAATACGAGCTTGGCGGACGAAATCAGACGACCTCCCGGGAGTGGGATAGACGCCGCGCGGGCGTAAGGGTCGATCGCGGCGGCCACGGCATCGAGCCTGGCTTCGACCCTTTGGGAGGTCATCACCGGCACGGCTTCAAAGGAAGTTGCACTGTTGAACGACATCATAATCATGGGTGGTCTTTCGGTGGCGGAGCGGCATGCGGCTGGGCGGCTGCTCCATCAGTTTTCATTCACTGCTCAGCCTCACAGGCGAGCTCGTCATTCTTCGGGGGTGAACGGCGCTGCATGGCGACGACGTCGAGGCTGGCGTCAGTCCGCCAGCAGCAGGGCATCGCCATGGGTCAGGCCAAAGCGCTGCTCGAGCGGGATGGTCCATGGGCGCTCGGCAGGCAGCACGCCCTTCGCGAGCGAAAAGCATTGGCCTTGCGGATCGTCACCAAAGGGATCGGGAACAAGATACAGCTCGCGCTCAATGCCCGCCCACAGGCGCAGCGGACTGTGCACTTGCACCGTGCCGGCACAGCGCAGCAGCGTGACATAGAAGGTGGCGCCGCCTTCCATCGTGGCACCTGCCCGGACGATCAGCAGGTCGGTGCTGGTCTCGGCCACCGCTGCGTTCACCCCGTGCGGAATGTCACCGCCCGTGGGCAGGAGAACCAGCTTGCGGCTCGGCACATTGAGCCCTTCGCGCAGCGGCGGCGGCAGCAATGCGGGATCGTCAACATGCTCGTAGCAGGCGATCCTGGC
>Ga0065721_10050675_pt1 | contig 18551 bp, 19 predicted proteins | sample Mesricmetagenome_FD_59108 | JGI IMG/M metagenome (GOLD analysis project Ga0065721, IMG submission 59108) | Mesophilic microbial community from rice straw/compost enrichment Sample: eDNA_1 v2 (version 2) | ecosystem: Engineered > Solid waste > Grass > Composting > Bioreactor | place: USA: Davis... | reverse complement strand
TCCGTCGCCGCTAGCTTCACAATTCCTAGCGGATTACGTGAGCATGCGGCTTTACGAAGGCGACGGCGTCGACGAGACGATCCAGCTTCAGCTTCTGAACGTGAGCAAGGAGCTGGCCGGTCAGCTGTTCGGCGCCGATGCGATGCAGGAAGCGATCGGCCGGGAAGCGATCGCGGAAGAATCGCGCCGGATGAACGAACCGCAGCGGAAGCCGAACGATGCCGACGAGCTGGCCGACCTCTTGAAGCGACGCGGCGACTTGACCGCGAGCGAGCTGGCGAAGCTAGCCGGAGATCGGACGTTGACCTGGCTCTCGCAATTGCAGCAATCAGGCCGAGCTATGCCGATCGATCTGACGAGTGACGGCGAATTCCGCTGGATTCGGGCGGACGAGCAAGACGTATATGAGCGATTCCCGCACGATCCATCGTCGCTCGCGTTCGTGCTTGGACGCTACGCCGAGTATGTCATCTCCTTCACGGAACAGGAGCTATGCGAACGATATCCGAGACTGACGCTGGAGGAAGCCAAGCTCGCCGTCGACACGATGCTGGAGCAACGCCTGATCGAACGCGCGCCTCATGCCGCCAGCGAAGAGGAAAGAATATGGTCCAGCGTCAACGTCGCGTCGCGGATCGTCCGGTTGTCGATCAAGCATGCGCGCGACCGCGCCGAGCCGGTCGATCCGGCACGCTGGTGCGGGCAGATCGCATTCATGCAGCACGCGATACAAGGTGCTCAGAGGCAAGGCAGCGACGGGGTTCGCGATGTTATCGAGCGGCTGCAAGGGCTGTATATGCCGCTAAGCCTGTGGGAATCCGTCATTTTCCCGACTCGGGTGACGCCTTATCGTAAAGAAGATCTGGATCTGTTATGCGCTTCCGGAGAAGTGCTGTGGCTCGGACGCAAGGATGTTGAGGAGAAGGAAGGCAAAATCGCTTTTTTCCTGACGGACTCTAAACCGCTGTACCTGCCGTTCCTTCATCAGGCTGCCCAGACGAATGCGACACCGAATAAGCATCCGGAGCTTCTCCGTCGCCTTGAGGAAGGGGGAGCCAGCTTCCTGACGAAGCTTAGCCGCGAGCTGGACAAGCCTCCGACCGAGCTGCTTCAAGACTTGCTCGAGCTCGTCTGGGAAGGCCGCGTCTCCAACGACCAATTCGCGCCATTGCGCCTGCAGGCGAATGCCAAGCAGGCGAATTGGGCGAGAACGGGCTCCGGGCTCGGACGCTGGTACGCGACGAGCTCGCTGGCCGAGCCTCAGGCATCCGCGGATTCGGCTTCATCGCCGTTGCTGTCCTGGGCGCATCATCTGTTGAACGTCTATGGATTGATCAACAAAGACCTGGTAGCTAGAACGGCGCCGTTCGACTGGGACGAGCTGTACCCCGCGCTCAAGCGGCTGGAGGAATGGGGCGTGCTGACGCGCGGCACGTTCATCGCCGGAACTTCTACGCTGCAATTCACGACGAAGGAGGTGAGCGAAGCCGTTAGGCTGCCGATTCCAGAGCTGCAGCGACAGGCAACGACGGTGCTGTGCGCCGCAGATCCCGCGAACCCGTACGGCTGGATGATCGATTGGCCGAAGAACGTGAAGTATGCGGGTTTCGCCCGCAACGCGAGCAACTATTTGTTGCTGCAAGGAGATCGATGGCTGTATTGGATTGAAGGCCGAGGCAAAAAGGTGTATTCCGTGAACCCAGACATGGGGCGAGAACCTGATCTTGCGATCGAGCAGCAAGCGGAGCTGCTCTTGCAGGCTTTCCGAACGATCATTCGTAGACAGAGGCTCGTCAAGCTGACGATCGAGCGATGGAACGGATCGCCCATCATGGAAACCGAATTCGGTCAAGCGCTTGTCCGTCATGGCGCGGAGCGACAGCAGAAGACGATCGTCGTATGGTCCCAATAACCCGAGCATAATATCGGCATTAACCAACAGGAGGCGGGCTGCAGCATGAAGAAGGAGCGTACGAGAGGTTGGATGAAGCTTGTACTTGCCTTAATAAGCATCATGGTATTCGCGATCCCGTTGCCTATGACCGACAGGTCTCTCATGACGACCAGCGAAGTCTCTGCCGATGAACGGACGCTGCTGACGATCGCGCATCGCGGCGCATCGGCTTACGCGCCGGAGAACACGCTTTCGGCCTTTCGATTAGCCGTCGAGATGAAAGCGGACTTCATCGAGCTCGACCTGCAGCTGACGAAGGACGGGGAGATCGTCGTCATGCATGACGGCTCGGTGAACCGGACGACGAACGGCAAGGGCGAAATCCGGCATTTGACGCTTGCGGACGTGAAAGTGCTCGATGCCGGTTCCTGGTTTAACGCGGAATACCCGATGTACGCGCGAGCGGAATATGCAGGCGAGAAAGTGCCGACGCTGCGCGAGGTGTTCGAGACGTTCGGGAATCGCACGGGCTATCTGCTCGAGACGAAGTCGCCCGCGGACAATCCGGGACTGGAAGAGAAAATGTGGGCTTTAGTGGAGCAATACGGTCTTGCCGATCACGTCGCCGTCCAATCGTTCAGCAGGAAAAGCCTGAAAAAGCTGCGCAAGCTTGCTCCGAGCCTTAAGCGTTATCAGTTGATCTGGTACAACCATCCTTCGACGATTACACGGGGTAAGCTTCGCGAAATAAAAAAATATGCAAACGGGATCGGCGTCACGTACAATAAAATCAATGAAGCTTACGTGCGGAAGGCGCAGGAAGAAGGCTTATCCGTCTTTCCGTACACGATCAATTACCCTACTCATATGGAGCTAGTCGTTCGTTGGGGAGTAGACGGGATCCACACCGACTACCCCGACCGTTTACGTGAATTATTAACGAATGATTGATGAAGGAGAGAACACCCCGATGAGCAAGAAGAAACCGTCCGGCAGGCGGCCGAACGCGAATGCGAACGCGAATCTATCTACGAATTCGGCCGATAAACCGGCCACCTTGCGGGACTTGCTAGGCGCCGATACGATCGCTAAGCTGAAGCAGCAGGCGGAGATGCTCAAGCAGGAGGAAGCAGCCAAGCAAGAGGCGAAGCGCGCCGAAGCGGAGGCGGCGCGGCTTGCGGAGCAGCGACGGAACGAGAACGATTTCGCTTATTTGCTCGAGCACTCGAAGGTCAAAGGGACGAAATATATTTAGGGATATGCCGTTTTCTCAACCTCATGTACAATAGAATGGAATTGATCCATTCTTAGGGAGAGATGCGAAGGATGCAGGCCGAGAACATGTTATGGGAAGGCAAGCCGTTCAACTATGGAATTCCTACCTTTACCCGTTATCAGCTTACGGATCGCCGCCTGATCGTCGAGAGGGGCATCTTCACGAAGCGGCGAGAGGAAATCCAGCTTTATCGCATTCGGGATATCTCGCTGAAACGCAATCTTATCGAACGCATGCTTAAGTTCGGCGATATTACGATTCTGTCCACGGACACGAGCACGCCGACCTATACGCTTAGGAATATACGCGACAGCGTCACGATCTCCGATTTAATCAGCCAGACCGCTGAAGCTTCTCGTCTGAAGAACCGCGCCCTGGAGCTTACCGAAGTGCAATCATAGCCTCTAATCTTTCTAATCTGCGAAATCGACGACATAATCGCACAATCATTTTACGACCAATCCGCGCTCTGCGCGGTTTTTTTATTGCAATATGACAAATTAACAGAGGATCGCCTCAGACCGTTTGACAAGCTTTTCACTCGCTTATAGGTACAATCTTGGTAACCTTAAAGCGAAGAGGTGGTAGGATTGCACACTGAACATCGTCAATGGCTCGCTTATTTCATAAGCGGTATATTGCTTTTATGTCTAGGGTTTTATTTGGTATCCTCGATCTTCAATCATGCAAGCGCCGCGTCAGAGACGAATTCGAACGCTTCGCCGGACACCGCCAACGCTTCGGCGGATACCGCTCATACGATTCAGGCGACAGCGCCGAACACCTATCCCCGCGTGCCGAACGTGCAGCACCTAAGCGCCGTAGCTTCACCCTCCCCGAGCCTAACACCCTCGCAGTCCGCTCAAGCAGCGGTTTCGGCGGCATCAACGACGCCGAACGAAACGCCAAGTCAACCAGACGTCAAGGAAGAAGTCAAACTGCATACATACGAAATAACCGCTTATTATCTTAACGTAAGAGACCAACCTGATCCGAAAGCGACAATATTGAACGTGCTGGCCCAAGGAACGATCGTCGAGGTGCTGCTCCAAACCGATAATGGATGGTTGAAGCTGAAGGACGGCGGATACGTGCATGGCGGTTATGCGAGACAACTGAAGGACGCCATCGTCAGAATCGCCTCTCTATCGGTCGAGAGTAGCGCAGTGAACGAAAGTGAAGAGAACAATCAAGACAATAAGGCCAGCGAGCCTAAGAAACCCACTTCTACCGTAAAATCCGAATCGGGCTTAACGGAGGAGCATATCAGCGAAATTCTAGAAGGGACGGAATTAGCGGAGCATGGGCTTGAAGAAGCGATCTTGGATATCGAAGAGGAATACGGCATTAACGCTTATTTCACGATTGCGGTCATGAAGCTGGAGAGCGGGAACGGCGAAAGCAGAATCGCCAAGCGCAAAAACAATCTGTTCGGACTCAACGCGATCGCGGGGGATGCGTTCAATAAGGCGCTAAGCTTCGAGACAAAGGCGGATTGCGTCCGTATGTTCGGACGACTTATCGCGGAGAAGTACGTGGATGAAGGGTATACGACGGTAGAGAAAATCGCCAAAAAGTATTGCCCGGCGAATTCGAAATGGCCGAGCCACGTGAAAAAGATCATGGCGCGTGACTATAAGTCGCTATGATACAATGATCGCATCACATGAACCTTAAGGGGGACATGCCGTGCGGTTACCTCCAAGCTGGCGCGAGGAAACGATCTATACGGCGATAGACGGGCGAACCGTCGAACGGATTGTCGGCGACGACGGCCAAAGCTACATCCGCAAGCCCGTATCGCCGAATTCTTGCGAGCTGTGGATTTACGAGAATCTGCTAGGTTTACTGCCGCCTATCTATCCGCGAATGCTAGACAATCCTCTATTGAAAGGCGGGACGATTGAAGAGAATCCTAGATGGCTATGGTTCGAGGATATCGGGCAATTGACGCATAATTACGACTTAGCGACTGCGCATACCCTCGTTCAATCGATCGCCCATTGGCATAGCATGGGCATGGAGTATGTGAAGGGCATTCCGTTACGCGGGCTTAAGCCTTCCTACCAGGAGATGGCAAGCGACCTAGTCTTAGAGCGAATGCGTTACACGGCTCTCGCTTCCCAATACGATATTGCGCCTAGCAAGCTTGATGCGCTTTATTCGGAAATTGAACGGATGCGCTTGTCGGACTTGCTCGTCTTCAGTCATGGGGACTTGCATGTCGGCAATTATGCGTTCGCGAACGGGCGGCTGTATGTCCTAGATTGGGAGCATGCGCATTTCAACTCACGGTATTGGGATTTGTTCCATCTTATCGATCTTACTCATCCGTTATATCCTCGTAAGGAAGCTCTCCAGTGGCGGGACGAGCTGCTGCAAGCTTATGTTACGGAAACCGATAAATTAGGTATAAGGCTCGAACGGCACGCGTTCCTCGCGGAATATAAGCTGTTCTCAGCCGTATTCTCGCTATGGATGTTAAGCCTCATTCATAGCGATATAACGAAGCCGGAAGGCATATGGACGCATGCGCAGTTCCGCAGACAAGCCGAAGAGACGGCGAGAATTCTTCATCAGCTTCTACAACGATAGCAGACAGGCCGAATGGAGCGCCTGTTTTTTGTCGTTGATCTATTCATAACAGAGAGGAAGTTAGCACATGCGCAGAGTGAAGGTAGGCGTCATTGGAACTGGAATGATCAGCGGCGTGTATTTGAAGAACTTGACCGGTATGTTCGATGCGATCGTCGAGGTGACCGCCGTCGCGGATATGCTGCCGCAATCGGCGCAGCTTAAAGCGGAGCAATTCGACATTCCGAACGTGTACACGGTAGAGCAGCTGCTCGCCGACCCCGAGATCGAGATCGTCGTCAACCTGACCGCGCCGGCGGCTCACGCTTCGCTCAATCTTCGCGCGCTTCAAGCCGGCAAGCACGTGTATACCGAGAAACCGTTCGCGCTGAACCGCGAAGAGGCGGACGAGGTGCTCGCGCTGGCGGAGGAGAAAGGCTTGCTTGTCGGCTGCGCGCCAGATACGTTCCTTGGCGCCGGCGTGCAGACGTGCATCAAGCTGATCGACGACGGTTGGATCGGTACGCCTTACGCGGCCAGCGCCAACATCATCATGGGCAACGCCGCGGGCGGCATGCATCCGAACTTCCAGAACTTCCTCAAGCTCGGTGGGGATCCGATCATGGATATGGGGCCGTACTATTTAACGGCATTAATCGCCATGCTTGGTCCGGTTCGCAGAGTATCCGGTTCCGCGACGCAGCTGCACCGCGAGATCGTCGTCACGAACCCTAAATCCCACGCCTTCGGTCAGAAGGTACCGGTGGAAGCGCCGACGAACGTCTCCGCCGTTCTCGATTTTCACAGCGGCGTCGTGGCAACCGTGCAGGCCGCGAAAGAAGCGTTCGGTTATTTTCCCCGCATTGAAGTATACGGGACGGAGGGCATATTATACGTTCCCGATGCGAATTTCTTCGGAGGCCAAGTTTTCATCCATACGGCCCACGGAGAGAAGAAGGAGGTTCCGCTCGCTTATCCGAACTCGGAAGAGGGCAGAGGCACGGGCGTAGCGGACATGGCGTACGCCATACAGCTAGGCAGGACGAACCGCGCAAGCGGACGGCTGGCTCGGCACGTGCTCGATCTATCGCTTGGCATCTTCGAAGCGTCCGAAGCCGGACGCCATATCGAACTGCAATCGACGATCGAACGTCCGGAGCGGCTGCCTCAAGGTTTGCAATATAATACGCTGGATGCGTAAGGTCGGAGGGTAACGATGACGAGACGAATTCCTATCGGCGTGCAGCCTTATACCGTTCGTGAAGCGCTCGCGGAAGACTATGTCGGCACGTTGGAGAAATTAGCGGCAATTGGTTACAAGGGTATCGAATTGGGCATGCCGCCCGAAGGTATGACGGTCGGCGATCAACGGGAGATCTTGGAACGGCTCGGCCTGCAAGTGATTGGCACGCACGCCGGTTTTAATACGTTCGAATTCGATCCGGATGCCATTGCCGATTACTTAGAGGAAGTAGGCGGCCAAAGACACGTCGCGATCTCCCTCATGTTCGATTCCCTGGACGATGTACGCGAGAAAGCAGCGAAGCTGAACACAATCGGGGAACGGTTCAATAAGCGTGGCATCAAGTTTCTGTACCATAACCACGATTGGGAATTCGTGCGGTACGAGGGTGTCTGCGTGATCGATCATCTCATGCAGCTAACCGACCCGAATTTCGTTCAGCTGGAGCTTGATACGTACTGGATCCGCCGGGGCGGAGAGGATCCCTCAGCCTATGTGACGAAGTACGCCGGTCGGTGTCCATTGCTCCATATTAAGGATGTCGGTCATGGTCCCGAGCAACCGTTCGCGGAGATCGGCGAAGGCACGCTCGATTTCATGGAGATCGCCGCAGCGGCAGCATCCGCAGGTACGCAGTGGCTCGTCGTCGAGCAAGACGTATGCCGGCGCGATCCGTTCGAAAGCCTAACGATCAGCTATCGTAACTTAACGGGCTTGGGACTGGCCTAAAGGCTTTCCCCATTCGCGAACCTTGACGTATAATAGGTAGACTGGGTTCACACAAGAACGATGGATACCGCGGCGAATTGGAAGCGATATGCCTTGCTTAATCGGCATCGTTCGCGTTATGCTGACGGTAACTCCATCACTACTAACGATAAGGAATCGATAGCTATGACGATCGGATTGTTCGACTCCGGACTAGGCGGACTTACAGTCCTATCCGAGGCGCTGCGGAAGCTGCCTCACGAGGACTATATCTATATGGCGGATACGCTGCACGTTCCTTACGGTCCGAAATCGAAAGAGGACGTTAAGTCGTATATTCTGGAAGCGATCGAGATGCTCATGCAATATCATGTCGACGCTCTCGTCATTGCTTGCAATACGGCGACAAGCATCGCGGTCGCGGAGCTGCGGGATATGTACGCGATTCCGATCATCGGCATGGAACCGGCGGTGAAGCCGGCCGTGGAGATGAACCGGGCTACCGGCAAGCGGGTGCTCGTATTGGCCACGCAGCTAACGCTGCAGCAAGAGAAATATTACGCGCTCGTCTCCCGCGTGGATGAACAAGGGATCGTCGACTCGTTGCCGTTACCCGAGCTCGTTCAATTCTGCGAAGCGCTCCAATTCGATAAACGTATCATAACCGAATATTTCCGGTCGAAGCTGGCGCCCTACAATCTTAACGATTACGGCATCGTCGTGCTGGGCTGCACGCATTATCCTTTCTATGCGGACCTGCTGCGCGAGGTGCTGCCGCCGCATATCGGCATCGTCGACGGAAGCGCAGGCACCGTCCGCCGCCTAGCCGCTATGCTGCATCGCTACGGCATCGCGGAAAGCCAAGGCACCGGCTCCGTCAAGCTGCTATGTACGAGCGGCGATCAGGCGTACGTCAACAAGATGCGCACGGCGCTAGATCTGCTGACCGGCAATACGATCTATACGTAGAGGTGACCTGTGAGCGATACAGAGCAGAGCAGGTGCCGCATTCATCGAACCGGTCTGGTGAAAGCGATCGATGCGTCTTCCGTTCATGCGAAAGTCGAAGGCAGAACGATCGCGATACCGATCGGCAAATGCGGGCCGGACGTCCGACCGGGCGATACGATCGCCTGGAACGGCAAGCAATGGATCCTTAACGATTCCGATGTACAACGTAAGCGGGAGGATGGCCGTTGAACCTTAGACGATTCACGCCAGACGAAGCGAATGCGCTGCTGCCTCAGCTGCGCGAACAATTGGCCAAGCTTCGGGAGCTGGTACAACTCATCCAAGAGCAAGAACAAGAGCTGCATCGCATGAAAAGCCACCCGTTCACCGACTCGATCACGATCGCGAGCGATCCTTATTTTCTGTTGGAAGGGCGGATCGACTTCATGCGCATGGAAGCCCAGCTCGTCATCGACAACTTCGCCCGCGCAGGCGTGCTGCTGAAGAGGATAGAGCCAGGGCTGCTGGATTTTCCTGCGGTCATCGACGGGGAAGACGTGCTGATCTGCTGGAAGGAAGGCGAGGATCGCGTCATGCATTACCACGGCTGGAACGACGGCTACGCGGGGCGCAGACGTCTGCCGGAATGACTCCGTATGCACGAGTTGCTATTGACTTTCCGTTCCGGCTCGCGTAATATACCTTCTGTTGCTTAACGATCGAACCGAATATGTGAATTCGTATAACCTCACAACGATAGGGTGAGGGTTTCTACGGGAAGCCTTAACTTCCTAACTACGATGCTTGGGTCATCTCCGGATGATCGGACATCGCGTTAGGAAGTTTTTTGTCGTTCAGGCAGCTTAGAATAAGAGAGAAGGTGACAGAAACCCTATGAAATATAATATAGCCGTGCTGCTAGGCGCGATCAGCTACGGCATTCTATCTACAATCGTAGTCAAAGCGTACGATCAGGGCTATTCGCTTGGCGAGGTCGTCGGCAGCCAGCTGCTTACGGGATGCTTGCTGGCGTGGGCGCTAGTATGCGGCTTGAAAGTAATGGAGCGGCGTCGCCGTTCGAACGGTGCCGGCAGCGGAGAAGCTGAAGCAAGTAACGAGACGTCCAGCCTTACGTGGAAACAACGGATAACGCTGCTCCTTGCAGGGATGCCGACGGCAATCACAGGATTGCTCTATTACGAATCGCTCAGAACGATCTCGAACTCGCTCGCGATCCTGCTTCTGTTCCAATTCACATGGATGGGCGTCGTCATTCAGGCGATCGCCTCCCGCAGGCGGCCGAACGGTATTACGTTAGTTACGCTCGCCGTTCTGTTCGCAGGTACGTTGTTAGCCGCTGGCATAATGGAGGGGGCGGGCCATCTGAATGGCAAGGGCGTGATGCTCGGCTTATTGTCCGCACTAAGCTACACGGTATTCATTATCGTAAGCGGTAAGGCGGTGCCGCACGCCACGGCGACGACCCGAAGCGCGTGGATGATCACGGGAGGACTGTTGCTCGTGTTTATCCTGTTCCCGCCGCAGTTCCTGATTGACGGTACGATCGCCGGTCAGCTGCTTCTATTCGGCGCGCTGCTCGGTTTCTTCGGAGCGTTCCTGCCGCCGCTGCTCTTCACTTACGGCGTACCTTATATCGGTAACGGAATGGCAGGCATTCTAGGCGCGGCGGAGCTTCCGGTTGCGGTGTCGCTCTCGGCGCTCGTGCTGGGCGAGCACGTTAGCGCGCTTAGATGGCTAGGCATCGCGCTTGTGCTAGCCGGTGTGGCCCTTCCCGAATTAACAAGGCATACTCGCAGGACAACACCTCGTTACGAAACCCCGTCGATATCGGCATCCTAAGCCAGCTTACTAGGCCCGCTCTCCTGAGCGGGTTTTTATCTTTATTTTGGGCTAACCTATAGTATAAATAACGAGCGGCTTGTTCAAAAGTTAACGTTGACGTTAACGTTTATTTAGAGGTATGATGGAACTCGTCGCTAAGCATCGGAATCGGAAGGAGGAGCGCATGGATACATTCAAAATCGAGGACGTGGCTAAAGAAACCGGCCTGACGAAACGGACGATCCGGTATTACGAAGAGATCGGCCTGCTGACGCCTCCGCAAAGAACGAACGGCGGCATGCGCCTGTATACCCGGGAAGAGATCGATCGGCTGAAGCAGATCGTGAACGCCCGGGACGTGCTTGGCTTCACGCTTCAGGAGATTATCGAGTACGTGAACATCGCCAAGGAGTTCGAAAGCTTCAGACAAGCATACAAGGACAATCCCGATGACAACCGCGCGCCCGACAAACTGTTGGAAGTCAAAGCATTGCTCGGCAAGCAGCTGTCGATGATCGATCAGAAGCTGGAGAAGATGAACGAAATTCGCGCGGATACGGATCGCTTGTATAAGCGAGTCTGCGATGCGATCGATAAACTCACACCTTAGAAGGAGTTAACTTACACATGGCAACTAGAGCAGTCAGCAAGAGCTCGCCGCCGGCGTCCCCGTTACAGCTGTCGAACGCGAGCATGTTCAATCAACCGAAAGCGGTATGGGCGATCGTGTTCGCTTGTATTATCGCCTTCATGGGGCTCGGATTAGTCGACCCGATTCTCCCCGAGATCGCCAAGCAATTTCATGCTACTGCAGCGGATGTGACGCTGCTGTTCACTAGCTATAACGCCGTCATGGCGTTGGCGATGCTGATCACCGGTGTTCTCTCGACCCGTCTGGGCATCAAGAACACGTTGCTGCTCGGCATCGCCGTCATCGCGTCGTTCTCGGCACTCGGCGGAATGTCGAGCGGCGTAACCGCGCTCGTCCTGCTTCGTGCGGGATGGGGGCTCGGCAACGCGATGTTCGTGGCGACCGCATTGTCGGCTATCGTATCGCTGTCGCGCACGGGCGTCGCGAAATCCATCATCCTGTTCGAGGTTGCCGTCGGCTTAGGCATCTCCGTCGGCCCGCTGCTCGGCGGCGAGCTTGGCTCCATCTCTTGGCGGGGACCGTTCTACGGCGTTGCGAGCCTCATGGTTCTCGCATTCTTGCTTGTCGTATCGGTAATGCCGAAGGAGAAGAAGGGAGCGGCTGCGGCGAATGCGAAGAAAGCATCCTTGCTCGATCCGTTCCGAGCGCTCCGCATTCGCGCGCTTCGGGATTTCGGGATTGCGGCGTTCCTGTACAATTTCGGCTTTTTTACGCTGCTCGTCTATGCCGCTCTAGTCCTCAGCGACTTGGGCTTGGATACGCAAGGCTTAGGTTACGTGTTCCTCGGATGGGGTCTGCTGCTGGCGTGCACGTCCGTCTTCATGGCGCCTAAGCTTCAGAAGCGGTCCGGTACGATTAAGTCGATGTGCATCCAGCTGCTGCTGTTCGCGGTTACGCTGTTCGTTATGGCATATTACACGCACGACATAACGGTTCTTATCTGCTGCGTTATCCTCTCCGGCGCGTTCCTCGGCAACAACAATACGTTGATCACTACGGCAGTCATGAACGCGGCGGATATTCCTCGTCCGACGGCTTCGGCGGCGTACAGCTTCCTGCGCTTTATCGGCGGAGCAATCGCCCCGTACCTTGCGGGCAAGCTCGCGGAATGGTTCAATCCCGAGACGCCATTCATCGTCGGCGGAGCTTGCGTGCTGCTGTCCGTACTGTTCTTAATGATCGAGCGTAAGCATCTGGTTCATGTCGATCATGCCGAGGCTCACTGACAATCCATAGCGTATAATCCGAGAAAAAGCCGCTTATCGCGGCTTTTTTAATTTATTTCCAACTTTTTTGAGGAAAAGGGGTTTTACAAAGTTATCCATATCGCATATAGTAGGGATATCGGTTGTTGCTCTAATGCAACATTATTGTCTATACGACAAAACATTAGTTGAGTACAATAATGGTGAGTGAGGGCAATGTCGGACGATAAGAAGCTTGTATCTAGGCGTCAAGTGTTGAAGTGGGGAACGGCAGGCGCGCTTGGCGTCCTAGGAAGCGGATTGCTGAAGCCGGGCTCATGGTTCGCGAAGACGGCTAATGCCTCGGATAAGCACGAAGTTCATCACGCGCTGCAAGAGCAACGCAAGCATGCGAGCGCGCACGGCTACGATCCTGGAACAGCCCGGACCGAAGGCTTGAACGCTGCGATTCAATCGCTGATGTCGTTCGATTACGGGAAGGTCAGCACTCGCGCCGATGGGAAGACGGTCCGCGAATATGAGATGGTCGCGCTCGATGCCGACATCGAGATCGCCAAGGGCATTAAGTTTCCCGGATGGACGTACAACGGGACGATTCCTGGCCCGACGATTCGCTGCACGGAAGGCGATATCATTCGCGTGAAATTCATTAACGGTACCCTTCATCCGCATTCGATCCATTTTCACGGCATTCATTCTCCGTCCATGGACGGCATCGAGCCCGTTGAAACCGGCGGTGAATTCGTGTACGAGTTCGAAGCGAAGCCGGCCGGCTTGCACGTATACCATTGTCACGTCCCGCCGCTGGCGAAGCATATCCACAAAGGTCTATACGGCAATTTCATCATCGATCCTAAGAAGCCGCGAGCCCCGGCGAAAGAAATAAACATGGTCATGAACGGCTTCGATCTCGATCTGGACGGCGAGAACGAAATTTATACGGTCAACGGCTACGCGTTCGCCTATCAAGCTTGGCCGATCGAAGTGAAGGTCGGCGAGCTCGTCCGGATTTATCTCAGCAATCTGACGGAATTCGATCTGATCAACTCCTTCCATCTGCATGCGAACATCTTCAAATACTATGAAGTCGGTGCCGATCCCGACGCTAGGCCTATCATTACCGATACGGTTATGCAGTGCCAAGGTCAGCGCGGCATACTGGAGATCGTGTTCCCGGAGCCCGGCCACTACATGTTCCATGCGCATCAGAGCGAATTCGCGGAGCTCGGTTGGATGGGATTTTTCGACGCGAAGCGGTAAGGGAGGGGATAAGCGATGCAGACCGAAGCGGTTGCCGAAGCGAAGAAGAGTATTCGTATAAGCTGGGTTTGGGGCGTACTGCCCCTGCTCCTGCTGGCGTTCTTGATCTATTTGATCTCGAGCGTCGGAACGGGCATCAATGAGGAGCCTGTTGCGCCAATCGAGTCGATCGACGTTCAGAAAATCGTATTGACGCATGAAGGCTTCGAGTTGAAGGTGCTGAATTCAGGGCCGGAGAAGGTGACGATCGCGCAAGTGCTCGTCAACGACGCGTTCTGGAACGCATCCTTCGAGCCTAGCGAGACGATCCCGAGGCTCGGGCAGACGACCGTGCACATCCCGTACGGATGGGTAGAGGGCGATCCGTACGAGATTAAGATGATTACGACGAACGGATTGATCTTCATCGGCGAGGTGCCCGTTGCGGCGCTAACACCCGAGCCAAGCGCGACCCGGTTCGGTCAATACGCGCTTATTGGCCTATACGTCGGCGTCATACCGGTAGGACTCGGGCTTCTGTGGTATCCGTTCCTTCGCAGGTTCTCGGACCGCGGCATTCAAGCGCTGTTGGCTTTTACCGTAGGCTTGCTGTTCTTCCTCGTCGTCGACACGATTCAAGAGGGGCTGGAATTGGGGGCGGCAGGTCCGGGAATTTTCCACGGAACAGGTCTCGTATGGTTCGGGGCGCTGCTCAGCTTCTTGTTCCTGATCGCGCTTGACCAAGCGAACGAACGCAAAGGGGACGGAACGGGCCGGCAGGTCGCCTATAAAATTTCCGCGGGGATCGGGCTTCATAATCTGGGAGAGGGGCTTGCCATCGGCGCGGCGTTCGCGAGCGGAGAAGCGGCGCTAGGCACGTTCCTTATCATCGGCTTCACCTTGCACAACATTACAGAGGGCGTAGGCATCGCCGCTCCGTTGTTGAAAGACCGGCCGTCATGGCGGACGTTCCTATCACTCGCGGTGCTAGGCGGAGCTCCGGCGATCGTCGGAACGTGGGTCGGCGGCTTCGTGTTCAACGAGACGCTCGCAGCCTTGTTCTTCGGCATCGGCGCAGGCGCGATCGCGCAGGTCATCTACGTCATCGGCAGGATGATCATACGCGAGACGAACCTCGCACGAACGTCGAGCGTATCGTGGCTTAACTTGGGCAGCTTGACGTTTGGGCTTCTCGTTATGTACGTTACCGCGTTGTTCGTGTAAGTGAGCAGGGCCTCAGGGCATATAAAATATAAATGACGGCTACAGAGTACAAACCTGTGCCGTCATTTTTGCACTCTGCGGCGTACTTCCGTGATAGAGTCGGTTAGCCTTGTCGCACAATGTTACTACGGCGTACTTCCGGGCTAGCGCCTTTGTTGTTAGGAATACTAAAATTTCTCTTGACCTGACATCTGTGCCATATGGTAGGGTATAGGGAAATTCCAAATAGAGACAGAACATTCGGAGAAAGAGGGATGGAGTGTGTCAGAACCCGTGCTGCAACAAGCGGTCAACCGCCGTCGGCCGACGATTCAAGATTACGGGGATTCTCCCGAACTGGTGAGCAAGCTAAGGCGACGCACTTTAATGATCGTCGTGCTGTCGCAAATATTCGGAGGCGCGGGACTTGCCGCCGGCATTACGGTAGGCGCGCTCCTCGCTCAAGACATGCTCGGAACGGACAGCTATGCGGGCTTGCCGACCGCGCTGTTCACGTTAGGGTCGGCTGCCTCGGCCTTATTGGTCGGCCGGCTTTCGCAGCGGCTAGGCAGAAGGATTGGCCTGTCCGTCGGGTTTATGACCGGCTGCCTTGGCGCATTAGGCATCGTACTGGCCGCGGTCATCGATAATCTGCCGCTGCTGTTCGTCTCGCTGCTCGTCTATGGCGCGGGAACCGCGACCAACCTGCTTGCCCGGTATGCGGGAGCGGACTTGGCGAAACCGACGGAACGAGCAAGAGATATTAGCGTCATCATGGTGTCCACGACGTTCGGGGCGGTAGCCGGACCGAATCTCGTCGATACGATGGGGCGCTTCGCGGAATCGATCGACGTGCCCGCGCTAGCCGGACCGTTCCTGCTGGCCGCTACGGCGTTCGGACTTGCCGGGCTCGTGCTGTTCGTCCTGCTCCGTCCGGATCCGATCAAGGTAGCCCTCGCCATCATGGAAGCGCAACGAACGAGAGGAACGTCCATTCGGGAAGAGGGCACGATATCTACGGCGGACAAACGCGGGGTCGTCGTCGGAACGACGGTCATGGTGCTGACGCAAATCGTGATGGTCGCGATCATGACGATGACGCCCGTACATATGAAGCATCATGGCCATTCCTTGGGCGAAGTCGGACTTGTGATCAGCATTCACGTGTGCGCGATGTTTCTTCCGTCTTTGGCGACAGGGGTACTCGTCGATAAAATCGGCCGCAAAGCGATGACCTATGCAGCCGGCGTGACGCTATTGTCCGCCGGGATCGTAGCCGCCTCCGTACCCGCAGATTCGATGCCGCTGCTCATCTTGGCGCTTGCGCTGCTGGGGCTCGGCTGGAACTTCGGCCTCATAAGCGGAACCGCGCAGATCGTGGACGCGACGACCGTCGAGACGCGCGCCAAGACGCAAGGGGCGATAGACGTATTAATCGCGATATCCGGTGCTTCCGGGGGCCTCATGTCCGGCGTAATCGTCGATCACACGAGCTACGCCGCGCTTTCCCTCGGCGGAAGTCTGCTGTCGCTGCTGCTCATTCCCGTCGTTCTATGGACGCGAAGCCGATCCCGATAAAACAAATCGTCCAAGTATGTTAAACTAATACTATATTCACACAGTTAGGATCGAGGATCGAGGATTGCGATAAGGAGGAATAAGCATGAAACCAATCGACAAGGCCGATATTCAGCAAAGAATCGATCGTCTAGGCGGCCGGGACTTGTACATTCATCTGGAGATGACGACGGGGGCGTACGCGGCCCATTGGGATAGCTCTAAGCATCCTGCGGCGACGTTCATCAATAACGCAATCGTTCGTTACGCGCACGGATCGATCTCAGGAGAGGGACCGTATCGCGTGGGCTTGAAGCTCCCGCACGGCTGGGTATACTCGGAGGGACTTACCCATTACGAAGAGACGGAGAGCGAGAGGCTGATCCTCGCCGGACACGATAGTCAAGGGAAGCTTGTCGTCGCGCTGCAGTTAAGTCCTGAGCCGTTCTAATCGAACCCGTCATGAGATCGGGGACAAAGGAGAAGAGAGACATGGAACGACACATTCTGGTCGTACTGCCGCATCCGGACGACGAAGCGTTCGGACTCGCCGGTACGCTTGCCAAGCATATCGAGCAAGGGTCGCAAGTGACCTATGCCTGTTTAACACTCGGTGAAATGGGACGTAATATGGGATATCCGCCATTCGCGAGCCGCGTCACGCTGCCCGGTATACGGAGAGCGGAGCTGGAAGCGTCGTGCAAGGCGATCGGCATCCAGGATCTAAGAATGTTCGGCTTGCACGATAAGACGGTTGAATTCGAGGATCAAGACGCGCTCGACAGCCGAATTGACGCTCTTATCAAGGAAATCAACCCTTCCCTGGTCGTGACCTTCTATCCGGGCTATGCGGTGCATCCCGATCATGACGCGACCGGAGCCGCGGTCATTCGTACGATCGGAAGGCTGCCTAAGGACCAACGTCCGACCGTGCATTGCATCGCGTTCTCGAACGGGCACGAAGAGAAGATCGGCAAGCCCGATATCGTTAACGACATTAATAAATACATGCCGCAGAAATTGGCTTCTCTCCGCGCGCATAAATCTCAGTTCCAGGGAATGGAGAGCGGGGAAGGAATGCCCGAACAGCAGATCCTTGATCGGCTGGCTACCGAAAGATTCTGGACGTATCGGTTCGAGGCATGATTCTAGACGTCGACGTGCGAGACGAGCTGATGGCCGCGCTGTCCGAACAGCAAAGGCATTATCTATCCGAGCGGCTGACGCGTTCAAGACGGACCGCATTCGCTAACGCGATGGCCGCGGACAAAGGGTTCTACGTACCCGAGCACGCGGAGCCGGAAGAGATCGAACGGCTGTTGTCAGACTGGATCTATGCCGGTTATACGGACGCGGGGCGCGTGTCGTCCGAGCTCCGTTGCGAATGCGGACGGGCACTGCGATATCAGCATCGAGTCGAGCATAAGACGACGAAAGAGATCAAACGGTTCGGCATCGAGCACCTGAAGGAGCATCTCGGAATCGATGCTTCCGTCGTCTCAGCGGTTAAGAAAGGCTTCGACGCGATCGACTACGAGCTGGACGAGCTGCTTCTCAAAATCCGTAACGGCTGGGAACCGAATCCCGATTGGGCGAAGCTTCCGAATCTCCCCGCTGATATTGCCGATCACCTGCAGCATCGATTGCCTCTGCTAGAGCGGCAAATACAGCGGCTTAACGTTCTTCTAGCTCCGAAGCCGCGCAACGTCTATGCGAGTCCGCCGGCTGCGAAGGCTCCTGCCCAAGCTGCGGAGCAAGAGCCGGTCGATCTGTTTACGTGGAACGAGCCCGTTGCGAGCTCCGTCAAGGCGGAAGGTGACGGAATCGAGCTCCCTCCATCCCTGCAATCGCCGGTCGATGCGTACATTCAAGCGGACGTTCGAAGCGCGAGAGTGATCTGCGAGCTGCTGATCAAAGATCACGGTGCGCCCGATGCCAGATTCTTAACGAATAAGCCGCACATCTATTACGCGGTTTGCCGGTACATTGAGAGCAGATATCCGGAGCTGTCGGTTCAAACGGACCGTTCCGAGGATCGAATGTATGCGAAATGGGGCAATCTACAACGGATTTAGCGAATTAGGAGCTGGCTCATAATATGCAACTGACTTTTCTCGGGACGGGAGCCGGAAGACCGTCCAAGGCTCGTAACGTCACTTCAATCGCGCTATCGGTCGACGAGCCGCAGAACGGCTTCTGGCTGTTCG
>Ga0065721_10050674_pt1 | contig 18552 bp, 14 predicted proteins | sample Mesricmetagenome_FD_59108 | JGI IMG/M metagenome (GOLD analysis project Ga0065721, IMG submission 59108) | Mesophilic microbial community from rice straw/compost enrichment Sample: eDNA_1 v2 (version 2) | ecosystem: Engineered > Solid waste > Grass > Composting > Bioreactor | place: USA: Davis... | reverse complement strand
CCTGGGCGAGCAGCATGCCGATCTCGAGCCACTGCTTCTGGCCGTGGGAGAGATTGGCGGCCAGCCAGTCGCGCCGCGCCGAAAGACGGACGGTCTCGAGGATCTCGTCGATCCGCTCGAACTCGGCCTTCGTCGTGCGGTGGACGAGGGTGGCGAAGGGGCCGCGCTTCGCCTTGAGCGCCAGTTCCAGGTTGTCGGCGACGGTGTGGCTCTCGAACACCGTCGGCTTCTGGAACTTGCGACCGATGCCCATGTTGGCGATCTCGGCCTCGTCGTGGCGGGTCAGGTCGATGCGGCCCTCGTAGAGCACGTCGCCCGAATCCGGCTTGGTCTTGCCGGTGATGATGTCCATCATCGTCGTCTTGCCGGCGCCGTTCGGGCCGATGATCGCCCGCATCTCGCCGGGCGCCAGTACCAGCGAGAGGCCGTTGATCGCCTTGAAGCCGTCGAAGGCGCGGTGGACGTTGTCGAGGTAGAGCAGCGAGCCCTCGGCGATCTCGGCGGTCATCGGCTCACTCCGCGGGCTTGGGTTCGGGATTGGGCAGGACCGGGGGCAGGCCGGCGGCGCGGCGCTCCGCCCGCTCGCGCCACAGACCCTGGACGGTGCCGACGATGCCCTTGGGCAGGAACAGCGTCACCACCACGAAGAGGGCGCCGAGGGCGAAGAGCCAGACCTCGGGCATCGCCGCGGTGAACCACGTCTTGCCGAAGTTGACGAGGACGGCGCCGACGATCGGCCCGAACAGGGTGCCGCGGCCGCCGACGGCGACCCAGATCACCGCCTCGATCGAGTTGGCCGGCTCGAACTCCGACGGGTTGATGATGCCGACCTGGGGCACGTAGAGCGCGCCGGCGACGCCGGCCATCATCGCCGACAGCACCCAGACGAACAGCTTGTAGTGCTCGACCCGGTAGCCGATGAAGCGGGTCCGGCTCTCGGCGTCGCGCACAGCCACCAGCACCTTGCCGAGCTTGGAGCGCACCACCGCCGAGCAGATCCAGAAGCAGAGCGCGAGGGCGAGGGCGGTGGCGGCGAACAGCGCCGCCCGGGTGCCCGGCGCCTGCACGGAGAAGCCGAGGATGTCCTTGAAGTCGGTCAGGCCGTTGTTGCCGCCGAGGCCCATGTCGTTGCGGAAGAAGGCGAGCAGCAGGGCGTAGGTCATCGCCTGGGTGATGATCGAGAGGTAGACGCCGGTGACGCGCGAGCGGAAGGCGAACCAGCCGAAGACGAAGGCGAGCAGTCCGGGCACGAGGACGACCATGATCGCCGCGAACCAGGCCATGTCGAAGCCGTACCAGAACCACGGCAGTTCCTTGTAGTTGAGGAACACCATGAAGTCCGGCAGCACGGGATCGCCGTAGACGCCGCGCGGGCCGATCTGGCGCATCAGATACATGCCCATGGCGTAGCCGCCGAGGGCGAAGAAGGCGCCGTGACCGAGCGAGAGGATGCCGCAGTAGCCCCAGACGAGGTCGAGCGACAGCGCCAGCAGCGCGTAGCAGAGATACTTGCCGAACAGCGCCATGGCGTAGTTGGGCACGTGCAGCGGGCTGTCCGGCGGCAGCGCGAGGTGGAGCACGGGCACCAGGACGGCGATGCCGACGAGAAGGGCGAGGACGAAGCCGGCGCGGCGATCGACGCCGTTGAAGAGGAACTGCGTGATCATGCCTCGATCGCCCTTCCCTTGAGTGCGAAGAGACCGCGCGGCCGCTTCTGGATGAAGAGGATGATGAAGACGAGCACCAGGATCTTGCCGAGCACGGCGCCGGCGTAGGGCTCGAGGAACTTGTTGGCGACGCCGAGGGTCAGCGCGCCGACGAGCGTGCCCCAGAGGTTGCCGACGCCGCCGAAGACCACGACCATGAAGCTGTCGATGATGTAGCCCTGGCCGAGGTTGGGGCTGACGTTCTCGATCTGGCTCAGCGCCACCCCGGCGATGCCGGCGATCCCCGAGCCGAGGCCGAAGGTCATGGCGTCGATCCAGGGCGTGCGGATGCCCATGGCGCTCGCCATCGGCCGGTTGGCGGTGACGGCGCGGGTCTGCAGGCCGAAGGGCGTCTTCTTCAGCACCGCCATCAGCGCGAAGAAGACGCAGAGGGCGAAGACGACGATCCACAGCCGCGACCAGGTAACCTGCATCAGGCCGACCTCGAAGGAGCCGGACATCCAAGACGGGTTGCCGACCTGGCGGTTCTGGGCGCCGAAGATCGAGCGGATCAGCTGCTGGAGGATCAGCGACAGGCCCCAGGTGGCGAGCAGCGTCTCCAGCGGGCGGCCATAGAGGAAGCGGATGACGCCGCGCTCGATGGCGACGCCGACGGCGCCGGCGACGAGGAAGGCGAGCGGCAGGGCGATCAGCAGCGAATAGTCGAAGAGGCCGGGCATCGAGGTGCGGATCACCTCCTGCACCGCGAAGGTGACGTAGGCACCGATCATCACCATCTCGCCGTGGGCCATGTTGATGACGCCCATGACGCCGAAGGTGATGGCGAGGCCGATGGCGGCGAGCAGCAGCACCGAGCCGAGCGAGAGGCCGAACCAGACGTTCTTGGCGGCGTCCCAGAAGACGAGGGTGAGGTTGACCTCGTCGATGGCGGCCTTGGCGGCGGCGCCGACCTCGTCGTCGGCGCCGGCATACTGCTGCAGCACCGACAGCGCCTCGCGGGCGTCGAGGCGCTGGACCGCCTCGATGGCGACGAGCTTGTCGGCGGCCGGGGCGTCGGAATTGAGCACGGCGGCGCCGCGGGCCGCCTCGAGACGCAGGCGCACGCCGTCGTCGGTCTCGGCGGCGATGGCGGCGTCGAGGGCGGGGATCGTCGCCGGATCGCGCGTCTTCAGCACCGCGTCGGCGGCGGCGCGGCGTTTGGCCGGATCGGGATTGAGCAGGGTCAGCGTGCCGACCGCGGCGGCGACCGAGCGGCGGATCCGGTTGTTGACGGAGATCTTGTCGAGGACGGCCTTCGGCACGGTGCCGAGCGAGGCGCCGGTCGCGGGGTCGAACACCTCCGGCGTCGCGCCCTTCGCGTCGGAGCGCACCACCGAGCCGTCGTCCTTGCGGACGTAGAGGTCGCGGTTCTCGAGGTCGCGCAGGATGTCGGCGACGCGCGGGTCGCCGGTGGCGGCGAGGGCCGAGATCGCGGCTTCGGTTCGCGCGAAATCCTTGCCGCCGAGGGCGTCGACCAGCGGCTTCAGGTCGGTCTCGGCCCGGGAGACGGCGACGGCGACGAGCAGAAGCGCCGCCCCGAGCGCGGCGAGCACGAGGAGATGGGCGAGAAAGGCCCGGGCCTGCGTCATGATCCTCGTCCTTTCGGCCTTGGGGAGGGCGTGGCGGCGGAGACATGTCCGCCGCCACCGCGTTTGCGGAGCGGGAGGCCGGCACCATGGGCGCAGGCCTCCACTTCGACGTTCGCTTCAAGGAGAGGTCACGAGGACCCTTCGCCGGGCGCGGCGATCAGCCGGCGCCGCCGCACTTGCCGGTGACGACGTTGAAGTTGCCGCAGGACAGCGGCTTGCGCCAATCGGAGATCAGGTCCTTGGAGCCGTCGAGGTAGTCGGACCACTCGTCGCCGAGCACGAGGCCCGGGGTCTGGGAGACGATCTCGAACTGGCCGTCGTCCTGGATCTCGCCGATCAGCACCGGCTTGGTGATGTGGTGGTTCGGGCCCATCGAGGAGTAGCCGCCCGAGAGGTTCGGCACGGCGACGCCGACCATCGTGTCGATCACCGCGTCCGGATCGGTGGTGCCGGCGGCCTCGACGGCCTTGACCCACATGTTGAAGCCGATGAAGTGGGCTTCCATCGGGTCGTTGGTCACGCGCTTGTCGTTGCCGGTGAAGGCCTTCCAGGCGGCGATGAACTCCTCGTTGATCTCGGTGTCGACCGACTGGAAGTAGTTCCAGGCGGCGAGGTGGCCGACCAGCGGCTTGGTGTCGATGCCGGCGAGCTCTTCCTCACCGACCGAGAAGGCGACGACGGGGATGTCCTCGGCCTTGATGCCCTGGTTGCCGAGTTCCTTGTAGAAGGGAACGTTGGCGTCGCCGTTGATGGTCGAGACCACGGCGGTCTTCTTGCCGGCCGAGCCGAAGGTCTTGATGTCGGACACGATCGTCTGCCAGTCGGAATGACCGAACGGCGTGTAGTTGATCATGATGTCCTCGGGGGCGACGCCCTTGGCGAGGAGATAGGCCTCGAGGATCTTGTTGGTGGTGCGCGGGTAGACGTAGTCGGTGCCCGCGAGCACCCAGCGCTCGACGCCCTCTTCCTCGGCGAGGTAGTCGACGGCGGGAATCGCCTGCTGGTTCGGGGCGGCGCCGGTGTAGAAGACGTTGCGCTGGCTTTCCTCGCCCTCGTACTGGACCGGGTAGAACAGGATCGAGTTCAGCTCCTCGAACACCGGCAGCACCGACTTGCGCGACACCGAGGTCCAGCAGCCGAACACGGCGGCGACCTTGTTCTGGCTGATCAGCTCGCGGGCCTTCTCGGCGAACAGCGGCCAGTCCGAGGCCGGGTCGACGACGACCGCCTCGAGCTGCTTGCCGAGCAGGCCGCCCTTCTTGTTCTGCTCGTCGATGAGCATCAGCATGACGTCCTTGAGGGTCGTCTCGGAGATGGCCATCGTGCCGGACAGCGAATGCAGGATGCCGACCTTGATGGTGTCGTCCTGGGCGAGGGCGGCGGAGCCGGCGCTCATCAGCGCCGTGGCGCCGAGGGCGGCGGCCAGCGTGGCGCGGCGGAGGGTGGAAATCGTCGACATGAACTGTGCTCCCCTGTCTTTCAATTTCGGGCGGCCCGAAACGGGGGCCGCGCGGGGGGAGTGTCGGACGGAGTGTGCGGTGCGTCATATACGTCGATTGACGTAGGATGCCCGGCCCGGCGCCGCACAGGCGCCGGCAACCGGCCGGGACCGGGGCGCCGGCGCGGCCCGGGCGGGGATCAGCAGCCGATCAGGCTGCGGCTGCGGCGGCCGAAGACCCTGACGACGAGGGTGGCGGCGAGGTGGCTCGCGCCGAAGACCGCGGCGGAGTAGAGCGCGAGGTCGAGCAGCGGCACGCCCGACAGCGGGCGCAGCGCCCCGGGCAGGCGCATCCACAGGGTGATGACGACGCCGTGGAGGAAGAAGACGCCGAAGCTGGTCTGCGCCACCCGCGACAGCAGCCTCGCCGCGATCCCGCCCCACCGCGCGAGCAGGCCGGCGAGCAGCAGTGCGAGGAGAAGCTTCTGCGGGATCATCAGGTCGAGGGCGACCGGCGCCGTCGCGCCGAGCCGGGCGACCTCGACGTTGCCGCGGTAGCCGAGGCCGAAGACCTGGACGAACGCGAGGGCGACGACCGCGCCGGCGAGCAGCGCGATCACCGGGGCGCGCCTCAGCCAGGCCATCGCCGGCTCGTGATACTCCCGGAACAGGACGCCGGCGAGATAGACGTGGGCGAAATAGAGGAAGGAGTGGACCGGGTCGAGATTGTACTCGGGCCGGTGGACGACGAAGGCGAGGGCGACGAGGGCGAGGAAGACGGCCGCACGCGGCCCCCGCTTCGCGCGAACGAAGGCGTCGACCAGCGGCGAGGCGAGGAACAGCAGGAAGACGAAGGGGATGTACCAGTAGGCCGTCATCATCCGGCCGGTGAGCAGCAGGCCGGAGAGATCGAGGAAGAGATTGCCGCCCTCGACGGTGCCGAGCCGCAGCAGCTCGAAGCGGTAGTGGCCGGACAACACCTCGTAGAGCGCGATCGGGATGCCGAGGGTCAGATAGGGCAGGCCGACGACGCGGGCCTTGCCGGCCATGAAGCCGGCGAAGTCGCGGCCGAAGAAGACGTGGCGATAGAGAAAGCCCGAGATGAAGACGAAGACGGCGGTGCCGCCGGTCACGATCGCCTGGACGACGTCGGTGAGGCCGGGGGCGCCGGTGACGAGGCCGGCCGGGTCGAGGCCGGCGAGATCGTAGCAGTGGCCGCAGACGACGAGCAGGATGGCGACCGCCCGCATCCACTCGACATGGTCGACGCGGTCGCGGCCCCGGCGCGGCACCGGGTCCGCGACACGGGCGGCGGCCTCCATGGACAGGGCGGCATCGGTCATCGGGCGGGCTTTCGGCGGCGGGTTCGGGTCGGACCGGAGCCTAGCGCCGAAGTGTCGAAAGACCGCTTAAGCAAACGGGTTAACGTCCGGTGTCGAGGAGGGGGACGGCGCCCCCTCCCCGACCGGGACCCTTTCGCCACGCCGACACCCCGCCGCCGTGGCTCATCACCGGCTCGAACGGCGGACGCCCGTCGGGGCGCGCCTTCGCGCGGAAAGCGTCGACCGATCGAGGCTCTCCCGGCCCGGTCTCAGTCCGCCAGCACCTCGGCGACGCCGACGGCGCGGCCCTCGGCGACGGACTTGAGCGCCGCCTCGGCCAGCGCCAGCGCCATCAGGCCGTCGTGGCCGGTGGTGGCGGTCGGCGTGCCGCCCTGAACCGAGGCGACGAAGGAGGCGATCTCGGCGGCGTAGGCGGCGGTGTAGCGGCTCATGAAGAAATCGAGCAGCGGCGGGCGGGTGTAGCCGGCGCCGGTGGCGACGACGACGTTTGCCCTGTGCTGGTTGCCGGCCGAGACCGAGCCGGCCGAGCCGTGGACCTCGATGCGCTGGTCGTAGCCGTAGGCGGCGCGGCGGGTGTTGGTGATGGTGCACTGCCGGCCGGAGCCGGTGACGAGGATGACGTTGACGCTGTCGAAGTCGCCGGCGGCGCCGATCTCGGGATCGACGAGGTTGGAGGCGGCGGCGATCACGGTCTCGACCTCCTCGCCGAGCAGCCAGCGGGCGACGTCGAAATCGTGGATCGTCATGTCGCGGAAGATGCCGCCGGAGCGGGCGACATAGGCCATCGGTGGCGGGCCGGGGTCGCGCGAAGTCAGCGTCACCATCTCGACGGTGCCGATGGTGCCGGCGTCGATCTCGGCCTTGAGGGCTTGGAAATCCGGGTCGAAGCGGCGCTGGAAGCCGACCATCAGCGTGCCGCCGGCCGCCTCGACGATGGAAAGGCAGCTCTTGACCCGGGCGAGCGAGAGGTCGACCGGCTTCTCGCAGAACACCGCCTTGCCGGCCCGGACGAACCGCTCGATCAGGTCGGCGTGGGTGTCGGTCGGGGTGCAGATCACCACCGCGTCGACGTCGTCCGACGCCGCGATCTCGTCGATGGTGCGGATGTCGCAGCCGTAGGCGTCCCGCACCGCTTGCGCGGCGGCGGCGACCGGATCGGCGATGGCGACGAGGCGGGCGCCTTCGACGCTCGACACCGCCCGCGCGTGAACTTGGCCGATGCGTCCCGCGCCGAGGACGCCGAATTTCACCTTCATGATGTGCTCTCACCTCTTCAAGAGACCGGCCCCGGCCGGTCGTGATCCGTTGGTCCCGCGTATAGGCGCCGGGTGGCCCCGCGCGCCAGCCTCCCAGCCCGTCATATCCGCCTCGAAATTTCCGACCGGCCGGAACTTGCCGAGGGTTGCGGCCTGACCGGCCGACGCCCGTTCCGGCTTGCCTGAGCTCTTGACGCCCGACGGGGTCGCGACGTCGGGAGCTTGGCATCAGGCGGCGTTCTGCTGAAATTTCGGCTGGGTCTTGGCGCCGGTGATGTAGGCGACGACGTCCTGGCCGTCGGTCTCGGTCTTGGCGAGGTCCGCGACGATGCGGCCGCGGCGGAAGACGACGATGCGGTCGCAGAGGTCCATGACCTGGCGCATGTTGTGGCTGATCAGGATCAGCGACTCGCCGGCCGCCTTGAGGGTGCGCACGATGTTCTCGACCTGGGCGGTCTCCTGGACGCCGAGCGCGGCGGTCGGCTCGTCCATGATCGTCAGCTTGGAATGGAAGGTCGCGGTGCGGGCGATGGCGACGCACTGGCGCTGGCCGCCCGACATGTTGCGGATGGCCTGGCCGATGTTGGGGATCTTCACCGCAGTGCGCCTGAGCCCCTCCATCGTCGCCTCGCGCATGCCCTTGTAATCGAGGATCGAGAAGGGGCCGAGGTTGAAGCGGATCTTCTCGCGGCCGAGGAACAGGTTGTCGGGCACGTTGAGATCGTCGCAGAGCGCCAGCGTCTGGAACACGGTCTCGATGCCGGCCTCGCGGGCCTCCAGCGGGCCCTGGAAGTCGACCTCGCGGCCGTCGAACCACATGGTGCCGCGGGTGCGCCGCTCCACCGCCGTGATCTGGCGCACGAAGGTCGACTTGCCGGCGCCGTTGTCGCCCATGATCGCGACGTGCTCGCCGCGGCGGATCTCGAAGTCGGCGTCCTGGAGCGCGTGGACGCCGCCGTAGTGCTTGGTGAGGCCGACGGTCTTCAGGACGATGTCCGGGTCCATGGCTTCCTCCCTTTCGTTGTCGTTGGCAGGTGCCGGGTCTCAGCGCATCGCCGCGGTGCGCTGGCGCCACTGGTCGAGCACCACGGCGGCGACGATGATCGCGCCCTTGACCATCTCCTGGTAGTAGGCGTCGAGGCGCAGGAAGGTGAAGCCGGAGATGATGACGCCGAAGATCAGGGCGCCGATCACCGTGCCGATCACCGAGCCGCGCCCCCCGCTCAGCGAGACACCGCCGATCACCGCCATGGCGATGGCGTCGAGCTCGTACATGACGCCCATGCCGGCCTGGGCGGTGAGGTTCTTCGACGACAGCACCAGGGCGGCGAGCCCGGCGAGACCGCCGGCGATGGTGTAGACCAGCACCTTGTGGCGCTTGACGTTGATGCCCGACATCCGCGCCGCCGCCTCGTTGGAGCCGATGGCGTAGGTGTGCTTGCCGTAGAGGGTGTATTTCAGCAGGAGGTGGAACAGGATCGCGACGCCGATGAAGATGACGACCGGCATCAGGCCCTGGCCGATCGCCTTGTAGCCGTCGGTCGGGAAGGAGATCGGACGGCCGGCGGTCCACCATTTCGAGACGCCGCGCGCCGTCACCATCATGCCGAGGGTGGCGATGAAGGGCGGAATGCCGGTGTAGGCGACCAGCGAGCCGTTGACGACGCCGGCGGCGAGGCCGCAGGCGAGGCCGACCAGCACCGGCACCAGCACCGGCAGGTCCTGGGCCCAGGGGCCGAGGGCGAGGGTCGGGTTGGGATTGCCGTTGACGGTGGCGACCTGGGCGAAGCTCATGGCGATCATCGCCGTGGCGCCGACGACCGAGCCGGAGGAGAGGTCGATGCCGCCGGAGATGATCACCTGGGTGACGCCGATGGCGATGATGCCGACGATCGAGACCTGCAGGATGATGATGGTGACGCGGGCCTCGTTGAAGATCGAGCCGTAGCGCCCGGCGCTGTCGAACAGGAAGCTCTGGCCCATGATCAGGAAGCCGAGCGCCTCGAAGATCGCGACGATGAGGACGAGGGCCGCGAAGACGTTGATCTCGTTGGGCCAGTGTCTCTTGCGGGCGTCGAAGGTCAGGCCGCCGATGCCGTGGGTGCTCTCCGTCATGTGTCTCGCCTCCCCCTGGAGCCTCGCCGCCGGCGCGCCGCGGATCGCCGCCGCGCGCGGGGTCGCCCCCCTCTTCCTGCGCCGCCTCCCGGGCACCGGGACGCGGCAGGACACCGGTCGCCGCCGCGAAGGACGTCCGGCTCCGCCCGGCCGGGGCCGGGCGGGCGGACCATGCCGCGGTCAGTTCTTCTTGGTGTAGTTTTCCATGTTGGCCGGGGTGACGAGCTGGAAGGGGATGTAGACCTTGCGCTCGACCGCCTCGCCCTTGGAGAGCTTCAGCGCCGCGTCGAGGGCGCCGGCGCCCTGGCCGGCGGCGTCCTGGAACACCGTCACGTCGAGATCGCCGGCCGCCATGGCGGCGAGGGCGTCCTGGGTGGCGTCGACGCCGGCGACGACCACGTCCTTCATGTCCTTGCCGGCGGCCTTCATCGCCTGGATCGCGCCGATCGCCATCTCGTCGTTGTTGGAGATGACGCCGTCGAAGGCCTCGCCGGTCGAGAGCCAGTTGGTCATGAGGTCCTGGGCCTGGTCGCGGCTCCAGTTGGCGGTCTGCTCGGCGATGATCTCGAGCGTCACCGCGCATTTGCCGCCGTCGATGACGTCGTGGATGTCGGCGGTGCGCTGGACGGCGGCCTGGTTGGAGAGCTCGCCCATCAGCACGTAGACCCGGGCCGGGTTCTTGCCTTCGCGGGCGAAGATGTCGCAGACCTCGATGGTCTCGAGGGTGCCGGATTCGCGCTCGTCGGAGGCGACGAAGGCCTGGTTGTCGGGCAGGCTGTCGACGTTGATCGGCTGGCGGTTGACGTAGACGAGGGGCACGTTGGCGGCGGCGGCGGCGGCGCTCATCGCCTCGGTGGCCGAGGTGTCGACCGGGTTGACGATGATGGCGTCGACGCCGGAGGCGATGAAGTTGTTGATCTGGTCGAGCTGCTTGGCGACGTCGTTCTGGGCGTCCTCGACCTGCAGCGTGACGCCGTCCATGCCCTTGGCCTGCTCGATCATGCCGTTGCGCAGCACGGTCAGGAAGTTGTCGTCGAACAGCGCCATCGAGACGCCGACGGTCTCGGCCATGGCGCTCGTCGTCATCAGCGAGGCGACGGCGGCGGTCATGAGAAGCTTCTTCATCGGTTTCCTCCCAGGTGAGGTGTCCGGCGCACCTTCGTTCTTCACGTGCCGGAATCTCGGGATCGCTTCCGGGCCGCGGCTCTTCCGGCGGTCCTCGGGAAACGGTCCGGATACGGGTCCGGGCGAGGCGGCCGGCCCGAGGCCGGCGCCCGCCGGGAGATGTCGCCGCCGCGGCGCCTCAGGCCGCCGCGGCCTTCTGCCGGTCGCGGATGAAGGCGATGCTCTCGGCGAGGGCGGCCGCCGGATCGGCGAGGGCGTGGACCTCGGCGGCGAAGGCCTCGAAGGAGATCGGTCCGTTCCAGCCGGCCTCGGCCAGCGCCTCGATCTGGGCGACGTTGCCGAGCCGGTCGCGGCCGTCGACCAGGATGCGGTGCCCGTCGGCCATCTCGGCGGTCGAGAGCGTCTGGTCGACGACGCCGGAGACGTGGACGATGCCGGTGTATTCGGGAAACAGCGGCCCGCCGCCGGCGAGATGGTGGTGGAAGGTGTCGTGGACCAGCCTGAAGACGGAGGCGGCTCCGAGCGCCTCGACGACTTCCACCGCCTCGGCCTTGGAGCGCAGGGCGCAGGCCGTGAAGCCGAGCGGCTCGACCAGCCCCGTGAGCCCGGCCTCCTCCAGCATCGGCTTCAGCTCGCGCAGGGCGAGGCGCAGGTTGGCCTGGCGTTCGCCGTTGCCGAGGCCGCGGCCGTCGTTGCGCGGGATCAGACTGACGGCCTCGGCGCCGGCGGCCTTCGCCACGGCGATCAGCGCCCGCGCCTCCTCCGCCTTGGCCTCGCTCCAGTCGTTGAAGCACTTGACCTCGGCGAGCGCGAGGATGCGCAGCCCCTTGTCCCGCGCCATCGCCCCGGCCTCCTCGGGAGGAAGGCCGTCGAACAGCGGGCCGGGCAGGTCGTTGCGGACCTCGACCCCGACGCAGCCGAGTCCGGCGGCGGTTTCGAGCAGGTCGCGGTAGCTCGCCCGGGCGAGGGTCATGTGGTTGAGCGCGAACGACAGCATCGGTTTCCTCCTCGACGCCTACCGGTTTTCCCGGATGTTTTCCGCCGGCTACTTTCACGAGGCCGGCGAGCCAGTCAACGACGAAGATAATTTCCTATCATTCATGAAAGTAAGGCATCCCTCTCTTGACGGGAACCGGTCACACCGATTCCGGCAGATAGAGGCCGGGCTGGAGGAAATGCTGGCTCGGCGGCGGCTTCGGATCGGCCTGGATCGTCGCCGCGGCGAGGGCGACCAGTTCGGTGCAGAGCTTCTCGAGCGGCGTCGAGATCACCATGGTGACGTAGCGGTCGATCAGTGCCCGCCGGCTCTCGGGCGTCAGTTCGTTGACGACGAGAGCGACCTCGCCCGGCCGGCGCGCCTCGCGCAGGGCGGTGATCGCGCCCTCCATGCCGCCGCCGGCGCAGTAGATGCCGGCAAGATCCGGGTTGCGGTCGAGCAGGTCGAGGGTCGCCTCGTAGGTCAGCTGCCGGGTCTCGAGATTGACGAGGGCGTCGAGCACGGTGAACTGCTGGGCGTTCTCGCGGAAATAGCTCTTGAGGCCGGTTTCCCGCAATTCGTGGCCATGCCAGCGGTAGCCGCCGACGAAGACGCCGATCTTGCCCGGCTTCTTGATCGCCGTCGCCAGCATGTAGCCGGCGATGCGGCCGACCTTCATGTTGTTGAGGCCGAGATAGCCCTGGCGGATGCCTTGGGCGAAGTCGTTGAGCAGGGCGAAGCAGGGAATGCCGCGGGCCTGGATGCGCTCGACGCAGTCGGCGACGTCGACGTGGGTGATCGCCGTCGCGGCGACGACGTCGACGCCGCGGTCGGCCATGCGCTCGAGGCAGGCGACGAAGTCGGACGGGGCCTGGGACGGCGAAAAATCGACGATCGCCCGGGCCCGGAGGGTCGCGGCCTGCTGGGCGGCACGCTCGGCCTCGTCGCGGAAGGCCTGGTAGAAGGCCTGCTTCTCCTTGTGCAGCACGTAGCCGATGGTGAGCTTTGGCCGGTCGGACTGCAGGCGCATCTCGATGAGGCCCGAGCCGTGGTAGCCGATCGCGCGCGCCGCCTCGAACACCCGCCGCGCCGTCTCCTCGCGCACCCGGGCGCGGCCGTTGAGCACGCGGTCGACGGTGGCGACGCTGACTTCGGCGGCCGCGGCGAGATCGGTGATGGTCGGACGGTTGGCCAAGGTCGCTCCGCTGCTACGTCGATGAGAGATTTCTCTCATGGAATGACGTCAGCATGAGAGCCGCCGACAGGAAATGCAAGCCCCGCTCTGGCCTATCGGGCCGACCTTCCCATACTGCGACGTCATCCGGCCGGCCCCCACCGGCGAAGCGAGATCGAGGAAGACGAGGATGGCGAAGCGCGACTATTCGCTGCTCGGTCCGAACGGCGCCCGCGCCGTCGCGACGGGGCTCGCGGCGGCGGAGTGGTATCACACCGACATTCCGCGCAAGGAGATGAAGGCGCTGATGACGCGCACCGACGAGCCGGCGATCCGCGACACCCTGCTGCTGTTCGCCGCGATGATCGCCTTCGCCGGGGCGGGCATCCTGCTGTGGCCGTCGTGGTGGTCGGCGCCCTTCTGGGCGGCCTACGGCGTGCTCTACGGCTCGGCGATGGACAGCCGCTGGCACGAGTGCGGCCACGGCACGGCCTTCCGCACGCAAAGATACAACGACTGGCTCTATCAGATCGCCAGCTTCTGCATGGTGCGCAACCCGGTGACCTGGCGCTGGAGCCACGCCCGCCACCACACCGACACGATCATCGTCGGCCGCGACCCGGAGATCGTGGCGATGCGCCCGCCGGCGCTGATGCGCATCGTCCTCAACCTCTTCGGCATCCTCGACGCGGCGAGCGGCTGGAAGCGGATGCTCGTCAACGCCTCCGGCCGGCTCGATCCGGAGGAGGCGACGTTCATTCCCGACAGCGAGAAGCCGAAGGTGATCCGCATCGCCCGGATCTGGACGGCGATCTACGCCGCGACGCTCGCCCTCGCGCTCGCCACCGGCTCGATCCTGCCGCTGATGGTGATCGGCCTGCCGCGGCTCTACGGCGCCTGGCACCACGTCGTGACCGGCGTGCTGCAGCACGCGGGCCTCGCCGACGACGTCCTCGACCACCGCCTCAACTCGCGCACGGTCTACATGAATCCGCTGTCGCGCTTCGTCTACTGGAACATGAACTATCACGTCGAGCATCACATGTTCCCGATGGTGCCCTACCACCGGCTGCCCGAGCTGCACGAGCGGATCCGGCACGACCTGCCGGCACCGAACACCTCGATCTGGCAGGCCTACCGCGAGGTCTGGCCGGCGCTGCGGCGGCAGCTGCGATACGAGGACCATTTCCTGAAGCGCGAACTGCCGGCGACGGCGCGGCCCTACCGGGAGGATTTCCACGCCGCCGCCCTCGGCGCCGCTGCGGAATGAGGGGCGCCGGACGGGCGCGGGCGAAGCGATCCGCCGGCCCGCCCGACAGGCGAGGCGGCGGCAGGCCGGGGCGCCCGGCCGCGACACGCCCGAGCGACCGGACCACCCGAACAAGAAACGGACGGAGGAGACACCATGACGGACTGGATCAAGGCCTGCGCGGCGGACGACGTCGACCGGGAGGACGTGCTGCGCTTCGACCACGGCGGGCGCACCTTCGCGATCTACCGCAGCCCGGACGACGGCTATTTCTGCACCGACGGCCTGTGCACCCACGAGGCGGTCCATCTCGCCGACGGTCTCGTCATGGACCACGTCATCGAGTGTCCCAAGCACAACGGCCAGTTCGACTATCGCACCGGTGCGGCGCTGCGGGCTCCGGTCTGCGTCGACCTCGCCATCTACGAGGTCAAGGTCGCGGACGGCGACGTCCTCGTCAGGGTCGGCTGAACCGTGGCCGGCGTCCCACCCGCCGCCCCCGCCGCCGGCGGCGCGGGCGGTCTCCGCCACGTCGTCGTCGGCGCCGGCGAGGCCGGAACCCGGGCGGCGATCGCCCTCGCCGCCCGCTCCGGCGAGGGGCACCGGGTCGTGCTCGTCGGCGAGGAAGCCGACGCCCCCTACGAGCGCCCGCCGCTGTCGAAGGCCGGTGCGGACGGGGTCACCTGCAAGCCGATCGCGGCGGACGGCGCCCTCGCCGGTGTCAAGACGGTGTTCGGCGTCGGTGCGCTGGCGCTCGACCGGGCGGCCAGGGTGCTGCGGCTCGCGGACGGCCGGGTCCTCGCCTACGACCGGCTGCTGCTCGCCACCGGGGCGCGACCGCGCCGTCTCTCCTGTCCCGGCGGCGAGCGGGCGGCGGTGCTGCGCACGCGCGCCGACGCCGAGAGGATCTTCGCGGCGGCGAGACCGGGGGCGCGGGCGGTGATCGTCGGCGCCGGCCTGATCGGCCTCGAGCTCGCCGCCACCCTGCGCGGGCGCGGGCTCGCCGTCACCGTGATCGAGGCGGCGCCGCGCGCCCTCGGCCGCGCCCTGCCCGGGCCGGTCGCCGAGGCGATCGTCGCCCGCCACCGGGCCGAAGGCGTCACGCTGCGCCTCTCGGCCGCGGTCGAGCGGATAGACGACGGGGCGGTGGTGCTGCGCGGCGGCGAGGCGATCGCCGCCGATCTCGTCGTCGCGGCGATCGGGGTGGAGCCGGAGGTCGGCCTCGCGAAGGCCGCCGGCCTCGCCTGCGACGACGGCATTCTGGTCGACGGCGGACTGCGCACCTCGGACCCGGCGATCTTCGCCGCCGGCGACTGCGCGCGCCTCGCCCATCCCCGCTTCGGGCCGGTCCGCTTCGAGACCTGGCGCAACGCCTGCGACATGGGCGCGGCGGCGGCGGGGGCGATGGCGGGCGAGCCGGTCGATCACGCGCCCGGCACCTGGTTCTGGTCGGACCACTACGACCTCGGCCTGCAGATGGCCGGCCGGCACGACGGCGGCCACCGGCTCGTCCGCCGCGATCTTCCCGGCGGCTTCCTGCTGTTCGGCCTCGACGAGGATGGCCGGCTGGCGACGGCGGCGGGCATCGGACCGGGCAACGCCGTCGCCCGCGACGTCCGCCTCGCCGAGATGCTGATCGAGCAGGGCGCCGCGCCCGACCCCGCCCTGCTCGCCGACCCGGCCGCGGGACTCAAGACGCTGCTGGCACGCGGGTGACCGCGGCCGCGCCTCTCTCCGCGCCCGGTCGTCCGGCCGGCGCCCTCACCTATCAGCCCTACGGAGCCTCGATCATGCACAAGCCCGCCCGCCTGACGGTGGCAGAGCTGCGCGCCCGGCGCGGCGAGGTCGTCCACACCATGCTCTTCGTCGAAACGGTCGAGGAGGCGGCGGCGGCCGCGGCCGCCGGCATCGACATGCTCTCGATCGTCGAGCCGCTGTGGACCGCGGAGATGCGGGCCGCCGCCGGCGACTGCTTCGTCCAGGTCGGCCTGCTCTGGGGCGAGCACCACGACACCCGCGACTACATGAAGGCGGCCCACGCCGCCATGAGGACAGGCGGCGACGCCGTCTACTGCGCGAGCCGGCTCGAGACCGTCCGCGCCCTCGCCGAGGAGGGCATTCCGGTGACGGGCCACCTCGGCCTCGTCCCCTCCAAGGCGACCTGGACCGGCGGCTTCAAGGCGGTGGGCCGCACCGCGGCGACCGCCCTCGCCGTGCTGGAGGCGGCGCTGCGCCTCGAGGAGGCCGGCGCCTTCGCCGCCGAGATCGAAGTGGTGCCGGACCGGGTCACGGCCGAGATCGCGCGGCGGACCTCGCTGGTGCTGCTCGGCATGGGGGCCGGCGCCCACGCGAACGCCCAGTATCTCTTCGCCGAGGACGTGCTCGGCTGCACGAGGGGCCACCGGCCGCGCCACGCCGCCACCTACGCCGACTTCGCCGCCGAGCACGCCCGGCTGCAGCAGATGCGGCAGGCCGCCTTCGCCGCCTTCAAGGCGGACGTCGACGGCGGCGCCTATCCGGCCGCCGCCCACGCCGTGACCATCCCCGACGCCGAATACGCCGCCTTCCTCGAACGGGCCGGCCCCACCGGAGCGAGCGGCGGGCGAGCGCGCCCGGCCGGGGATCGCACTTAACCGGGGCTTAAACCGCCGCGGCTAGCCTCCCGCCATCCACTCCGCCGCCCCGTCGCGCCGCTTCGGGCGCCGTGGGGAGGCGGAGCGTGCAGCGGGGACCGGGCCGCGGATGGCGCAGGCGAGGGCGAATCAGCGCGGAAAGCGAGCGTCGGAGCGACGCGAGCCGCATTTCGGCGCGCCGGCCGGCGGCGGGCGCGGGCGCACGCGGGCCGCGCCGCGACCGCGTTTCTCGCTGTTCCGCTTCTGCCGCCGCCTCGTCTACTGGTGCCTGGTGCTCGGCATCTGGGGCGCCGTCGGCCTCGTCGCGACGCTCGGCTATTTCGCCGCCCACCTGCCCCCGACCTCGGCCTGGAAGGTGCCGGACCGTCCGCCCAACGTCGAGATCGTCGACGCCTCGGGCGAGCTCTTCGCCAACCGCGGCGACACCGGCGGCGAGGCGGTGCGGCTCGAGCAACTGCCGCCCTACCTGCCGCAGGCGGTGATCGCCATCGAGGACCGCCGCTTCTATTCCCATTTCGGCATCGACCCGATCGGCCTCGCCCGCGCCGTCGTCGTCAACGCCCTCCACGGCGGCGTCGTCCAGGGCGGCTCGACGCTGACCCAGCAGCTCGCCAAGAATCTCTTCCTCGAACCCGACCGCACCATCGCCCGCAAGATGCAGGAGGTGGTGCTGTCGCTCTGGCTCGAATGGAGCTATTCGAAGGCCGAGATCCTCGAGATGTATCTCAACCGGGTCTATCTCGGCGCCGGCGCCTACGGCGTCGACGCGGCGGCCCGGCGCTATTTCGGCAAGCCGGCTGTCGAACTCGACCTCGCCGAGGCGGCGACCATCGCCGGCCTGCTGCGCGCGCCCTCGCGCTACGCCCCGACCCGCGACCCGGCGCTGGCGACGGCTCGGGCGAAGACCGTGCTGGCGGCGATGACCGAGGAGGGCTTCATCACCGCCTCGCAGCAGTCGCTGGCGATCGAGCGGCCGGCGGAGGTCGCCGACGCCCATGTCGCCCGGGCGGAAAACTATGTCGCCGACTGGGTGATGGACCAGCTGCCCGGCTACGTCGGCGCGCTCGACCGCGACATCCGCGTCGTCACCACCATCGACCTTTCCGCCCAGCGCGCCGCCGAGCGGGCGCTTCGGGCCAATCTCGCCGAACACGGCGCCGAGGCCGGCATCCGCGAGGGCGCGCTCGTCGCCCTCGACGGCGAGGGCGCGGTCAAGGCGCTCGTCGGCGGGCGCGACTATTCCCGCAGCCAGTTCGACCGGGCGATCGCGGCGCGGCGCCAGCCGGGGTCGGCCTTCAAGCCCTTCGTCTGGCTCACCGCGCTCGAGCGCGGCTACACGCCCGACAGCGTCGTCGTCGACGAGCCGGTGTCGATCCGCGGCTGGCGGCCGGAGAACTACGGCAAGGGCTATCGCGGCGCGATCACGCTGGAGGCCGCCCTCGCCCATTCGGTCAACACCGTCGCCGCCCGCCTCGCCGCCGACCTCGGTCCGGGCAACGTCACCCGCACCGCGCGGCGGCTCGGCGTCGTCTCGAAGCTGCACGAGCAGCCCTCGATAGCGCTCGGCACCGCCGAGGTGACGCCGATCGAGATCACCGCCGCCTACGTGCCCTTCTCGAACGGCGGGCGCGGCGTCATCCCCCACGTCATCGACCGCATCGTCACCCTCGACGGCAAGGTGCTGTTCGCCCGCTCCGGCTCCGGCCCCGGGCGGGTCGTCTCGCCGGCCAACGTCGCGGCGATGAACAGGATGCTGAAGGCGGTGGTCGACGGCGGCACCGGCCGCGGCGCCGCCCTGCCCGGCCGGCCGGTCGGCGGCAAGACCGGCACCAGCCAGGAGTTCCGCGACGCCTGGTTCATCGGCTACACCGCCCAGCTGACCACCGGCGTCTGGCTCGGCAACGACGACGGCAAGCCGACCGACAAGGCGACCGGCGGCGGGCTTCCC
>Ga0065721_10050668_pt1 | contig 18553 bp, 17 predicted proteins | sample Mesricmetagenome_FD_59108 | JGI IMG/M metagenome (GOLD analysis project Ga0065721, IMG submission 59108) | Mesophilic microbial community from rice straw/compost enrichment Sample: eDNA_1 v2 (version 2) | ecosystem: Engineered > Solid waste > Grass > Composting > Bioreactor | place: USA: Davis... | reverse complement strand
ACGGGGCCGGCCGGGCCGGTGGCGCCATCCGCACCGTCGGCTCCGCGCGGACCCGGCAGGCCCTGCGGACCCTGCGGGCCCTGCTCGCCGCGGAGCCGCTTGACCGTCGAGTCGGCGAGCTGGGCGAAGAAGATCGAACCGTTGCGGATCTGCGCACCGGTGATCGTCTTGTTCCTGATCTGTTCCTTGGTGATGGTCTTCGGCTTGATCCTCGAGCCGTGGATCTTCTTGCCCACGGCGGCGGTGCTGGTGCTCACGACCGCGAACAACCCGAGGAAGGCCAACAGCAAGACGAACTTGCGGTTTTCCTTTGACACGTGAATCGACTCCTCCTCCTGGTGCTGAGCAGCCTCCCTCGAGACTCCGAACGACGAGCCACCTGCCAGACGTCTGTTATTTCGACGGTGGCCGTTCCCTGCGTCTCTCCCTGGCTCGACCGACCGCTCAGGTCGAACATACCCGCGAGCGCGCCGGCTAGTCAAAGCAGCGAAGCCGACCCACCGGGGCGTCGATTTTCATTTTCGGATCGGGCTTTCCGGAACTTGACGACCCGGGTAGGGTTCTCACAACATGGCCGAGATCCGCAGCTACACGAATTTGACCCGTCGTTTCGCCAAGTTCTCCCTCGCCGGAGTGCTGGCCCTGCTCGCCCTGGTGGTGCTAGTCGTCGGGGGCAAGCCCGATTCCGCCCAGGCCGCGCAGGTCAAGTGTCCCCAGTTCCGGGTCATGCACAACGACAAGATCGGCAACGTGTCCTTCCCGGCCGGTTACTACGACGTCACCGTGCTGAACGGCGATCGACTCTCGTGCGCCGGCTCCACCAAGCTCTTCCAGGAGTTCCTCCAGGACTGGGACGGTCGCCTTCGCGCCCCCTGGATCCTGCGCCAGAACGGCAAGAACCGGGTGTTCCGGGCGGGTGCCGGCTCCGATCTCGGCTTCATCGCGACTCCGGCCGCCAACAACGGCGGCGGGGGCGGCGGCAACTCCGGGCGTTCCTGCCCGGGGCTCTTCACCGTCCTCCACAACGACTCCATCGGCCGCTTCAAGGTTCCCGCCGGCAAGTACCGCATCACCCTGATCGATCCGGCCAAGATGAACTGCCGTCAGGCGGTCAAGCGCTTCCAGGAGTTCCTGCTCGATTTCGACGGGCGGCTCCCCTACCCGTGGAAGCTGAACGTGCTCCAGGGCATCTTCTACAAGAGCACCGCGGGCCGCACCGGGTTCAAGATCAACAAGGCCTACGGCCCGAACCCGGGGCCGAACAACCGGGTCGCCCGCTGCCCGGCAACCTTCCGCGTCCTCCACAACGACCGGATCGGCGCGCTCCGGCTGCCCGCCGGCCCGTACTACATCTACGTGGTGAACGGTCTCTCCTGCGGCCAGGCGTCCAACTACTTCCGCCAGTTCCTGAACCGGACCGACGGCAGGCTGCCCGCCCCGTGGAGGCTGAACGTGGCCAAGGCCAAGTTCAACACGGGCGCAGGCGGAATGGCCTTCCGCGTCCAGCGGGCGTAAGCCTCACGCCAGACGATCGCCCGCGCTTCGGCCCCGGGGTCGAGCGCGGGTGGCCGGCGCCTCGGTGTGGGTGGCCCGCCTCGGTGTGGGTGGCCGGCCTCGGTCCGGATGCGAGATGCGCTTTTTCGCCTCATAGCGCAGAGAAACCGCATCTCGAGCCCCCGGCCGACCTTCGCGCGAACTGCGAGATGCGCTTTTTCGCCTCATAGCGCAGAAATTCCGCATCTCACGGTTCGGTGCCTGGGCGCGGGGCCTGGGCCTGGCGTGGGGCCAGGGTCTGCCTGGGGCCTGGCCTGGGGCCTGGGCCTGGCGTGGGGCCAGGGTCTGCCTGGGGCCTGGCCCGGGGCCCGGCCTGGGCCTGGGCGTGAGGCCTGGGGCCTGGGGCCTGGGCCCTAGGGCCTCTTGGCCTTGATCACTCCGATCGGGCCCGGTCCCTTGCTGATCGGCTGGGGTTCCAGGCCGGCGGCCCGGAGCCAGTCGCCGATCTCCTTCTCCGTATAGGTGAAGCCGCCCTCGTTCTCGATGACCATCATCGCGGTGAAGGTGGCGACCCCCTCGGGGCTAGTGCGGCCCTCGTCGATCACCCACTCGTAGATCACGAGGGTGCCCTCGGGAGCGAGCAGGCCGGCGGCCTCGCGGAGGATGCGCTCGTTTTCCTCCGGCGGGTGGTCGTGGAGGATGTTGGAGACGAGCAGGTAGTCCCACTCCTCGCCCTCCGGGCGGCCGAAGCGGGGCCGATCGAGGTCCCCCTCGACGAAGTCGAGCTCCGGGTGGCGCTCCTCGAGCACGGGGCGGGCACCCGGGAGGTCGAGGACCGTGGCCTCGAGCCCGTCGACCGCGGTGGCCAGGTTCGCGGAGTGCGAGCCGGCGCCCCCGCCGACGTCGAGCAGCCGCCCACCGCGCTCGAGGCCGGCGAGCCCGGGCAGGTCGCCGCCGTACAGGCGGCAGAGATCGTCGAGCGCGCGGAGGAAGTCGTGGGCCTGGTCCGGGTCGTTCTCCAGCCGGTCCCGCCAGGCCCGGGTCTGGGTGTGCCCGGTCCTGACGGCGGCGGGCATCTCGGCCCAGAGCTTGTAGAAGAACCACTCCTTGCGGGCGATCATCGCGATCGAGTCGGGATGCTCGTCGGCGAGCAGCTCGCCGTTCGGGGTGAGTGCGAAGGTCTCCCCCTCGCGCTCGACGACGCCGAACGCGACCAGCCCGGAGAGTAGCCCCATCGTTCCCCGCGGGTCGGTGCCGAGCACGGACGTGATGCCATCGAGATCCTTGGGAGACCCATACAAGAGGTTGGGCAGGCCGACCTCGACCGCGGTCCCGATCAGGGCGGACTCCTGGTAGGCGGTGAACTTGTCGGCCACCTCGTAGGCGTTGGCGGTGCCTTCGTCGTTCGTCATGCGTTCTTCCTCAATTCTCGGGTGGCCCGGAGCGCGTCCTTGAGCAGCGCCGCCTGGGCCCGGATCTTGTCACCCCGGCGCCGCTTGCTCAGACCGAGCGACTCCAGGATCACCCCGGCGGCGTTTCGCCCGGGCATGCCGGTTATGCCGCCGCCCGGATGGGTTCCCGCGCCGGTCAGGAACAGCCCGCCGATCGGGGTCGAGTAGCCGGACAGGTTCACGGACGGCCGCATCGCCATCAGCTGGTCGATGCTCATCTCGATGTGGTTCGGGTTGGCACCCGGGTTGCCGTGCCGCTCGACCCATTCCAGCGGCCCTGTCAGCTTCTTCTCGACCGGGGTCATCTCCCAGCCGAGCGCCTTCTCGGCGGTCTTCCAGGTCAGCTCGGAGGCCTCCTCCAGGAGCTCCCGGTCCCACCCGCCGCGGGCCGGGGTCCACGGAACGAAGGTCGAGAGCCACACGACCCCCTGGCCCTCCGGCGCCCAGCCCGCCTCCAGGGTCGAGGGGAAGGCGATCATCACCGGCGGCCGCTCGGGCAGCTCGCCGAGGCCCAGACTGGAGAACGCCCTGGCGATGTCGGTTCCAGTGTTCGCGGAGAGCATGAAGGACTTCTCCATCCCGTCGGGACCGTTCACCCTGGGGGTCTGTTCGATAACCGCGTCGACCTTCAGCTCAGACACGTTGTGCTGGCTGAAGTGGATGCGCCGCACCTCCGCCAAGAGCGGGGCGGGGACCTGGCTCTGGTCCATCAGGCCGAGGAAGAGACGCCTCGCGTCGATCGCGGAGACGACCGCCTTGGTCGCGGCGTAACGTTCGCCCGCGGCGACGACCGCGGTCGCGCGGCCCCCCACGGTCTCGACCTTCTCGGCGGGGGCGTTCACGATCAGCTTCCCGCCCGCCGCCTCGAGGCAGCGGACGAGGGCGTCGATGGTGCCGCGCGAACCGCCAGCGGGACGGATCGCGGGCGAGCCGTGCGAGGCGGCCAGGAACAGGGCCCCGGCTCCCGTGCCCGGCGCCTGCGGGGGTTGCTGCGAGTGGGCCGCCCAGTGATCGAGGGGCCCGCGCAGGCGATCGTCCTGGAGTGCCGCCTCGGTCACCGCGGTGGCCGGCGCGAACAGGGCCTGCATGAGGCGCGCGCCCTCGGCGCCGAGCGTGAGGTCGGCGATCGAGGCGAGCGAACGGATACTCGGCGGGGGACCGTTCTCGGTCTGCCCGAGCACGCCCATCGCGGCGCTCGACCACTTCGAGAACGCCCGGTACCGCTCGGCCTCCTCCCGTCCGAGCAGGTCGGCCAGGGCATCGACGGTCCGGTCGAGGGAGTTCCAGAACGGCAGCCCCGTCCCGTCGTCGCAGGGAGCGAACAGGAACTCGTCGCGCTCGTGGAATCTCAGCCCGAACTTGGTTTCGAGTTCCAGATCGTCGGCCACGCCGCTGGCCCGGATGCCGCCGTGCTCGTACGCCCCGAGCTCGAGGCGGTTGCCCGATGGCTGGTCCTCCGTGTAGATGCACCCTCCCGGGGTGTGGGAGGACTCGAGCACCGTCACGGAGAGCCCCGCGCGGGCCAGGTAGCTGCCGCAGACCAGCCCGTTGTGGCCGGCCCCGATCAGGACGACGTCGCTGGTTTCGGACATCGTTTACTTCCCTTCTTCGAAATCGAGCGGGCCGGCGTACGCCGACTCGCCCTTCATGTCGCCGCGAATCGCCAGGTCCCGGGCGGACTCCCGGGCCTCCCCGGCTAGTGCCGTCCGGTCGACGCCGACGGTTCGGGACCCGGTGACCCGGAGCTTCCCGTCGACCCAGACCTCGGAGACGCTGCGCGGAGTAGCGCCGTACACGATCTGCTGGAAGGGGTCGTGCAGCACGGCCAGCTCGGGGCCGTTGCCGTCGAGGAGCACGACGTCGGCCCGTTTGCCGGGCTCGAGGCTCCCGATCTCCTTCTCGAGTCCCAGGGCCTTCGCCCCGCCGATCGTCGCCATCTCGAGCACCTGCGGCGCGGTCATCGCCACCGCCTGCAGGTGGTGCACCTTCTGCAGGAGGGCGGCCGACTTGATCGCGCCGAACATGTCCTGGGAGTCGTTGCTCGCGGCGCCGTCCGTGCCGATCCCGATCCGCACGCCCTCCCGGAGGAGCCGCGGGACCGGGCAGACGCCGGAGGCGAGGATCATGTTCGCCACGGGGTTGTGGGCGACGGCGACGTCCCTGGAGGCGAGCAGGCCGATGTCGGTCTCCGAACACCAGATGCAGTGGCCGGCGATCACCTCGTGCTCCAGCAGCCCGGTTCGCTCGGCGTGCTGGATGGTCGAGCGGCCGTGGAGCAGCGTCGACTCGGTGATCTCCTCCCGCACCTCGGCGAGGTGGGTGTGGACCGCCCAGCCGTGGTCGGAGGCCGCGTCGATCGTGGCGCGAAAGAGTTCGTCGGTCATCCCCAGCACGGTGCCGATCCCGACCCGGAACTCGATCAGGTCCTCGCCCGCGATCCGGTCGGCCAGGGCCTCGTGCTCGGCCATGAACAGGTCGGCGGCGGGCGCGCCCTCGTAGGCATCCTCGGCCCCGAAGCTCACCACCCCGCGCATGCCCATCTCGGAGAGCCCGTCCACCGCTCCGAGCGAGGCGAGCGAGCCCAGGTTCCGGTGGCAGCACATGTCGTTCACGGTGGTGATGCCGCTCTCGAGCATCTCGACCGCCTTGAGCCGGGTGCCGAGCGCGACCTCCTGGCGGGTGATCTGGAGGCCCGAGGGATTGACGACCCGCTCGAACCACTCCCAGAGCACCGCGGTCTCGCCCATGCCTGTGATCAGGCCTTCCGTCAGGTGCGTGTGCGCGTTGACGAAACCGGGCAGGACGATGCCGTTGCCGTCCCCGACGACCTCGGCCCCCGGATTGGTGGCGATCAGTTCTTCGGCGTTGCCGACGCCGGTGATCCTGCCGCCGGCGTCGAAGGCGACGGCCCCGTCCCGCAGCGCGCCCCCGGGTCCCATGGTCAGGGCCCAGGCGCCGCGGACTACGGTCGCGCTCATACCTTGTCCTCCACTTCGAGGTGGAGCCCCTCGCCCTCGGCCTGACGCGACTCGTAGTACCAGGGCAGGAGCAGCCGCTCGAGCAGGGTCACGATCAGGAACAGGGCGATGCCGATCGAGGCCAGGGTGACGATCACCGCGAACATCTCGGTCGTCGCCGTCTGGTTGTTCAGGACCAGGATCAGGTACCCGAGGCCCTCGGAGGCGCCGACCCACTCGGCGAAGACGGCCCCGATCACGGAGAGCGCCGCGGCCACCTTCAGCCCGGAGAACAGGAACGGGAGGGCGGCCGGCAGCTGGGCCTTGCGGAAGCGCTGCCACGAGTTGGCCTTCAGCGTCTTGAGCAGGTTCAAGAGCTCGGGCTCGACGGCGCGCAGGCCGTCGATCGTGTTCACGGCGATCGGGAAGAAGCTGACCAGCATGATCACGATGATCTTCGGCTGCATCTCGAACCCGAACCAGATGATCAGGAGCGGCGCGATCGCCGGGATCGGGACCATCTGCGAAACGACCAGCCACGGGTAGACGGCGCGCTCGATCGTCCGGGAGCTCCGGATCAGGACGGCAAGCCCGACCCCGAGCGCGATCGCGGCCAGGAAGCCGAGCAGGATCTCCTTGATCGTGACCCAGGCGTTCTCCAGCAGCATCGAGCGGTCGTTCCAGAGCGCCTCGGCGATCGCCGTCGGCGGCGGCAGGGTCGACTCCTTGATGTCGCCGACCACGGTGTAGAGCTGCCAAGCGCCGAGCACGACGATGGCGAAGAGGACTGGGGGCAGCACCGCCGCGGCGATGCGGCGGGCACGGGTTCCTCGGGCAAACATCAGAGCTGCTCCTCCAGGGTCGGCCGGTCATCGATGAAGACGCCACCGCCGGCTGCCGCTTCCTCGAGCGGCCGGAGGAGCTTCTGCTTCAACATCAGGAACTCGGGGGACATCGTGATCTCGGGCTTGCGGGGCCGCTCGAGCTTGACGTCGACGCAGAGCGAGACGCGGCCGGGTCGGCCGGACATCACGTACACCCGGTCGGAGAGGTAGATCGCCTCCTCGACGTCGTGGGTCACGAAGAGGATGGTCTTGCGGTCCTCCTGCCATACGTCGAGGAGCCACTCCTGCATGTTCGCCCGGGTCAGCGCGTCCAGGGCGCCGAACGGCTCGTCCAGCAGCATCAGGTCCCGGCCCGCGAGGAAGGTGCGGAGCAGGGCGGCGCGCTGCTTCATGCCGCCCGAGAGCTTGGCCGGCCAGTGCTTCTCGAAGCCGGCCAGCCCGAAGCGTTCGAACTCGGCCAGGGCCTGCTTGTGGGCGTCCTTCTTGCGGACCCCGTTCAGCTCCAGGCCGAGGGTCGTGTTGTCGAGCACGGTCCGCCACGGCATCAGGCAGTCCCGCTGCGGCATGTAACCGACCGAGCCCAACAGTTCGTCGGGCTCCCGGCCGTCGAGCAGCACCTTGCCGCCCGACGGCCGGACCAACCCGGCGATGATGTTGAAGAGGGTCGACTTGCCGCAGCCGGACGGGCCCACGATGGAGACGAACTCCCCGGCACCGATCTCGATGCCGACGTCCTTGAGCGCGCTGACGTTCTCGCCGCCACCGGCGCCTCGATAGGTCTTCGAGAGACCTTCGATCGTGAGCTTTGTGCTTCCAGGCAAGTCGATTCTCCTTCTCTCTAGAGCGAGGTCACTCTTTGGGTTGAGTGAACTCGGACGTGGCGTAGCGGTCCGGCGAGATCTCCTCGTCGGACAGGCCGTTGTCGACCATGAACGTGGAGAGGGACTCCAGGTTCTTGGTGTTGAACTGACCGAACGTGTCGGCGGGTCCGAACAGCGGGACCCAGGCGTCGAACGACTCCGTCGCCAGCTTCCTGTCGATGCCCTGGGTCTGGGAGATCAGGGCGTCGATCGCCGCGGCCGGATCGGACAGGGCGTCCTGGTACCCCTTGATCGTGGCGTCGACGAAGCCCTGCATCAGGTCGGGGTCCTCTCCGATCTTCGACTCGGTCGAGAAGACGACCAGGCCGGGATAGGAAGGCCCACCGTTCTCGTCGAGCGGGAAGCTCTTCGTCTTGTAGCCGTCGGCCTCGACCTGGACGCCGTCCGCCGGGATGAACCCGGTGAACGCCTTGACCTTGCCCGACTCGAGCGACTGCACGCCGTTGAACCCGATCGTCACGACGTTCACCTCGTCGGAGCTGCCTCCGGCGTCGGCCATGATCGTGTCGAGGATCGCGTTGTCCGAGGGGACGCCGGTCACGCCGACCGTCTGGCCCTCGAGCTGCTTCGGGTCGGTGATGCCTTCCTCCTCGAGCGTGATCAGGCCGCCCGGGGGACGCTGCGCGATCGCCATGATGCCCTGGGCCTGACGGCCTTCGGAGATCTGCGTGGCGAGATCGATCCCGTCGGCGATGCCGAAGTCGGCCTTGCCCGCGTCGATCAGCTTCAGCGTGTCGGCGGTCGAGGTGGGCTCGATGATCTTCAGGTTGATCCCGTTGTCCTCGTAGTAGCCCTTCTCGACCGCTTCGTAGATCCCGGCGTGCACCGCCCCGGGGATGAAGTCGAGGACGAGGGTCGCGTCCTGAACCTGCGCCGCAGTGTCTCCCGTTTCCGATCCCGAATCCGAGCTGTCGTCGTCACCGGACCCGCAGGCCGCGACCCCGATCGCCAGGGCCATCGTCGCCGCGAGCAGCAACATCATCTTCTTCCAACTGGTCTTGAAACTCATTGGTCCTCTCTTGGTAGTCAGTTCGAAACCACCCGTCCTCGCCTCCTGCGGAGCGGGCTCACCGCGATTCGCTACGAATCTCCTCCATACCTCCATCGCATCCAGGCGTACGCCCGGGTCGTTTCCTTTTCGAACCACCTGGCACGGGGCTCCAATTCGACGGCCCTCCAACCGTCACCCCGGTCGATTCCCTGACCCACCAGGCACCTCTCCTCCAGATAGCGGGCCCGCACGACCGCCTCGGCCAGGGTGCGGCCGGTGGCGATCGATCCGTTCCCGCGAATCAGCAGACAGTCCGCTCTGCCGAGGTCTTGCGCGATCTCCTGGCCGGCCTCCCCGTCGGTGACCAGGTCGGTGCGGCCGCAGAAGGCGACCTCCCCGGCCAGGCCGCCGAGCCCGTGGACCAGGGGCGGGACCTCGCCCCGCGCCCCCGCCCGGACCGCCGCCGGAGAGTGCGTCCGGCAGATCGCGTTCACGTCTTCTCGCGCCGCATACACCGCGGCGTGCATCGGGGCCTCGAGCGGCACGTCGCCCGCCCCCTCCGGGGCCAGACCCCGGCCGTCCATCGCGTGCACGTCCGCCTCTCCCGCCGCACCGAGGGGGCGGGTCGTGGTGATCAGAAAGCCCCCGCCATCCCGCGCCGAGACGTGGCCGAAGGCCTCGACCAGTCCGGCACCGGTCAGGATCCGGGCGGCCTCGGCCACCTCGGAAGCGCTTGTCCGGGGCGCGTCGCTCACTCAGTCACTCGTCCTCAGCGCCATCGGCGTCGGGTTGAAGGCATTGACCGCGGAGATGTCCTGCGGGCAGGCCGAGAGCGCCACGATCATGTCCTCGAGAACCTCCATCGCGATCGTCGAGCCGGCAGGGTGGGGCGGCTCGTAGGTGACGATCTGGCCGTCCTCGATCTGGTTGTTCATGAACACGTTCCAGCACATCTCTCCCCGCAGCGGCAGGTCCATGCCCTCCGTCGCCTTCTGCAGCGAGAGCAGGCACGAGCCGTGGTCCGGGGCGTCATAGTCGATCGCGTATCGCTCGGGATCGCAGCAGGGCACGACCAGGTCGTGGCGGCCGACATCGTCGCGGACGATCTTGAACAGGGGGCGCCGGTGGTTGGACAGGATCGAGTCGCCGACCTCGGGGACGAGCCGCCCGTTCGAGGAGACGGTGTGGCTCGGGGACAGGTACTCGTCGGGGTCGCTCGCCAGCCAGGCGGTGAAGTCGCCGACCTGTTGGCCCTCGAGATCGACGATCTCCAGGGTCTGCCCCTTCTTCACTTCCATGGTCCGGGCCTCGCGGGCCGGGACGATCACTTCAGCCATGCTTCTCCTTGAGTTCGCAGGCGCCGTCGGGCGCCGGGGTGTTCCTCGACCTGAGCGCCCGGACCTCCCCGTCGATCACGACCGCCGCGATGCCGGGGATGTCGCCGTACTCGATCGATTCGAGCGGGCCGTCCTGTGAGGAGCCGAGCGGCCTGAAGCAGCAGAAGAGGTCCGCGGGTCGGCCCACGTCGAGGATGCCCTGGTCGACCCCGAGCACCTCGCCGTTGTTGCCGCTCGCCAGGGCGAGGGCCTTGGTCGCGGCCATACCGCAGAGCGAGGAGATCTCGCACACGGTCTTGATCATCCCGAGCGGCATCACGCCGGTCCCGGTCGGGGTGTCGGTGGCGAGCACGATGCGGCCCAGCCGGTCCTCCTCCCACGCGATCTCGACGATCTCCATGCTGGAGCGGAGGTTGCCCGCCTGCACCAACTGGATCGCCCCGGGCGCGTCGAACAGCCGCGGGAGGTCCTCGTCGGGGAGGGCGGTCGTCCCCCCGTTGGCGTGGCCGATGATGTCGCAGCCGAGGGCGAGCACGTCCTCGATCGTCACCGGCGAGGAGTCGGGGATCGATGCGCCTCCCGTGTGGTTCATGACCACGAAGCCCTGCTCCTGCGCGGCCCGGACGAGCGGGGCCGCGTCGGCCTGGGGGCTGAAGTCACCGAAGCCGACCTTGGCCAGCCAGACGCCCTTCTCCTTGAGGTCTGCGAAGTCCTCGGCCTCGAGTGTCGGTTCGATGATCACGGAGCCGGCCATCACCTTCACGCCGCCGGGCCGGAAGCTCTCGAAGGCGCGCTGTGCCGCTACCGCGAGCGCCTTGACGCCCTCCCGGTCGCGGGGACGGCCGGGCAGATGCACCTCGGAGGCGGACATCATCGAGGTGACCCCGCCGTGCATCGAGGACTCGATCCAGCCGAGCGTTCCCTGGCGCGGGGTCCAGTCCCCGAACACGACGTGTGCGTGCGAGTCGATCAGCCCCGGGCAGGCGACGGCGCCGCCGGCGTCGAGCACGGCGTCCGGGTCCGGTCCGGGCTCGAAGGCGGTGATGAGTCCGTCCTCGACCCTGATGACCTCGGGCGTGGCGAGCTCGTCGGCCACCCGCCCGGTGACCATCCCGGCGAGGTTGCGGATCTCCAGGGTCTTGGTCACTCCACTCCCCCGCTCGCGGCCCGCGCCGCTGACTCGTCGCCGGCCCGGGCCATGGTCTCTACTCGACCTCTTCCTTGGTCTTGCCGCCGACGCGGGCGTTGAGCCGCCCGCGCGAGGCGACTGCGCCGATCAGGACGATCTCGTCGGGGGCCGGCGCGTCCTCGATCTGGACCGTGATCGTGTCGTAGTGCGACCGGATCCAGATCTCGTCCTTGTAGCAGAGGGGCACGTCCACGGTGGCACCGGGGGCGCTCCGCTTCGTGGTCGAGGGCAGCCAGGCCTTGCCGCCGCCGAAGCCTTCGCGGAAGGGGTTCCCGAACGCCGTGGTCTTGGCCGCGTTTCCGTGTTCCTGTTCGCCCGCGGTGCCGACGACGACCGCCTTGCCGTGGCTCTCGACGGCGCCGCCGATCGCCTCGTTGGCGCGCTCGCCGATCAGCTTGCCGAGGCCGGCCGAGGCGTCGATGAGGTCGGAGAGATCCTCCGTGAACGGCTTCCCGGCGTAGGGGTTCCTGAACACGACGGCGATCGCGACCTTCTTGAGCGGTCCCCCGCCGTCGCTCTTCCCGCCCTCGGTGTGGACTTCCTCGACGATGGTGACGATCTTGCGGACGTCGACGTCCACGCCCAGCTCGTCGCTCACTTCGGCACCTCCTGGTCGGTGTTGGGGAGCCCCGTCGGCGTGTTCGGGCCGCACGGGCGGTCGGGGAGGGACCGGAAGTACTCGATGACCTCGTCGGTCTTCTTCACGTCCCCGTACTTCATCTGTATGTCGAGGAGATTCACCTTGTGGGAGATCATGGAGCGGTCCCAGACGCATTCCTCGGGCACGATGGAGCGATAGTTGTATTGGGTGGCGTCCACGGCGCTCGCGCGGACGCACCCGCTGGTGGTGGTGCCCGTGGTGATCACCGTATCCGCCCCGAGGTAGATCAGATAGTCGAGCAGGTGGGTGCCGTGGAACGCGCTCGGCTTGTCCTTGACGAAGTAGATGTCCTGCGGTTCGGGCGCGACCTCCTTCACGATCTCGTTGCCGAGGGAGCCCTTGATGTCCGAGGCCTCGCCGGAGCGGTGGCTCTTCCAGTTCCAGGCGCCCTGGTCGAACCCGTCGGGTCGGCGGTCCATCCCCGTGTAGACGATCGGGATCTGCTTCTCCCGGGCGGCCGCGATCAGCCGCTCGAGGTGCTTGACTCCCTCCCAGCCGCGCTCGCCGCAGGAGTAGCGCCACCGCTTGATCGAGTCGAGGATCGGCTCCGGCACATCGCCGACGAAGTTGTAGATCACGTCGACGACCAGCAGGACCGGCTTCTCCCCGAAGCCGACGTCCTTGCCCCAGCCGGCGGCCTCGAATACCTGGCGGTCCTCTTCGGGGAGGACGTCGTCCCAGACGTTTGCCATGCGATCTCCTTTCGGGGCGGCGCGCTCAGGCGCCTTCGTCGTTCGGACCGATCTTGACCTGCGGCCGGACCTCGGCCCGGGTCCCCTCGCCGCCGGCGACCGGCAGGAGGTCCTGGCCGGGGGTGCGGCGGATGTACTCGCCGTCCGCGTCGCCGATGAACTCCGGGCCGGGCGCGCCGTCGTCCCACTTGGACATCTGCTTGCCGCGGAGGAAGGTCGCCACGCCCCAGCCCTTGAGGGTGTGGTCCATGATGCAGGTCCACCCGGAGCGGGTCAGCACGTTCTCGTTCTTCACCGTGACCTCCTTGTCGAGGTCGACCAGCACGATGTCCGCGTCGGCCCCGACCTCGATCAGGCCCTTCTGGGGGTACACGCCGAAGATCCGGGCCGGTTCGGAGCAGGCGACCTCGACCATCCGCTCGAGCGTGATCTTGCCCTCGTTCACGCCGTTGAGCAGCACCGGCAGCAGCATCTCGACCCGGGAGGTGAAGCCGGTCTTGAGCTCCCAGATGTTCTCGTTGTAGGAGGCCTCGTAGCTGGCGTCACCCCAGGCGACCACGTGGTCCGAGCCGACCGAGTTGATGATGCCGGCCTGGATCGCCGACCAGATGTTCGGGTTGTTGTGGCGGGAGCGGAGCGGGACGTTGATCCGCCAGGCGTTGTGCTCCTCCTTGCCGAAGTGGAGCCAGTGCGGTCCCGTCTGGGCGTGGCACTCGACGCCGCGGCCCCGGAGCTCGAGGATCTCCTTGTAGCTCTCGGGGGTGGTCGAGTGCTGGATGTAGATCGGGCAGCCGAGGTGGGCGGCCATGTCGCCGTACCAGCGGATGTGGGACGCCTCGAGATAGTGGGGCGAGCGGTCCGACCAGGTGGCCCAGTCGGTCCGGCCCTCCGCCTTGAGGCGCTTGTCGAAGATCCGGGCGACCTCCCAGTTCTCGCAGTGCATGCAGACCACCCCCGGGCGGCCCATGGCGGCGACGTTCTCCATCGTCACCCAGATCACGCCGTCGTCGAACCCGGCGCCCAGCCCCGCGCGACGGCCCGGCCAATTGGGCTCGGACTCGGGGCTCATCGCCTGGAGGTAGAGCTTGTAGGAGGTGACGCCATGATCCTTCGCGTACTCGGGGATCTCCTCCGCCTGCTGATCGGTCTCCAGCATGTAGGTGAGGAAGACGTCGACGGCGGAGTCGGTCTTTACCGCGTCCTCGAAGTAGGGGAACGAGTCGTGGAAGGACATGACGTCCTCCTTCTGGACGAACTCGGCGAAGTCGGGGTGGCCCATCCGGGTGGAAGGCGCATGTACCCCCCAGGTGGTCACGCCGGCGGTGACCGCGGCCCGCGACTCGGAACCGAGGTCGTCCTTGAGCGGGGAGTAGCAGCCGGGATGCGCCTCGGAGTCGACGAGGCCCGGGATCACGTGGAGTCCGGTGGCGTCGACCGTCTTCTTCGCGGGGGGCAGGAACTCGTCTGCCGTCACCGCGACGATCTTGCCCTCGTCCACCGCGATGCCGACCTTGCGGGTACCGCTGGGGCTGACCACCGTACCGCCCTTGATGACCAGATCCACTTCCCGGGGTTCGCTCACTTTGTTCTCCTGTCAGAGCTCCCGGTGCTCCCGGGAGACTGTCCAATATGTTCAACATATTGAACCGAGTTCTATATCGTGGACGAAAACCTAACACAGGTTGCGGACCCTCGGCAAGCGGATTCGCTATCCGGCGGGAGCAAATACGAGCCGGTACTTCCTCCGTCGGGCGATCTCGCCTCGGGTCGGCGCTCCTCGGGGCGGTGGGCTGCCGGCCAGACGGGGGCGCGACGGCGGCGGCTCAGCCAACCGGCCGGGAGGCCCCGGCCGAGGCCATCACCTCGTCGGCCGTTTCCCTGAGGACGGCCCCGATCTCCTGGAGGCGCTCCCCCTCGAGCTGCGTCGGGAAGCCGAGCGCGAGCAGGACCAGCTCGAGCTCGCCCTCGGGCCCCCAGATGCCGGCCGCCGCCGCGTTGTTCTCGTTGAGCTCGCCTTGCGAGGCCGACCATCCCCGCGAGCGGACCTCGGCGATCTCCTCGATCAGCGACTCCGGGCTCGTGATGGTCGCCCGGGTGTGGGCCGGCAGCTTGCGGCCCTTGATCAGCTTCTTCGTCTCCGCCTCGTCCTTCGAGGCGAGCAGGATCTTGCCGAGCGCGCCATCCATCGGCCCGTAGGAGCTTCCGACCGTGATCCCCACGTGTACGTCGCCCGGCGGGTAGAAGCGGCTGATGATCCGCAGCTCGTCGGCCGCGATCGGCTGGGCCACCGCGAACGAGAGCCCGTGCTCGGCCGCCAGGGGCGCGACCCGGTCCAGGGTGGTTCGCACCAGCTTCACCTGCCGCGTGGCCTCGTTGCCGAGCGGGATGAGGGCGGGGCCGAGCCGGTACTGGCGCGTGTTGAGATCGCGCCGGACGAACCCGTGGCTCTCCAACGTGGAGAGCAGGTTGTGCATCGTGCTCTTGGAGAGGCCCGTCTCCAGGACGAGCTCGGACTGGGTCGCGCCGGCCTCGCCGGTCCCGGAGAGCACGTTCAGAACGTTGATCGCCCCGACCACGGCCGGAACCTGGTACTTGCCGTCCCGCTTCCCGTCGCCGCTCGCGTCCGTGCTCACGGGCGGTCAGCCCCTCTCGCGGAAGCCCCGGAACACGATCGGCTTCTCGCGGGTCAGTTGCTCGAGCGTGTAGCCGATGCCCTCGCGCCCGCGGCCGGAGAGCTTCACGCCCCCGAAGGGGAACTCCGGCGGGCGGTAGTTGTCGGTCCCGTTGATCACGACCCCGCCGGACTCGAGGCGTTCGGCCGCCACCAGGGCCCGGCGGTAGTCGGCGGTGAAGACCGAGGACATCAGCCCGAACGAGGAGGAGTTGGCGACTTCGATCGCCTGCTCCTCCGAGTCGACCGGGATCAGGTTGAAGACCGGGCCGAAGATCTCGTCGTCGACGGCGACGTCGGCGGTGTGCGGCACCCCCGCGAGCAGGGTCGGCGCGAAGTACGCCCCGTCGGACTCGCCGGTCCCGGCCGCGATCTCGGCCCCCTGTGCCCGCGCGTTCGCCACCTGGGTCGCGACGCGGGTCGCGGCGCCCTCGTGGATCAGCGGCCCGATCGTCGTTTCGCCATCGGTCGCCGCCCCGACCCTCTGGGCGGCCACGGCCTCGGTCATCCGCGAGACGAGCTCGTCGTGGAGCGAGCGGTGCACGATGACCCGCTTGCTGGCCGAGCAGGCCTGGCCGTTCATCAGCACCCGCCCGCGCAGGATCTCGCTCGCCACCAGATCGAGGTCCGCGTCCTCGAGCACCAGGCAGGCGTTGTTTCCGCCCAGTTCTAGGTGGAGGAACGGCAGCCTGTGGACGGTGGCGCGGGCGACCGCGATCCCGGCCGCGGTCGAGCCGGTCAGGGATATCGCGTCGATGCCGGGGGACTCGGCGAGCGCCGCGCCCACGTCGGCGCCGCCGCGCACCGCCGCGATGACGTCGGCGGGCACGCCGACCTCGATCAGCGCCTCGCGGAACCGCTCGACGACCAGGGGGTCCTCGAGGGGAGGCTTGACCACGACCGCGTTGCCGCCGACCAGGGCCGCCGCGCACTTCTCGACGAAGAGCTCGACCGGGAAGTTGAACGGCAGGATGGCCGCGACCACGCCGAGCGGCTCGCGCCGGGTGAAGGCGAGGTCCCATTCCGACCGGACGTTGGACTCCGAGGGGAGCATCCGCCCGACCAGCCGCCGGCCCTCGGCGGCGTTGCCGCGGAGGAAGTGGAGGCCGCCGCGCACCTCGTTCGTCGCCTGGCCGATCGGCTTCCCGGACTCGGAGGCGAGCAGGCGACCGAGCGGCTCGACCTCGGGCTCGAGCAGCTTGGCCGCCGCCTCGAGCAGGTCGGCCCGCCGCCCGATGGGGATCTCGGTCCAGTCGCGGCGCGCCGTCACGGCGCGGTCGACGATCCCGGCGACGTCCCCCGGATCGGTCAGTTCGACCTCGCCGAGCAGCTCGGTCCCTTCGGGATTCTTGATCTCCAGGGTGCTCACAATTGTTCAGCCTACAGAACCGGGTTCAAGTCTCCGAAGCAAGCGGATCGGCTCCCGGCCGGGCCGGGCTACGGGACCCGGTGGACCTCGAAGAGGTTGGTTCCCAGCTTGAGATCGGACAGGCCGGCGACGATGGCGATCAGGTCGCCCGAAGATGCCGCGCCGTAGGTGACCGCGTCGTCGGCGCACTCGTAGAGGAGGTTCCGGATCTCGGTCGTCTGGTCGTTGACGACCGGCCGGACCCCGAAGGCGAGCTTCAGCTGCCGCTGGGTGCGGATGCTGTGGGTGACCGCGAGCACCGGCACGCGGGGGCGGTGGGCGGCGACCACCCGGGCGGTTCGCCCGGAGGCCGTCGGCACGACGATCGCCTGGAGGTTCAACCTGTAGGCGGAGATGACCGCCGACTGCGTGACCGAGTCGGAGACGTCCTGGTCGTCCTGGGGAACCCGGTTGAGGACCCAGTCCCAGTAGGGCAGGTCGGTCTCCGTGCCGCGCGCGATCTGGTCCATCACCTTCACCGCCTCGACCGGGTGGTCGCCGACGGCGGTCTCCTCGGAGAGCATGATCGCGTCGGTGCCGTCGTAGATGGCCGTGGCGACGTCGGTCACCTCGGCCCGGGTCGGACGCTTGGCGGAGACCATGGACGCCAGCATCTGGGTGGCGGTGATCACCGTCTTCGACGCGCGCCCGGCCGCCCGGATCAGGCTCTTCTGCAGCACCGGGACCTTCGAGAGCGGGACCTCGATGCCGAGGTCCCCGCGGGCGACCATGATGCCGCCGGTCGCCTTCTCGACGATGTCCTCGACCGCGTCCGCCGCCTGCGGCTTCTCGATCTTGGCGATGATCGGGATGTCCGAACGGAGCTCCTTCAGCTTGTCCAGCACCGGGTCCAGGTCCTCCGCCTTGCGGACGAAGGAGACCGCGATGAAGTCCAGCTGGTTGGCCACCGAGAACTCGACCCAGCGGAGGTCGTCCTCCGAGACCGAGTCCAGCCCGGACTCCACCCCGGGGAGGTTCATGCCCTTGTGGGAAGAGAGCGGGCCGCCGACCTCGACCTCCGCCTCGACGGCGCGCCCGTCGTTGGCGGTGACCCGCAGGCGAATCGAGCCGTCGGCCAGGTAGACCGTGTCGTTCACGCCGAGCGCTTCGCAGAGCTCCGGCCAGTCGACCGGGATCAGGGTGGCGGTGCCGTCCACGTCCTCCGGGGTGATGGTGACCGTCGAGCCCTGCACGACATCGACCACGCCCTGGGGATAGTCGCCGACCCGGAGCTTCGGCCCGGGCAGGTCCCCGAGGATGCCCACCTCCATGTCCAGCCTCTCGGAGATCGAGCGGATGTCGCGGATCACCCGGCGGTGGGTCTCGGCGTCACCGTGGGAGAAGTTGAGGCGGAACACGTCTACCCCCGCCACGATCATCCGTTCCAGCACGGGCGGATCCCACGAGGCGGGTCCGACGGTTGCGACGATCTTGGTGCGACGTGTCTCTGAGTGGCTCACCCCTCAGATAATGACGGGCGCCGACCCCGCGTTCGTGAACGAGCGTCACACGAGGGACCGAGTCGCTCAAACCGTGAGGTATCGCCTGATCTGCTCGCGAGCCACGTCGTTTACGAGTTGGGAGAACAAATCGCCGAACAAAGTGGCACGTTCGGTGAGTTCTTCCCGGTCCGTTTTCTCCCGAAACCGAGCCAGCACCTTGGCCTTCTCGCCTTGCGTCACATCCAGAAAATCGTCATACATCGCGAGAAGCTCTTCGACTACGTCGTCCTTACCGTTAGCCGCGCCGACACTTTTCAGTCGTTCGGCCGGAGTCATGCGGCATGCGAGGACGATCCCTTCTTTTCCAGGATTCTGTACGGACACAAGCCAGGCCACCATCGAAAAACAGATCAGCAGGCTGAACCGCCCCGGGTTTTGTGGAGACGGTTTTCATTGGGTAAGTGATGCTTCTTGATGCTGCTGTTCGAACTCTACGGGTGGCAGGTGACCGCAGGCTCCATGGAGCCTGCGGTT
>Ga0065721_10050673_pt1 | contig 18554 bp, 15 predicted proteins | sample Mesricmetagenome_FD_59108 | JGI IMG/M metagenome (GOLD analysis project Ga0065721, IMG submission 59108) | Mesophilic microbial community from rice straw/compost enrichment Sample: eDNA_1 v2 (version 2) | ecosystem: Engineered > Solid waste > Grass > Composting > Bioreactor | place: USA: Davis... | reverse complement strand
GGCCGGGCGACGCCGCCGCCGGCGGCGCGGGCCCGGGCGGCGACCGTCGCCGCCGAAGCGAGGCCGAGGTCGGCCTGACGGCCGCCGAGCAGCTCGATGTAGACCTCGGCGAGCAGCTCGCTGTCGAGCAGGGCGCCGTGGCGGGTGCGGCGCGAATTGTCGATGCCGTAGCGGGCGCAGAGCGCGTCGAGGCTGACCGGCGAGCCCGGATGCTTGCGGCGGGCGAGCGCGAGGGTGTCGAGCACCCGGTCGGGCTCGACGGTCGGGCGGCCCGACCGCTTCAGCTCCATGTTGATGAAGCCCATGTCGAACTGGGCGTTGTGGATGACGAGACGGGCGCCCTCGATGAAGGCGACGAAACCGTCGGCGACGTCGTCGAAGCGCGGCTTGTCGGCGAGGAACTCCTCCGACAGGCCGTGGACGTTGTAGGCTTCGACCGGCATCGAACGCTCGGGATTGATGTAGACGTGGTAGGTGCGCCCGGTCGGGAAGCGGTTGACGAGTTCGACGCCGCCGATCTCGACCAGCCGGTCTCCGGTCTTCGGGTCGAGACCGGTGGTTTCGGTGTCGAGGACGATTTCCCGTTCCATGGCGGTTCCGGTCGAATGAGGCGTTCCGCTCCGGGGCCCGGAGGGTTGCAGCCCTTGGTATCAACCGCCCGCCGGGCCGACAACGCCGCCGGCCGTGCCGGTCCCCGCTTTCCCCAGCTCGCCGGCCGCCACCGCCGAAAGGATCGCGGCGACGTCGGCGCGGGCGCGCTCCAGTCCCTCGCCGCTCTCGACGACGAAATCGGCCCGCCGGCGCTTTTCCTCGTCGGGCAATTGCCGGGCGAGGATCGCGGCGAATTTTTCGTCCGTCATGCCGGGTCGGGCGAGAACCCGGCCGCGCTGGATCTCGGCGGGCGCGCTGACGACGACGACGGCGTCGACGGCGCCCTCGCGTCCCGTTTCGTAGAGCAGCGGGATGTCGAGCAGGACGACCGGCTCGCCGGCGGTGCGGGCGGCGTCGAGGAAGTCCGCCTCCTCGGCCCGCACCATGGGGTGGACGATGGCCTCCAGATCCCGCAGCGCCGCTTCGTCGCCGAGCACGGCGGCGCCGAGGGCGGCGCGGTCGACGGCGCCGCCGGAGGTGGTTCCGGGGAAGCGGGCTTCGATCGCGGGAACCAGCGGTCCGGCGTAGAGCCGGTGGACCACCGCGTCGGCGTCGTGGACCGGAACGCCGGCCTCGGCGAAGAGCTTCGCCGTCGTCGACTTGCCCATGCCGATCGAGCCGGTGAGGCCGAGGACGATCACGGCGCTTCGCCGAGGTCGGCGAGGAGGAGGTTTCGCAGCGCCGGCGTCACGGCTGGGGTGACGCCGAACCAGCGCGCGAAGCTCGGCACCGCCTGGTGCAGCAGCATGCCGAGGCCGTCGACGGCGCGAAGGCCGCGGGCGCGGGCCCGCTCCAGCAGCGGCGTGCGCAGCGGCACGTAGACCGCGTCGGTGACGACGAGGTCGTCGCGGGCGGGCGCGAGGTCGAACTCGAGCGGCGGCTGGCCCTTCATGCCGAGCGAGGTGGTGTTGGCGAGGACGCGGGCCTCGCCGAGCAGGCGGGCGACGTCGGCCTCTTCGGCGACCCGCGCGGAGGCGGGAAACAGCGCCGCGATCGCCTCGGCGCGGGCTCTGGTGCGGTTGACGAGGTGGATCGGGCCGAAGCCGCGGCGGTCGAGGCCGTAGACGATCGCCCGCGCCGCGCCGCCGGCACCGAGGACGAGCGCGGGGCCGCCGGCGGCGTCCCAGCCCGGCGTCGCCTCGTCGAGATTGCCGAGGAAGCCGGCGACGTCGGTGTTGGCGCTCATCAGCCGGCCGTCCTCGAGCCAGAGCGTGTTGGCGGCGCCGAGGAAGGACGCGACCGGGTCGGCGGTGTCGCGGGTCGCGGTGTAGGCCGCCTCCTTGTGGGGAATGGTCACGTTGCCGCCGACGAAGCCGCTTTGCGCAAAGCCGGCGAGGAAGCCGGCGATCTCCTCCGGCGGCACCGGAATGCGCTCGTAGGCGCCGGCGATGGCGAGCGTCGCCAGCCAGTGGCCGTGAAGCAGGGGCGAGCGCGAATGGGTGACCGGCCAGCCGATGATGCCGGCACGGCGAACGGGGATCCCGGTCATGTCTCCAGAACCTTCTCCTCGCGCAGGAAGCCGAGCAGCGGCAGCAGCGGCATCCCGAGAATGGTGAAATGGTCGCCCTCGATCTCCTCGAACAGCTGGATGCCGAGGCCCTCGATCTGGTAGCCGCCGACGCTCGCCAGCGCCTGTTCGCCGACGATCGAGAGGTAATGATCGACGAAGGCTTCGCCGAAGGGGCGCATGGTGAGGCGGGCTTCGGCGACGTGGCGCCAGACCACCTCGCCGCCGCGGGCGCAGGCGACGGCGGAGCTCAGGACGTGGGAACGGCCGGCCAGCGCCAGCAGCTGGCGCTTCGCGGCGGCCATGTCGGGGGCCTTGTGGAAGCGGCGCCCGGCGAGCGAGAGCATCTGGTCGGCGCCGATGACGAGGGCGTCCGGGCGGCGGATCGAGACCTCGACCGCCTTGACGTCGGCCAGCACCTGGGCGACGTCGTCGGTTCCCGCGCCGCTGCCCTCGAGCGCCTCTTCCACCGCGCGTTCGTCGACGTCCGCGGCGACGCGCTCGAAGATCAGTCCGGCGCCGGTCAGCATCGAGGCGCGGGTGGCGCTGTTGGAGGCGAGCACCAGCCTCATCGACGGCAATCCATGGCGTGTCGTCCCCTCGTGCGATGCAATCCTCACTCCGGCCCCCGGTCCGATCCCCGCTCGGGCCGCGGTTCCCTGCCGTAGCGGTGTTGGTTGAGCAGTGCAAGGATCGCGGTCGCGGTCTCCTCGATCGAGCGGCGGGTGACGTCGATGGTCGGCCAGCCGTTCTCGGCGTAGACGCGCCTCGCCTGGGCGACCTCGCGGGTGATGGCGGCGCGGTCGACGTAGGCGGTGGCGCCGTCGCCGGTGCCCATGGCGATCAGCCGGTTCTGGCGGACCTGGAGGATGCTCTCGGCGCTGGCGATCAGCCCGACCACCAGCGGCCGCTTCGCTCGGGTGATCGCCTCCGGCAGCGCCACCCCGGGTACCAGCGGCACGTTGACCACCTTGAGGCCGCGGATCGCCAGATACATCGCCGTCGGCGTCTTCGAGGTGCGGCTGACGCCGAGGATGACGACGTCGGCGCTCTCGAGGTCGGCCGGAAGCTGGCCGTCGTCGTGGGCCATGGTGTAGTCGAGGGCGTCGATCCGGCTGAAATAGTCGGCGTCGAGGGCGTGCTGGCCGCCGACCTTCATGCTCGCCGGCATGTGAAGGAAGCTGTCGAAGGCGGCGACCACCGGGTCGAGCACCGCGACGGCCGGAACGCCAGCCGCCTTGCAGGCGGCGACGACGCGGGCCGACAGCGCCCGGTCGACGAGGGTGTGGAGGACGATCCCCGGCGCCTCGTCGATGTCGGCGAGCACCCGGTCGAGGTGACGGGCGCTGCGCACCAGCGGATAGACGTGCTCGATCGAGACGAGATCCTCGTAGCGGGCGGCCACGGCGCGGGCGACGGTGAGCAGGGTCTCGCCGGTCGAATCCGAGATGAGGTGGATGTGGAAATAGGTCTTGGCCTCGCCCATCGGCCTCTCCCGCCGCCGCCGGGTCGGCGCACGCCGGCACCCGATCGGAAAGCTTATGCGGCGGAAGGCCTTGCCTGTCGAGGCCGGGCGTTCTCCCGCCGTTTGTCCACAGCGACCGGCCGAACGGGGACGACGACGCCGCGCCGGCCCGGCCGCCGCCGGGGCTGTTGAGAACCGCCGGTTTCATCCACAGCGGCCGGCCCGGGGGACGGACCGCCACCAGGGCTGTGGACAAGATGAAGGAATCGTAACCGGCCACAGCCGCGCGAAACGATCCCCCTTCCATCCACAGGCCCCTCACCGGTGGAACTGGACGTAACCGACTGGAACAGCGCTGTTATTCCGGTAGTCATCCGCCGGTGGACAACTCCGCCCTGCCCTATCCACACGGCACCGTCCGACTGCCGGCGAACCGGCCCATTGTGGAGCGGCGCCAATCCCTGATATCCAGCCCCCAAACAGAAACATCAATTCAAAGAATCTTAGATTCAATTTCGTTCTCATCCCCGGGAGAGGTTCGAGCCAGCGGCCATGACGACGACGAGAAAGCTCATTGCCGTCCTCGAGGGCGAGCGCCCGGACCGGCCGCCGATCTGGATGATGCGTCAGGCCGGTCGCTACCTGCCCGAATACCGCCGCACCCGGGCCGAGGCCGGCAGCTTCCTCGACCTCTGCTACTCGCCCGAACTCGCCACGGAAGTCACGCTCCAGCCGATCCGGCGCTTCGGCTTCGACGCCGCGATCCTGTTCTCCGACATTCTGGTGATCCCGGACGCGCTCGGCCAGGAGGTTCGCTTCGTCGAGGGTGAAGGGCCGAGGCTCGATCCGCTCGATCTCGACCGGGTCGGCCATCTCGATCCGACGCGGGTGCTGGGTCACCTCGCCCCGGTGCTCGAGGCGGTGTCGCGGATCCGCGAGGCGCTTCCGGGCGAGACCACCCTTCTCGGCTTCTGCGGCGCGCCGTGGACGGTGGCGACCTACATGATCGCCGGACGCGGCACCACCGATCAGGCCCCGGCCAGGAAGGCGCTGTTCGCCCGGCGCGAGGCCTTCTCTGCGCTGATCGACGTCCTGACAGAAGCCTCGATCCGCTATCTCGTCGCCCAGCTCAGGGCCGGGGCCGACGCGGTGCAGGTCTTCGACAGCTGGTCCGGCACCCTCGACGACGAGGGCTTCGCCGCCTTCGCCGCCGAACCGATGCGCCGGATCGTCGAAGGGGTGCGCGCCGAGGTGCCGGGGGCGAAGATCATCGGCTTTCCCAAGGGTGCCGGCGCCCGGCTGCCGTCCTACGTCGGCACCACGGGGGTTTCCGCGGTCGGCCTCGACTGGTCGGTGCCGCTCGATTTCGCCCGCAGCTCCGTGCAGCCGCTGGTGCCGGTCCAGGGCAACCTCGACCCGATGCGCCTCGTCGCCGGCGGCCGGGCGCTCGACGAGGGTGTCGACGCGGTGCTGGAGGCCTTCGCCGGCGGGCCTTTCATCTTCAATCTCGGCCACGGGGTGACGCCGGAGGCGCCGGTGGAACACGTCGAGCAGATGGTGCGACGGGTCCGGGGCGCGTGATCAGGCGCGCATGAGCCGGAAGACCTCGCACCGCATCCGGCGTGGAAGCGAAGCGGCGTCGGGGTGAAGCTGGAGAGACGAGCCGATGTACGAACTGCTGAAGACCCTGCACATCCTGTCGCTGATCGCCTGGATGGCCGGGCAGTTCTACCTGCCTCGGCTCTTCGTCTACCATGCCGACGCCCCCGCCGGGTCGGCGACCTCGGAGACCTTCAAGGTCATGGAACGCCGGTTGCTCAAGGCGATCATGACGCCGGCGATGATCGCGACCTGGGTGTTCGGTCTCTGGCTCGCCTTCGAGGCCGGTTTCTTCAGTTCCGGCTGGCTCCACGCCAAGCTCGCCTTCGTGCTGGCGCTCAGCGGTTTCCACGGCTTCTGCGCGCGCTGCGTGCGCGATTTCGCCGCGGATCGCAACACCCGCTCCTCGCGCTTCTTCCGGATCGCCAACGAGGTTCCGACCCTTCTCCTCGTCGCGATCGTCGTCCTCGTCGTCTTCAAGCCGTTCTGAGAAGCATTCGCTCGCTCCCCGACTTGTTTCAGGCCGCGGAAAAGACTATAGCAAGTCGGTCCCTGTACGGCCCGAGCAAGCCGATCAGCCGATTCGTGTCCCTCCCGGGACGCCCGGTCATCGGCAAGAGAACGCGCGGCAGACGCGCCTTTCCGGCTTCGACGGCACGATCCGCCCGGTTGTGATGGTCCCGGAACCCCCTCGTTCCGCATCCTCCGGACCTTCGGATCGACAGTAGCTTTCCCGCCTTTTCGAGACACGCCAAGGCCCGCGCGGCCGGCGGCTCCACCACACCAGCGAGTGATATATGCCGGAGATGAAACTCCAGGATCTGAAGTCCAAGACGCCGACCGAACTGCTGTCGGTGGCCGAGGAACTGGAGGTCGAGAACGCCTCCACGATGCGCAAGCAGGAACTGATGTTCGCCATCCTGAAGCAACTCGCGGCCCAGGATGTCGACATCATCGGCGAAGGCGTCGTCGAGGTCCTCCAGGACGGCTTCGGCTTCCTCCGCTCTCCCGATGCCAACTACCTGCCGGGGCCGGACGACATCTACGTCTCGCCCTCGCAGATCCGCCGCTTCTCTCTGAGAACCGGCGACACGGTCGAGGGCCAGATCCGCTCTCCCAAGGAAGGCGAACGCTATTTCGCGCTTCTCAAGGTCAACACCGTCAACTTCGAAGACCCCGACAAGGCCCGCCACAAGGTCCACTTCGACAACCTGACCCCGCTCTATCCGGACGAACGCTTCCGCATGGAGATCGAGGGCGTCACCCAGAAGGACCTCTCGGCGCGGATCATCGATCTGGTCGCCCCTCTCGGCAAAGGCCAGCGCGCGCTGATCGTCGCGCCGCCGCGCACCGGCAAGACGGTGCTGCTCCAGAACATCGCCCATTCGATCACGACCAACCACCCGGACTGCTACCTGATCGTGCTGCTGATCGACGAGCGGCCCGAGGAGGTCACCGACATGCAGCGCTCGGTGAAGGGCGAGGTGGTGTCCTCCACCTTCGACGAGCCGGCGACCCGCCACGTCCAGGTCGCCGAAATGGTCATCGAGAAGGCCAAGCGCCTCGTCGAGCACGGACGCGACGTCGTCATCCTGCTCGATTCGATCACCCGCCTCGGCCGGGCCTACAACACCGTGGTGCCGTCCTCCGGCAAGGTGCTGACCGGCGGCGTCGACGCCAACGCCCTGCAGCGGCCGAAGCGATTCTTCGGCGCCGCCCGCAACATCGAGGAAGGCGGCTCGCTGACCATCATCGCCACCGCGCTGATCGACACCGGCAGCCGCATGGACGAGGTGATCTTCGAGGAGTTCAAGGGCACCGGCAACTCGGAGCTCATCCTCGACCGCAAGATCTCCGACAAGCGCGTGTTCCCGGCGATCGACATCCAGCGCTCGGGCACCCGCAAGGAGGACCTGCTGGTGCCGCCGGACAAGCTCAAGAAGACCTTCGTCCTGCGCCGCATCCTCAACCCGATGGGAACCACCGACGCCACCGAGTTCCTGCTCGACAAGCTGCGGCAGACGAAGACCAACCAGGATTTCTTCGATTCGATGAACACCTGAGGGGCCGCGCCGCGCCGGCGCTCGCACCCCTCCCCGACCGAAAGAGGCCGCCGCATCGCCCGGGCGATGCGGCGGCCTTTCGCGTTTCGGCTTCATTCGGTCTCAGCCTGGAAACGGCGCACCGTCGCCTTCGGCGACCAGCGCCGCGAAGGCGTCGCCATCGGTCACCGGCAGGGAACAGGTCGATCCCCGGCACAAGTAGGCGGCCGTGGCGTCCGACACCGTCGTCTTGCCCGTCGCCGGATGGCCGTCGCCGAGGCCGGCGGTCGATTCGGCGGCGAAAACAACCGCCGAGGGCGCATGCCGCCGGGCTGCCGCGATCAGCGCGCGCCGTTCGGGGCTCTCCGGCCCGACGACGACCACACTGGCGAGATCGAGCCGGCGAACGAAGGCACAGAGCAGTCCGGCCATCCCGACGATGTTCCGGCCGACCTGCGGCCCGAGCGCCGAGAAGATCCGGTCGGCCCGGTCGAGATGCTCGCTCGCGCCGGTGAGGAGATGAAGGGCGACGGAGACGTCGGCGATGACGGCGTTGGCGTTCGGCGTCGCCTCGTCGATGACCGGCTTCGGCCGCACGATCAGGGCGGCCGCGTCGTCCGCGGTCAGGAAATAGGATCCGTCGTCGTCGCGATAACGGGCGTCGAGCTCGCCGAGCCAGGCTTCGGCGTCGGCCAGGAAGGCGGGCTCGAACGTCGCCTGATGCAGGGCGAGAGCGGCGGCGGCCATCGCGGCGTGGTCGGTCGCCATGCCGGGAAAGACGAGGCGGCCGTCGCGGCTCGAATGGCCGAGGCGGCCGTCGCGGCTCATCGATTCGCAGACGAACCGATAGGCGCCGCGGGCGAGGTCGATCCAGTCGGACCGGTCGCAGGCGAGGGCGGCCCGGGCGAGGCCGGCGATGGCGAGTCCGTTCCAGTCGGCCAGGACCTTGTCGTCGCGACCTGGCGGAACGCGCCGGTTGCGCTCGGTGAGCAGCACCTTGCGCAGCCGTCCCATCGCCTCCTCGTCGATCTGCTCCTCGGCCGAATCGAGCCGGTTGAGAATGGTGCGACCCTCCCAGTTGCCGCGGTCGGTGACGTCATAGACCCGGCAGAAGTCGTCGGCGCCGGGTCCGAGCGCGGTCTCGATCTCGCCCCTCGTCCAGACGTAGAAGCGCCCCTCCTCGCCCTCGCTGTCGGCGTCGAGGCTGGAGGCGAGGCCGCCGTGCGGAAGGCGCATTTCGCGAAGGATCCAGGCGACCGTCTCCTCGATTCGGCGGCGAAACAGATCCGAACCGGTCGTCAGAAGGGTGTCGGCGAGCAGACCGAGCAGCTGGCCGTTGTCGTAGAGCATCTTCTCGAAATGCGGCACCAGCCAGCGGTCGTCGACGGCGTAGCGGGCGAAGCCGCCGCCGAGATGATCGTAGATGCCGCCGTTGCAGATGCGCTCGAGCGTATGGACGACCGCCTCGCCGTAGCGCGCCTCCCCGCTCCACCGGCCATATCGCCACAGCAGACCGAGCAGGCCGGCCTGGGGAAACTTGGGCGCGCCCCGCAGCCCCCCCTCGACCGGATCCATGATCGACAGCAGCCGGTCGGCGGCGAGGCCGAGCAACTCCTCGTCGAGATCGCTGCCGCGGGCGGCGCGTCGGTCCGACAGATGAGCGAGCAGGGCCTGGCGGTTCTGGGCGACCTGGTCGGGCTTGGCGGAGAGGCTGGCGGCGACGGCGTTGAGGACGTCGACGAAGGCGGGCTGGCCATAACGCGCCTCCTTCGGGAAATAGGTGCCGCCCCAGAAGGGCGCGCCGTCGGGGGTGAGGAACATCGTCATCGGCCAGCCGCCGTGGACGCCTAGCGCCTGCAGCGCGCTCATGTAGATCTGGTCGATGTCCGGCCGCTCCTCGCGGTCGACCTTGACGTTGACGAAGAGGGCGTTCATCACCTCCGCCGTCTCGGCATCCTCGAAACTCTCGTGGGCCATGACGTGACACCAGTGGCAGGCGGCATAGCCGACCGACAGCAGGATCGGCTTGCCGGTCCGTGCCGCTTCGATCAGCGCTTCCTCGCCCCATGGCCACCAGTCGACGGGGTTTTCGGCATGCTGGAGCAGGTAGGGGCTGGTTTCGTGGATCAGTCGGTTGGTCAAGTAGCCGTCCTCGCTCGCGGTTGGGATCGTGCCCGGGGCTCGCCCGCCCGCCGGGTCGCCCGTCGCGCAGGCTAGCCTTGGAAGGGCGCCGATGACAGGGTCGATCGGGCACGGAAACGGGATCGAACATGACGCAGCCGGGTGCCACGCTCTTCGCCCTCTCTTCCGGACGAACGCCGTCGGGGGTCGCGGTGATCCGTGCCAGCGGCGACGGTGTTCGATTCGGGCTCGAAAGGATCGCCGGAAGGGTACCGCAACCGCGCCGGGCCGCGCTCGCCTCCTTCCGCGATCCCCGCGACGGTCGCCTGATCGACCGCGGGATCGTGCTTTTCTTCGAGGGGCCGGCGAGTTTCACCGGCGCCGACGTCGCCGAGTTTCACCTTCACGGCGGGCGGGCGGTCGTCGCGGCGATGATCGAGGCCCTCGGCACCCTGCCGGGTTACCGCCTCGCCGAGCCCGGCGCCTTCACCCGGCAGGCCTTCGACAACGGCAAGCTCGACCTGACCGAAGTCGAGGGTCTCGCCGACCTCCTCGCCGCCGAGACCGAGACCCAGCGGGCCCAGGCGGTCGGGCAGATGTCGGGTGTTTTGTCACGGCGGGCGGCCGACTGGCGTGGTCGCCTGCTCCAGGTCCGGGCGATGATCGAGGCCGAACTCGACTTCGCCGACGAGGAGGACGTGCCCGAGGCCGCGTCCGAGGCGATCTGGGACGAGGTCGCCGCATTGCGGGCGGAAGTCGGCGCCGTCCTTGCGGGTGCTGCGGCGGCGGAGCGGCTGCGCGAAGGATTCGAGGTGGCGCTGGTCGGCCCGCCGAACGTCGGCAAGTCGAGCCTGCTCAACGCCCTGAGCCGGCGCGAGGTGGCGATCGTCACCGACGTCCCGGGGACGACGCGCGACACGCTCGAGGTCCACCTCGATCTGAAGGGCCTGCCGGTGACGTTGGTCGACACCGCCGGACTGCGCGACACCGACGAGGTGGTCGAGGCGGAAGGCATCCGCCGGGCACGCGAACGGGCGCAGGCGGCGGACCTCGTGCTTTGGCTGTCGGATCGAGGAGAACCTGCGCCGGCCGACCTCGTCTCCTCAGGCAGGCCGCTGTGGCGGGTTGCGACCAAGGCCGATCTCGGCTCCCCAGCCGGTGAAGTCTCCGCCGACCACGCGCTGTCCGTCAGGAGCGGCGAGGGCATCGCGGAACTGCTCGACGCGTTGGCCCGACACTTCGGCCAGCGTCTTTCCCCCGAGAGCGTGGCGGTGACGCGGGAGCGACAGCGGCGCTGTCTCGAGGCCTTGGCGGCGGGGCTCGACGAAGCGGTGGAGGCCGCCGGGATTCCGCTCGAACTGCGCGCCGAATCGCTGCGTCGTGCCAGTGCGGCACTCGCCGCGTTGACCGGAGAAATCGGCGTCGAGGAGATCCTCGGCGCGATCTTTTCGACCTTCTGCATCGGCAAGTGAGGGTGTGACGGGCCTCGACGGATTCACGTGAAACAGGATATCCTGTGGAAGGCAGGTGGATGCGTTGTGGACAGGAGTTCGAACCACTTGATTCGAACCCGAAACGTTTCACGTGAAACAGGGATCGATTCCGAACCGCATCGATGTCCTGAACTGCGGGAAAATTCTCCGGCATTTTGACCGTCCGCCGGGATTCCGCTACAAGCGCGGAATTCGCGGGTTCGCGGCAGCCGCCGCCGATCCGCCTGAGAAAGCTCCAGACGATCCGATGACCGACCTTCGTTACGACGTCGTGGTGATCGGCGGCGGACATGCCGGCTGCGAAGCGGCGGCCGCCGCGGCCCGCGCCGGTGCCCGCACCGCCCTCGTCACCCACCGCTTCGACACCATCGGCGTGATGTCCTGCAATCCGGCGATCGGCGGGCTTGGCAAGGGGCATCTCGTCCGCGAGGTCGATGCGCTCGACGGCCTGATGGGCCGGGTCGCCGACCGCGCCGGCATCCAGTTCCGACTGCTCAACCGGCGCAAGGGCCCGGCCGTCCGCGGGCCGCGTGCCCAGGCTGACCGGGCGCTCTATCGCCGGGCGATGCAGACGGCCATCTGCGAGACCGCCGGGCTGTCGGTGATCGAGGCCGAAGCCGACGATCTCGAGATCGCGGCCGGCAGGCTGACGGCGGTGCGCCTCGCCGACGGGCGGCGCCTCGTCACCGGGGCCGCGGTGCTGACCACCGGCACCTTCCTGCGCGGCCTCATCCACATCGGCGAGCGCACGGTGCCGGCCGGCCGGGTCGGCGAAGCGCCCGCGCTCGGCCTTTCGGGCTCGCTGTCCCGGCTCGGGCTCGGGCTCGGCCGGCTCAAGACCGGCACGCCGCCACGGCTCGACGGCCGCACCATCGACTGGGCGGCGCTCGAAATGCAGCCCGGTGACGAGCCGCCGACGCCGTTCTCGACCCTCACCACCGCGATCACGACGCCCCAGATCGACTGTGCGATCACCCGCACCACCGCGGCGACCCACCGGGTGATCCGCGAGAACCTGTCCCGTTCGGCGATGTATTCCGGCCGGATCGAGAGCCGCGGACCGCGCTACTGCCCTTCGATCGAGGACAAGATCGTCCGCTTCGGCGATCGCGACGGCCATCAGATCTTTCTCGAGCCGGAAGGGCTCGACGACCCGACGGTCTATCCCAACGGCATCTCGACCTCGCTGCCGGAGGATGCCCAGCGCGCCCTGCTCGCCACCATTCCCGGCCTCGAAAAGGTCCGGATGACCCAGCCGGGCTATGCGATCGAATACGACCATGTCGACCCGCGTGAACTCACCGCCGGTCTGGAGACCAAGGCGCTCGCCGGCCTGTTCCTCGCCGGACAGATCAACGGCACCACCGGCTACGAGGAGGCGGCGGCGCAGGGGCTGCTCGCCGGTCTCAACGCCGCCAGACGCGCCGGCGGCGGCGACCCGGTGGTGATCGACCGCTCCACCGCCTACCTCGGCGTCATGGTCGACGATCTCGTCACCCGCGGCGTCAGCGAGCCCTATCGGATGTTCACCTCGCGGGCCGAATACCGGCTGTCGCTGCGGGCCGACAACGCCGACCAGCGACTCACCGGTCTCGGCCTCTCGCTCGGGCTCGTCGGGCGCCAGCGCGCCGAGGCCTTCGCCGCGGACATGGCGGCCCTCGACCGGGCGCGGACGCTGCTCGCCGACCTGACGCTGACGCCGAGCGAGGCGGGCCGGCACGGCCTCGCCCTCAACCGCGACGGCATCCGCCGGACTGCCTATGACCTCCTGTCGCATCCGGAGATCGATCTCGCCCGGCTCGCCGAGATCTGGCCGGAGCTCGCCGGGCTTGCGCCGCGGACCGCCGAGCAGATCGAGACCGAGGCGCTCTATTCCGTCTATCTCGACCGTCAGCAGGCGGATATCGCCGCCTTCCGCAAGGACGAGAGCCTGACGCTCGATCCCGACCTCGACTATGGCGCGATCACCGGTCTTTCGAACGAGGCGCGACAGAAGCTCGAAGCGGTTCGGCCCGGCACGCTCGGCCAGGCCGGGCGCATCGACGGGATGACCCCGACGGCACTGAGCCTGCTGCTGTCGCACGTGCGGCGCGGCCGTCGCGCGATGGAGGCCGCCGCGACGGTCGATCGCGCCGCAGTTGATGGCGCCGCGCAAGCCGCATCGGACGCAAAGGGGGCCGCATGATGGAGCGCCCGCGCCAGGCCCCGAAGAACGAGCGGACCCTGTCGAGGGGCCGCGACGGCGACGGTGCGATGGCCGAAGATCCGCAGGCGCTCGCCGGCATCGTCGCGCCCTCGCCCACGGCGGTCTCGCGACTCACGGCCTATGTCGACCTCCTGAAGAAATGGCAGAGCGCCAAGAACCTTGTCTCTCCGGGAACGCTCGACGTGATCTGGAGCCGGCACGTCGCCGACAGCGCGCAGGCGCAGGCGGCGCTGCCCGAAGCGCGGCGATGGCTCGACATCGGCTCGGGCGCCGGCCTGCCCGGTCTCGTCACCGCGATCCTGCTCGCCGATATGCCGGGGGCCCACGTCGACCTCGTCGAGAGCAACGGCCGCAAGGCCGCCTTCCTGCGCACCGTCGTCCGCGAACTCGGCCTGCCGGCGACGATCCACGCCGAACGGATCGAATCGGCGGCGGAACGACTGGCGGAGAGCGGGAGGATCGAGGCGGTGTCGGCCCGGGCCCTCGCCCCGCTCGCCGGGCTTCTGGAACTCGCCGCGCCGGTGCTCCGCCGCGGAGCGGTCGGCGTTTTCCACAAAGGACAAGATTTTGCGTCCGAGCGCGCCGAAGCCACTCAATCTTGGGGCTTCGATCTGGTAGAACTGCAAAGCAAGACCGATGCGGGTGGCCGCATCGTCCTTCTTCGCAACGTCGTCTTCAAGGGATAGCGCAGGGTCCGGCGAGGCACCGTGGGTGTCTGGCCGGTGCAGGGATTCCAACGAGAGGCTTCCATGAACCAGTTGCCTGAACATCCGCGCGTGCTGGCCCTCGCCAACCAGAAGGGCGGCGTCGGCAAGACGACGACGGCCATCAACCTCGGCACGGCGCTGGCGGCGATCGGCGAGGAAGTGCTGATCGTCGATCTCGACCCCCAGGGCAACGCCTCGACCGGCCTCGGCATCGACCGGGCCTCGCGGGCGGTTTCAACCTACGACCTGCTGATCGGCGAGGCGAGCCTCGGCGACTGCATCGTCGAGACGGCGGTGCCGCGGCTGTCGGTGGCGCCCTCGACGCTCGACAATCTCGGCGTCGAGCTCGAGATCGCGGCCGAGCGTGACCGGGCCTTCCGCCTGCGCCATGCGATCGGCGACCACGTCACCGCCTGCGAGCGCGACCGGGAGGGCCGGGTCAAGCGGTTCTCCTATGTCCTCGTCGACTGCCCACCCTCGCTCAACCTGCTGACGATCAACGCCATGAGCGCGGCCCATTCGATCCTGGTGCCGCTGCAGTGCGAGTTCTTCGCCCTCGAGGGCCTGTCGCAGCTGCTGCAGACGGTCGAGCAGGTCAAGGGCACGCTCAATCCGGATCTCACCATCCACGGCATCGTGCTGACGATGTTCGACAGCCGCAACAACCTCTCCAATCAGGTGGTCGCCGACGTGCGCTCGCACATGGGGTCGGCGGTCTACGACACCATCATCCCGCGCAACGTCCGGGTTTCGGAAGCGCCGTCCTACGGCAAGCCGGCGCTGCTCTACGATCTTAAATGCACCGGCAGCCAGGCTTATCTCAAGCTGGCTTCGGAGATCATCCAGCGCGAGCGGCGGCTGAAGGCGGTGGCCTGAACGGAGCCGGTGGCTATCGGCCGACATGGGCCGGGGCGCGACGGGCGATGTGAGCGGGACGGGGGCGACGGGGCCGCTCGCCGCCGTCCGGCGAGATGAGACGGGTGCCTTCCGGGAGGCCGGGCGGCGAGCAGATTGCGGCGGAGAAGACCCATGGCGATGACGGACGACAACGGCGGGCGCAGGCGGCTCGGTCGGGGCCTCGCGGCGCTGATCGGCGACGCGGGCAACGAGTTCGAGGTGGTGGAGCGGGCGCGCGGCACCCGCAAGGTCGCCCTCGACCTGATCCGCCCGAACCCGAAGAACCCGCGCCGGATCTTCCGCGAGGACGAGCTGGAAGACCTCACCGCCTCGATCCGCAGCCACGGGGTGATCCAGCCGGTGCTGGTGCGGGCCGCACCGGGCGCGCCCGGTTCCTACGAACTCATCGCCGGCGAGCGGCGCTGGCGCGCGGCCCAGCGGGCCGGGGTCCACGACATCCCGGTGGTGATCCAGGAGGTCAGCGACCGCGAGGCGATGGAAATCGCCATCATCGAGAACGTCCAGCGGCAGGACCTCAACCCGCTGGAAGAGGCGATGGGCTACGAGCAGCTGATCGAGGAGTTCCAGTATTCCCAGGCCGACCTCGCCGGGGTCATCTCCAAGAGCCGCAGCCATGTCGCCAACACCCTGCGGCTGCTCAAGCTGCCCGAGCCGGTCAAGGCCTATATCAACGACGGCCAGCTGACCGCCGGCCACGCCCGCGCCCTGATCACGGCGCCGGACCCGACCGGGCTCGCCCGCAAGATCGTCGAGGAGGGCCTCTCCGTCCGCTCCGCCGAGGCGCTTGCGCAGCAGGCGTCCGAACGCCCGCCCAAGGCCGCGAAGACGAAGCCGGAAAAGGACGCCGACACCCGGGCGCTGGAGCGTCAGCTCGCGGAGCTGCTCGGCCTCGAGGTCGAAATCGCCCACAGACCGAACGGCTCCGGCGAGATCCGGCTGCGCTACAAGTCGCTCGACCAGCTCGATCACGTCGTCCGCAAGCTCGGCGGGGCTTGAAGGCGGGCAGGCTGGTCCCGCGGTGGACGCGACAGGAACACGGTGAAAAACCGAGGGCGCCGGATCAGCGGCGCCCTTTTCGATTCGGACGCGAAACGGCGTTCGAGAATCGCCTCCGATTCGGCTTCGAACCAAATCGGTTCGATCGGTCGCCGAGCTATCGCTGTCGGCGGTCGGCGGCGGCGCCAGGCCTCGTGACAGATTCAGGTCCGAAACGAAACCGGCTTCACCGTTTCGCCGCGCGGGCGAGCGTGAACAGCGTCTGCGACAGGATCGGCCAGGCCAGCGCAGGTTCCAGCCGGCAGTCGCGCACTGTGCGTCCGGCGATCTCGATGGCGCGGACGAGGCGCGGGGCCGTCCAGATCGTCAGCATCCGCGCGACCGCGTCGGTGCGCTTGAAGAACACCGGCGGGCGCACCGCCGCGACGGCTTCGGCCGGCCGCTTGCCGGCGTCGACGTCGGCGCGGGCGACGTCGAGCATGTGCAGATGGCGCAGCAGGGCGCCGGCGACGACGTCCGCCCGCAGCCCGTCGCCCTCGGCTCGGCCGAGCGACCGGGTCAGGGCGGCGACGTCGCCGAGGGTGGCGGCGTCGACGATTTCGTCGAAGTCGACGGCGGCGGCGTCGCCGGTGACGGCGGCGACATCCTCCTCGGTGATCTCGCCCTTGCCGTGGGCGTAAAGGCAGAGCTTGACGATCTCGCCGCGGCTCGCCAGCCGGTCGCCGCCGAGCTGGGCGATCAGCATGTCGCGGGCTTCCGGACGAATGCGCAAGCCGCTGGCGCCGACCTCGGCCTCGATCAGCCGGCGCACGGCGCCGGCGTCGTCGGAATAGCAGGCGATCGCGCAGGCCTTCGCGTCGTTCTCGAACAGCTTGCGCAGGGCGGCCGTCTTCTTGAGCTCGCCGGCCTCGACGACGACGGTGGTCTCGGAGGGGGGCACCTTCATCAGGGCGGCGAGGATCGGCACCGCGTTGTAGCGCCCGCCGCTGTCGCGCAGCAGGATGACGCGGCGGCCGCCGAACATCGAGACGGCGTAGGCTTCGTCGGCGAGCTTCGTGGGCTCGGCGACGAGGGCCGAGGTTTCGAACCGCAGCACCGAAAGCGGATCGGCGGGATCGGCACGGTGGGCGGTGAGAGCAGCGACACGCTCGGAAACGAGGCCGGCGTCGGAGCCGTGAACGAGGAAGAAGACGAAGGACGACGGCGGGTCGCGCAGCAGCCGATCGAGGTCCTTTCCGGTGGGCGCGGCCATCGGCCGGCCTCCTCAGCGCGTCGCCAGCGCCGTGGCGACGCGGGCCTGGATGTTGCGGGCGAGGGTGTCGACCGCGCGGTTCTCCGCGTCGCGTTCGGCGCGGATGTTGGCGAAGCGTTGGGACGAGAAATCGTAGGAGGCGTTGGCAAAGCTGGTGCCGCTCATCACCACCGAGCGCGTCGTCAGATCCGTCAGCGTGAAGGTCGCGGTGATGGCGATCATGCGGGCCGCCGGAACGTCCTGATACTGCTCGATGCCGAGTTCGGCCGAGCGCGTCGACAGGAACAGCCGTAGCTCGTAGCGCGGCTCCGGGGCGCCGCCGCCGCCGGTGAAGGCGAAGATCAGGTCGTTGCGCAGGGCCTGGAGCCGGCGACGGTCGTCGTTGTCGCGCGGCTCGTCGAATTTGATGGCGACCGCCGCGAGCTCCTTCGTCACCTCGGGCCCGGCCCCGGCGCGATCGGCGTAGAGCGGGCGGACCTGGCAGCCGGCGAGGGTGGCGGCGAGCGCGGCGAGGCCGAGGCCGGCGAGCACGACGCGACGGGTCGGACCTTTCTCAGGCGACGACATTGACGATCCTTCCGGCGACGACGATGACCTTTTTCGGCGGCTTGCCGTCGAGCGCCCGCTGCACGGCCTCGAGGGCGAGCGCGGCCGCCTCGACGGTTGCGGCGTCGGCGTCGCGGGCGACGGTGACGTCGGCGCGCTTCTTGCCGTTGATCTGGACCGGCAGGGTGATCTCGTCCTCGACCAGCAGCGCCGGCACCAGCTCCGGCCACGGGCTCTGCGCCAGCATGACATCGTGGCCGAGCATCGACCAGCACTCTTCGGCGAGATGCGGCGTCATCGGCGCCATCAGCGCGACGAGGATCTCGAGCGCCTCGCGCAGCGCGGCCGCGTCGGCGGGCGCCGCAAGCCCGGCGCGGTCGTTGGCGACGGCGGACCCGAGGCTGTTGACCAGCTCGTAGATCTTGGCGAGGGCGACGTTGAAGCGCAGCGTCTCGATCGCCTCGCCGACGGCGGCCAGCGCCCGGTGTGCGGCCTTGCGCAGGGCGAGGCCGGAGCCGAGGCCCTCGGCGGGAACCGGGGTGCCGGGCAGGGGTAGCAGATCGGCGGCCTCGCCGACGAGGCGGTGGACCCGGTGCAGGAAGCGCGCGGCGCCCTGGGCGCCCTGGTCGGTCCACTCGACGTCGCGCTCGGGCGGGCTGTCGGACAGCATGAACCAGCGGGCGGTGTCGGCGCCGAAGCTTTCGATGATCTCGGTCGGGTCGACCGTGTTCTTCTTCGACTTCGACATCTTCTCGACGGCACCGATGGCGATCTCCTCGCCGGTGGTGGCGTGGAAGGCGCGGCGCCCGTTGTCGCCGACCTCGATGACGACGTCGGCCGGCGACACCCAGCCGCCGGCGGTGTCGCGATAGGTCTCGTGGATCACCATGCCCTGGGTGAACAGGCCCTTGAACGGCTCGTCGATGTCGAGATGACCGGCCACCTTCATCGCGCGGGTGAAGAAGCGCGAGTAGAGCAGATGCAGGATGGCGTGCTCGATGCCGCCGATATACTGGTCGACCGGCAGCCAGCCGTTGGCGGCGGCCGGCTC
>Ga0065721_10005797_pt1 | contig 18559 bp, 14 predicted proteins | sample Mesricmetagenome_FD_59108 | JGI IMG/M metagenome (GOLD analysis project Ga0065721, IMG submission 59108) | Mesophilic microbial community from rice straw/compost enrichment Sample: eDNA_1 v2 (version 2) | ecosystem: Engineered > Solid waste > Grass > Composting > Bioreactor | place: USA: Davis... | reverse complement strand
ATGATCAATGACGGAAATGGCGCCGTCCAGTAAAGATCATGGCGATTCCGTGCTCGTTGCAGGCCTGAATTACTTCCTCATCGTTGCGGGACCCGCCGGGTTGAATGGCGGCTGTGACTCCTGCTTTGGCAGCAGCATCAATTCCATCCCGGAACGGGAAAAACGCATCAGAGGCGATAACGGACCCCTTGCTGCGATCGCCTGCTTTATGGGCTGCGATCATTGAGGAATCAACTCGACTCATCTGTCCTGCACCGACTCCGATAATCATTCCCCCCTTGGCAAGGACGATGGCATTGGACTTCACGTGCTTGCACACCTTCCAGGCAAACTTCAGGTCAATCAGTTCTGCTTCGGTGGGGGCCCGGTCAGTGACGACCTTGTATTCGTTTTCGGGATCGGCCTGATCATCGCGGTCCTGCACCAGCAGTCCTCCCGCGATGCGGCGGTAATCGCGGCTGCGACCGATCGGGTCCATCATGCCATGACAGGTGAGCAGACGGACATTGTTCTTCCACTTCGGTTTCGTTCGGAGAACTTCCAGTGCGTCAACTTCGTACCCGGGAGCAATGATTGCTTCGATGAATCGTCCCGGTTCCGCGAGTTTCTCGGCAGTCTCGTAATCCAGTTCCCGGTTAAATGCGAGGATCGAACCGAAGGCACTGACCGGGTCACCGGAATAGGCCAGATCAAAGGCTTCCGCCAGTGATTTTCCGATGGCACACCCACAGGGATTGGTGTGTTTGATGACCACCGCTGCCGGTTCTGTAAATTCCTTCGCAATCGCGAGGGCTGCATCCAGATCCAGAAGGTTGTTGTAAGAGAGTTCCTTTCCGTGGATCTGTTCGGAAGTGGCGATGGACCCAGCGGGAGGAGCAGCTTCAACGTAGAAGGCAGCGGACTGATGCGGGTTCTCGCCGTACCGCAGGTCGCTTTGCTTGCGGAAGGTCAGGTTCAACTGATCCGGGAAAGATTCGGGTTCAGCAGATTTGAGATTCGTGAAGTAATTCGCAATGGCCCGGTCATAGCGGGCGGTCATTTCGAAGGCAGCGAGGGCCAGATCACGCCGGAACTCTTTCGTCAGTCCCCCATTCTTCAGTTGGGCAATGACTTCGTCATACTGTGTGGGATTAGTCACGATTCCGACATAGGCGTGGTTCTTGGCTGCGGAACGAACCATGCTGGGCCCGCCAATGTCGATCTGTTCGATGGCTTCTTCGACAGTGACTCCCGGCTTGGCGATGGTCTGCTCAAAGGGATAGAGATTGCAGACGACCAGTTGAAACGGGATGAAGCCGTGAGTGCGAATCGCTTCGGCATGCTCCGGGACATCCGGCATGCCGAGAATGGCTCCGTGAACCTTCGGGTGCAGTGTCTTGACCCGACCATCCATGATCTCGGGAAAACCGGTGTACTCCGAGACATCAATGACCTTCAGGCCGAGCTCTTTCAGAAATCGTGCGGTCCCCCCGGTGGAGACGATTTCATAACCGAGTTGACTGAGTTCTTCTGCAAAGGGACCCAGACCGGTCTTGTCACTTACGCTAATCAGGACCCGCAGAGGAGTTGCGCTCATGGCATTATATCTTTTCAACTAAAAAAGCTCGAAATGTGGGAAGGCAATCCCCCACGGGAAATGATCCTGCCGGTCAGGACACCGACAGAACAGCAGGGAGACAGCCGGGGGCATCGGCAAACAAAAACCGTATCGATCGCTGTGCCCGGATTCAATTCGGTCGCCCGGAAGTCTCAAAAGAGCGGACCGGTTGTCATTTCTGAGGATGAATTCACTCGTAAATTGGGAAAAATGTCCCGAAGGCCGATTCGCAAAACTCGCCCGGATCGTTGTATCTCCGGGAAATGTTCAGACTTCGAATCTCGTCCATTTCGGCGGAACTCAACTTGAAGTCGAACAGATCCAGATTCTCCAGCAGGCGGGCCATTTTCGTAGTTTTCACAATGACCGATGTTCCTCGCTGCACTCCCCACCGCAACAGTACCTGAGCCGGTGTCCGCTTGTGTTTGGCGGCAATCCGGTTGATCACTGGATGTTCCAGCAGCGATTCTTCCGGAGTGGCCATTCCCAGTGGAACGTAAGAAATGGCACCCAGTGGAGAAAACGCCGTCACGACGATCCCCGCTTCGCGGCAGAATCGCAGCAGCTTTTCCTGGGTAAGGAAGGGGTGCAGTTCAACCTGAAGCACCGCTGGAGGGATTCGGGCACTGTTGATCAGTTCGCGTATCAGCGAGACCCCGAAATTGGAAACGCCGATCTCCTTGACCAGCCCCGCATCCACGAGTTCCTCCATGGCCTGCCATGTCTCAATGAGGGGAACCTGATCAGGTTCCATTCGCGGGTGTTCTTCGGACGGATCGTAGATCCAGCCGGGTGGATAACGGGTTTCGATCGGGACGAACTTCAGGGCGATGGGAAAGTGGATCAGGTAGAGATCGAGCTGGTCCAGCTGAAGGTCGGAGAGAGTCTTCTTCACTCCCAGAATGACGTGTTCAGGACGATGAAATGTATTCCACAGCTTGGACGTGATCCACAGGTCTTCCCGTCTGCAGATGCCATCATCGAGGATACGGCGAAGTCCCTCACCGACCTGTTTTTCATTCCCGTAATCACAGGCGCAGTCAAAGTGACGGTATCCCGCCAGAGCGGCCTGATAGACAATTTCAGCCGTTTCCGATTCGGGAATTTTCCAAAGCCCGAGGCCAACAGAAGGAAGAATACGTCCTGATTTCAGCGTGAACGGTGTGGATGCCAATGGTTTGCCTTGAATGAATCGAACCAGCTCCGGGCAGACGCGTGCCCCGCACGTCACCTCAATCATATCGCTGGTCAGGGGAAATTGAAGAGTCTCCACGGAGGTGCTGCGGAGGGAGGAACGACACTCGGACTCGACATCGTTCTCCTTACCCTGAGCTGCTGGTTTTGGGGCTGGCAATGCCGCTGTCGGAAAGCGAGGGGGGATGCGTGTGGACACCGTTGACGCATGTGAATTTGTTTAAGATGCTCAGCAGTCCTGCCCTGAGCTTCGTGTTCTGAGTCAGGATTCCTCCCACCGGTCGACCGTAGGAACGTTGTTATGACATCTTTGCCTGTTTCCCGCCGCCATTTTCTCGCCTCAGCAGCCCTTGCCACCGTCGGCGCCAGTTCCAGCCGGATGGTTTTCGCACAGGAGAAGAAGGAGCCTGATCTCGACTGGTACGACGTTCGGGACTGGGGAGTGGAAGGGAAGGGCTGGTCGGATACCACTTCCTATTTTGATCGTCTCCCCTCCCGTGCGAAGGGGGTGGTTCCAGACCCGGTCTGGAACCTGAGCCGTCACTCCGCCGGAATGCTGGTCCATTTTGATACGGACGCCCCCTTCATCTGGACAGACCATGTCGTCACCTCCAGTAACCTGGCCATCCCCAATATGACGGCCATTGGAACCAGTGGACTGGACCTCTATGCCAAAGATCCGCAGGGGAACTGGAAATGGCTTGGCGTCAGCCGGCCAACCTCTCAAAAAATGAGGGGTGAGATCATTTCCGGGCTCTCTGGCCAACCGCACAGCTTCCAGCTCTATCTCCCGCTCTACAATGGAACAGAGTCCTTGAAAATTGGAGTCCCCAAGGGGGCGAAGTTCACCCCCGTTGCTCCTCGAACCGAGAAGCCAATTGTCTTTTACGGGACCTCCATTACGCATGGCGCCAGTGCATCCCGTCCCGGAATGCCTCATCCGGCTATTTTGGGGCGTCGATTGAACAAACCGGTGATCAATCTGGGCTTTTCCGGAAACGGCCGGATGGAATCAAGCGTCGGTCAGTTTCTGTGTGAACTGGACCCGGTCGTCTATGTCATCGACTGTCTTCCGAACATGAATGCGACTCAGGTGAAGGAGCGTGCTGCTCCCCTGGTGCGTCAGCTGCGGGCTGCCCGTCCCGAGACGCCGATTGTTCTGGTGGAAGATCGGACTTACGCCAATACCCCCTTTCTCGCTTCCCGTCAGGAACGGCACGCAGGTAGCCGGGCTGAACTTCGAAAGGCGTATGAAGAGCTTCTCGGCGAAGGGGTCCAGAAGCTCCATTATCTGGAAGGGGAGAAGCTGCTCGGAGAGGATCGGGAAGATACCACCGATGGTTCCCACCCCAGCGACCTTGGCTTCGTGCGACAGGCGGATGCCCTCGAGCCGGTTCTTCGAGCAGCACTGGCTCAGGCAAAATAGACTTCCCTGATGTCCGGAATGACAAGGGGGCAATAAAAGCCGTGAGCGCGCCGTCCTGAACATCGGGACGACGCGCTCAATTCATTCCGTCCGGAGCATGATCCTGGCTTCGGTCCCTCAATTCTGTGGGTTTGGAGGCGGCGGAGGAGGGCGCCGTCGGCCCGGGCCAAATCCAATTCCTTGTGCCCGCTCGGATTTCCCGATTCCGTTGCTTCCATCCGGGTCGTCAGGATCTCCCGGAGTGATTCCCAGGATGATGTCGAACTGGACGGCCAGCTCGCCCGTTGGGGAAGCGGGGATGGGCTTGAAGTCTCCCAGCACGTTTTCCAGAGCTTTTGGATCTTTGATTGCTTTCAGGATGCCATCGCGCTCATTTCCCGGGTCCCCTTTGACAAAGAGTTGTGTCGTGAGAACCCGCTTTCCGTGCCGGCTGATCCCGAAATGAATATGGGGTGTGCGGCCCGGATACGGGACTGGTTTGATCGTTCGAAACCGATAGGCTCCGGTGCTGTCAGTGAGAAACTGACCATACCCCTGAAAGTTCCGATCCCGTTCGGCGGCGTTATTCGTGCCGGAATGAAGATAGGCCCCGTTCTGATCGCACTGCCAGATCTCGACATAGGCGTTTCGAACAGGTTCCCCGGTTGAACTGAGGACTCGCCCGCTCAGGTGAGTCACCTTCCCGAGTGCGGGCGTCGTTGAATCCCCGATAATGATCAGATCATTATCCCGATCCAGCGGAAGGTGTTCCGGATAAAAGGGGCCTTCAGTCATACGAGGCGTTAGCGTAAGGGCTTCTGCATAAAGCCCTTTTGTGTACCAGAATGCTCCACTGGCAGCCGCCGCCTGTAGAAAATGCCGACGCCTCATTTTTCTCTCCTCCAGAATCGGAACGGGATCAGGTGTGCCACGAGAGATTCAACTGCGTCGCAGACGACATGGTTCTGGGGGAAATGCCAAACCCCTCGGTTTTTCCGAAAATCAGACTTCAAACCGCAGCCTTTTGATTCGACGACAGCGTGTATTCTGCCCAGAGTGCCGCTCCCAGAACGCCGGAGTCATCCTTGAGTGCCGCTGGAACGACTTTATAGCTATCCCGGTAAGCCGGCATGATTCGCTTGTTCGCTGCACGGGTGACTTGCGAGACAAACAGTTGCGGCATGGCTTCCACCAGCCCTCCTCCTAAGACGACGACATCCGGAGAGAGCAGGTTGATGACGCTGCCAACGGCAATCCCGATGTAACGGGCTGCTTCCTTGATGATGGTCTCGACGACTTCATCCCCTTCGGCGATGGAGTCCTTCAGGGCACCACTGCGGATCTGGGCAATGTCTGTCCCTGCATGTTCAAGGAGGTGCGGAGCATCGCCGCGATACGCTGCTCGGGCACATTGGGCAGCGATGGCGAGGCGGCTGGAGACCGATTCAAGGCACCCGCGTTGACCGCATCCACAGCGGGGACCATTGGACATCACCTGCATATGCCCAATCTCGAAACAGGAGGTCGTCGCTCCGCGGAGAATTTCTCCACGATACACGCATCCCCCGCCAATTCCTGTTCCGGCAAAGATGCCGATGACGCAACGGGAATTTTGGGCAGCCCCAACTCTGTATTCGGCATAAACGCCAGCGTCAACGTCATTTAGGACAGCAACAGGGGTGTGGAATGCGGCTTCGAGACGTTCCTTCAGCGGGACCGCCTGCCAGCCAAGATTGGGGAGATCGAGCAGCATCCCCTTGTTCATCTCGATTGGACCAGGACATCCAATTCCGATCCCCCGCAATTGGGAAGGAGAGATGTTTGCCTTTTTCAGGGCATCGTTCATCGTGTCGATGATCCGCTCAATGCCCCCCTTTGCTCCAGTACCGGGGTGGATTCGCTTGCGTTCCTTCCCGACGACGTTCCACTTTTCGTCGTAAACCTGGGCCAGCATTTTGGTTCCGCCCAGGTCGAAACCCAGCCAGAATCGGGGGGATTCTCCTTCGGACATATCGCAGCTCCTCGACAGAGATGGGGGAGATGTCAAACAGGGTGATCGACCGAGCCGCTGTCCGGTCGTGAATTACCAGGATCGGCTGAGGCAAGCAGTTCGGTTTCCGAAGTCTGACGATTCAGGAACCAGCCTGCTATCCCGAGAAACCCTTCCCAAAGTTTTTCTGGTGGGAAACCCGCCGAAGGCGGTGCAACGTGCGTAAACAGAAATCGGCAGGAATTGCCGGTTCGTAACAGTTCATGCTGGGCAAAGTAAAGCAGGTGATTGCAAAGGTATGTTCCGGCGTCGTCGCTGATTCGTGTTTCAAATCCCGCCTGGATCAAGGCATTGTGAAGAGCTTCCAGATCGAGTGTGGTCCGAATGATCTCGGGGCCACCGGGAATGATCTTGTGGTTCTGGCGAATTTCGCCGGCATTGTCGGGACGATTGCTGTCGTCAAGGTTTCGGCCGACCGACTCAAGGTGAAACAGTTCCCTTCGTTGACAGACTCCGAACGCCAGCCAGAGATCCGGCGAACATTCCTGAAGGAGACGTCGAACTTCTGATTCGATCGCAACGTATTCGACTGGAAGAAGTTCAGCGAAAACATCCACTCCTGAAAAGGGCGTTCCACTGGTCTGGACCCGTTCGACCAGTTGCTGAGTCGGATTGACGGGGCAGCCCGTGAATGGGGGAAACCCGGTGACAAGCATCCTCGTCATCTTAATCCTCTGGTCGGAGGTGTGTGGGGCAGATAGTTACAGGCTCTCCAGATATTCCGTCATCTCTCCCAAAGCGTGGGAGTCTCCAATTCTTCGGGCAACTTCAATCCCGGATTTCAGAATCTCACGGGCCGCTTCCACTTCTCCATGGTTCCCCAGCATCTGGCCTTCCTGAAAATAAGCAGGAATGTAGTCCGGGTCGAGCTGGCGAACCCGGGCGAACGCCTTCTGTGCAGCCTGCAACTCATCTTCCTTGGAGAGTTCCATGGCGTAGGTGTAATTCAAAAAGACATCATCCGGATCGGAACGAAGTCGCTCTTCAATCTTTTCCCGGCGATTCATGAATTCTTTCTCCTCAATCTGTGCGAGGGCGTTCAGCTTTAACAGCCGGATCATAACAGGAGGACTGTTCAACGGCAGTCGCAGGACGGACTTGAATCAATCTTTCCCAGACAGCCGGATTCCCGAAGGGAACGGGGCTGCCTTTGCACAGACTTTCCCCATTTCCACATCTGTCAAATAGGTAATCTGTTCCTCGTCTGAAGAGCGGTTTCAAGGCATCTCTGACAGCGTTCCGATCTTGGGGCAGTGGAGCATCATGGACTGTGCACCTCCCCTGTGGCGAATGGAATTCGCCGAAGATTGGTTCGGGACAATTCAGGAACAGGCCTGCAGATGACGAAGCAATGCTGCCATGCCGGACTGTGCTTGGCCATGCTGCTCGTGTTTTTCCCTCGCTTTGGGCGAGCGGACGAACTCACAGTTGCCACCACCGCGACAACATCTTTCCGCAATACCGAGAGAACGCGGATTGTCGAGCGAGCCGAGCGGTCTTCGGTGAACATCCACACCGAGAAGCGGCAGCGCTCGATGGATGTTGTCTTCTCTGCCGGCAAGGCGACGAAGATCAACGGCATGGGAACCGGCATCATCATTGATGAGCGCGGTTACATCGTGACGAACTATCACGTCGTTCAGGACGTGGAACGCTTGCGGGTGACGACCTATTCCGGGACGGAATACGAAAGTCGCGTCTTGGCTTACGACTCTCGTGAAGACCTTGCCATTATCAAGATCGATCCTCGGGAACGGCTGGAAGTGGCCAACTTCGGCACCTCTTCGGATCTGATGCTCGGGGAAGATGTCATCGCCATCGGCAATGCCTACGGCTATGAGTCGTCTGTGACACGCGGCATTATCAGCCACCGCTCACGTGACGTCGATGTGAACGAAGAGCAGTCCTATTCCAATCTGATTCAGATTGATGCAGCGATCAATCCCGGAAACAGTGGAGGCCCTCTGCTGAATGCCGACGGGGAAGTGATCGGAATCAACGTGGCGATTCGGGCGGGTGCCCAGCGAATTGGATTCGCAATCCCCATCGATTCTGCACGGAAGGTGATCGCCCGGCTCATGAATGTCGAGCGCCACAACCAGACCTATCATGGCGTAATCACAAATGACGTGAAGAATGGCCCGGAACGCAAACTTGTGATCGAAAATATTCGTCCGGATTCTCCTGCAAACAGTGCAGGGCTGAAGGTCGGAGATGTTATCATCCAGGCAGGCGACGTCCGGGTTGTCGATGGTGCAGACTTCGAGCGGTCGCTGTTTGGGCGCCCGGCGGGGTCGGTCGTCCCCATCAAGGTCATGCGTGACGGGGAAATTCAGGAATTCCAGTTCCAGCTTGCAGAGCTGGCTGTCCATCGTCGACAGGCTGGGCAGCAGGTCGTCAGCCAGTCTCCGCCCTCTCTGCCGAATGTTGCAGCCGCTGCCGCGAACGACAAGTGCTGGGATTTGCTCGGAATGAGGCTGGAGAAAGTGGAATCCGGCTTCCCGCTTCCAAACCAGCCCTATCGCGGCGGGATGCGAGTGACAGCAGTCAAGTCCGGTGGACTCGCTGAGTCCAATGGAATTCAGAGCGGCGATATTCTTGTCGGACTCCATATCTGGGAAACCGTCAGCAACGACAACATTGAATATGTGCTGAACCATCCGCAGCTGAAGACCTTGGGGCCATTGAAGTTCTACATTGTCCGCAACGGAGAGACGCTGTTCGGGCACTTCAGAATCAACAGCATCGCCCAGCGGTAAGTCTGCGAGACATCGTTTAGGAGTGCCGTCTCCAGGCCGGAAACATTTCGGTGCGGGGCCGCTCTGATGGCTCTGCACCTGCATTTCCCTCGGGGAAACAGTTGTCTGAAATGCAGGGCGTTGTTTTGGGGAGTAAATTCGGTACAACCGTCAGTGGTTGCGGGAATTTCCCCTCCCCGTTCTTTTCCCAGGCCTCCTTCTTGACCCTGCTGAATTCTCCGGTTTAGGATCAGAGGGCGTCAGGTCCTGTCACATCGATCTACTCAAACCGTTGTGTCAGCAACGACCTGCGGTAGTGCAGCACTTAATCGGTATAACTGACGTTTCCCGAAGAAACGGTCGTTTTCAGTGAGAGTGCATGTTTGCCCCAGTTTCGGTCGATCTGACAGAAATCAGTTCTTGCGTGCCGTATTTGGCTGATTCCACGACACCCTGCGAATAAGGAACACCATCATGCATATCCTGGGGAAAGTCCTCCTCTGGCTGTGCGTGGTCTTGTTGATCCCGACGCTGGTCCTCATCACGATGACGCTGGATGTCCGTCACCGATGGCTGGCCGACGTTGCCGAACGACAGCGACGCGTTGAGAACGGACTGAAGCAGATCGCCGAGACGCAAAAGAAGGTTCGCAATCTGGAAGAGCAGCGTCAGGCACTGGTGCATGCCTGGGGTGATGTCTGGACTTCCCCCAATTCTCAGGTTCAGCAAGGGGCGGTGGGAGCACTGGAACTCGGAGTCGGTGCCAGCTCCGGCCTGCCTCATCGACGACAGGGCGCCGATGTCGACCCGCCGGTCTTCGTCTTTGCGGATACTCCAAACGGGTCTCAGTACCTTGGGGAATTCAACGTAACCGACATTCGCCCGGGACAGGCCATCGCCCGGATGGCTCGAGCACCCTATCCGCAGGAAACCTCAACCTGGCCGAATGGAACGTATCGGATTCGAGGGACCATCCCTGCGAACTGGCAGGAAACATTTGTGGTCCTTCAGCACCAGCTTGCGAGTGCGAGTGCCGCTCTGGTGGACCAGCAGCTTGAGCTGGCGACACGAAAGCAGATGGTGAAGAACTCGCAGGCCACGCTGGATCAGCGTATGGCCGAACTCAATGGCAACCCAAATGCTCCGGCTGATGCAGGGGACATTGTTCGTGATGGACTGGTTGCTTCAGTACGCAAGTACGAATCTCTGCGGGATCAGCAGCTCTCGACGGTTGATCGTCTGCGTCGCAAGATGATCAATGAGTACAACCGTCTTCGGCATACCATTTCCCGATGCGTGGAGATGGCCGATGTTCTTGAGAAGGAGTATGGTCAACCCGACTCCCGGAAGCCGGATGGGACTGTACAGAACCGAACCGCTTCTTCGATTCTCCCCGGTTCGAGTGTGGAATGATCCTCTTTCGCAGCTCCTTCTCCTGATCGCAATGATACAGTTGCGGTAGTGAATTGATGCGGACGGGTTGAGATCGCCCGACAGCGCAATGGGCCAGTGAAGGGGATTTGATGTCAACAGATCCTGCTCGCCGCTCCTTTTCGGGATCTCATCGCTTTGTAGCAGGAGCTTTTTCCTGGTTGGCGTTGGGAGGAGCGTTTCTGCTCATCGCAATTCTTGCTCTGGCCCCTCATTGGCTTGAAGCGGAGCGCCTTCAGGAGCGGTACGTTCGCAATGCGATTCAGATTCATGGATTGCAAAAGGAAATTCTTCATCTGGATCGACTCGCGAAAGCCCTCAGGTCGGATGCGGACTTTACCTCCCGGGTCGCCTCTTCTGAGCTGAGAACGGCTCCTCACAATCAGATTCAGATTGCGTTGACCCCGGAGCTGGTGTTCGATCCCCGGGTTGAGAATCAGGACACCACTGCTCGTCCGTATGTACCGAAATGGTATTGCTCTGTTCTGGAACTGGTCACCAATACGAACGAGGTCCATCGTCGACTCGCAGCCTCTGCAGTGGTGTTGATCTTCCTCTCATTCTTCTGTCTGCACGAGGACGGTTTTGGAGGAGGGCTTCGGCAAATCTGTTCGCTCGTCTCACAAAGATGGTCAGTCCGTCAGGGCCGGGGTGATGAAAAGAGTTGTCGCTTCGAGGGATGAATTGCATCTCCTGGCTTGTGGGGCAGATTAAATCGACGGATAATTCGGTCTTTCATCGCCTGTGCTTCGAGTCTGGAAGGGGATCGCCCATGTTCTCGGTTGGCCTGAGGTCGCGAATTGCCATTCTGTTGGTCTTTGGAGGGATGATGATCAAATCAACTGAAGCTGCTCCGCCNGAAAAGNCACCCTTTGGAACGACGGCGAAAGGGGAGGCGGTTGATCTGTATACGCTCTCTAANGAGACCGGAATGAAAGTCNCCATCATGACCCGGGGNGCGACCATTGTGAACCTCTGGGTCCCGGACAGGGATGGAAAGCCNGCAGACATTGTGCTTGGGTTCGATGATGTCGCCGGGTATGAGTCAGACCGAAATCAGTACTTCGGGTGCACGACCGGGCGNGTCTGCAACCGCATTGCCAAAGCGAAGTTCACGGTGGATGGCAAGGAGTATCAGGTCGCTGTGAACAACGGCCCCAACCACCTGCACGGTGGAGTGGAACGGAGTCTGGACAAAGTGGTCTGGAAGGGGACCGCATCGGAAGACAACGATGCGCAGAAAGTCACGTTCACTTATGTCAGCCCCGATGGTGAAGAAGGGTATCCGGGAACCCTGAACTGCACTGTCGAATATGCTTTAAGCAAGACCTCCAACACACTGACGCTGACCTTCAAGGCAACAACCGACAAGGCAACTCCAGTCAATCTGACCAATCACAGCTATTTCAATCTTGCTGGGGAAGGGGCTCCAACAGTTCTGGATCATGAGCTGCAACTCTTCGCCCAGAGATATACACCGACCGACGAGACCCTGATTCCGACAGGCGAGATCCGGGAGGTCGCTGGGACCCCACTCGATTTCCGGCTCCCGCGTCTTCTGCGGGATGGAATCGATCAGCTGACGGAGACCGCTGCCGGAGGATACGATCACAATTTTGTGGTCGATGCCGACCAGACGAAGCCGCACAAGGTGGCCCGGCTCCGCCACCCCGGAACCGGCCGCGTTCTCGAGGTCTTCTCGACCCAACCGGGTGTCCAGCTTTATTCCGGGAACTTTCTCAAGGGAGACGCTGGCAAGGGGGGGAAACCTTATGCTTACAGAAGCGCCTGCTGTCTGGAGACGCAGCACTTTCCCGATTCTGTGAACCAGCCGAAGTTTCCATCGACGATTCTCCGCCCGGGCGAAACATATCAGGAAAGCTGCACATACCGATTTTCCGTGGAGTAGACCCTGCACGGGTGTGAAAACCGGCTGGAAATGTCGAAAATGAAATGCGGCATCAGGAAGCAGTTGCGTTCCGTACTTCGGATGTGACAATCTTCTCGTCCCGCCTTCGGGCGTTGCCTATAATTTGCATGCCAGCCTGATTTTTATTAGACCCTTCAACCCGAGTGATATGCGACAGCAGTGGGGATGAGGGATTCCTTAAATCCGGACTGTTTTAGGATTTCAGGAAGCCTGTCTGGTTTTTGCTGTTGCGATGCACTCAGGGGGATACACCATGGACGAATTCGTTGAACCATTAGGGCCGCGGATTCTGATTCGAAAGGACCAGAGCCGCCAGCAGACAAAGGGAGGGATTCTCCTGCCGGATCAGGCGGAGATCCCCACCATCACCGGTCGTGTCGTGGAAGTGAGTGTTGAAGTCGCCAACGACGACGAATTCCCCGTCGCCAAATACGACAAGGTGCTCTTCCATCCGAAGAATGCGATTCCCGTCGATCTGGAACCTAATAACGTTCTGTTTGTTGTTCCGGTTGATGACGTCGTTGCTGTCTTCCGCCGATCTCCCCGACGTTCAGAAGGGGTTTTTCAGGACGATAACAACGAGGAGGAGGAATTTCAGGACGACATCGGCGGCCTCTCCGAGTATGATGACACGGATGAAGCCTGAGCCGAATCGGATAGAACTTCCCGATCAGATTGATTTTCGCCGCACACACGGGTGTGCGGCGTTCCTCTTTTTAGGCGTCTTTTTGTTCTGTCGTCATCTTACCCTTGTAGCCAGAAGGCAATCCGTCGTTGACCCAGCCTCATTCTTCCTCACCTGCCTGTACCGCCCTCGGCGTCTCCGTTCGGCCTGCACTTCCGGATGATGCGGACGATGTTCTGCAGTTCATCGACTATTTTGTGGAGGCCAAACGTGTTCTCCCTCGGACTCTTGATGAGCTGACACTCCTGATGCCGACAGCGTATGTCGCGGTTCTGGAGGGGCAGATTGTGGGATTCGCCGCTCTGGAAATCTATTCCCGGAAGCTCGCGGAAATCCGCTCTCTTTGTGTGAAGCCTGAGCTTCAGGGGCAGGGAATCGGAAAACTTCTGACTCAAGCATGTGTGCAACTCGCCAGAGAGCGAAATATCTTTGAAGTGATGGTGATTACCTCTTCGGAAGAGTTCTTCCGAAGCTGTGGATTTGATTTCACTCTGCCTGGCGAGAAGAAGGCTCTGTTTCTGCAAACTCGGGAAACCCCGTGAAGGATGATCGATGAGACCGATTGCATTTCTGTGTTCTGCCTGCCTGACTCTTTCCTTTCTGCTTTCGGCGAGTCTGCCGGAGGCACGGGCCGCTGACAAGGAGACTCCCAAGGTGCTGGATTTTGAAATGGAATCGCTCTCAGGGAAGCCGGTTCATCTCAAGGACTATGCAGGGAAGGTGGTCCTGATTGTGAACACCGCGAGTCAATGCGGGGCCACGCCACAGTACAAACCACTGCAGAAGCTGCATGAGAAGTACGCAGACCAAGGTTTTGTTGTACTCGGGTTTCCCTGCAATCAGTTCGGCGCACAGGAACCGGGATCTGCCACCGAGATTCAGGAGTTCTGCACGCAGAACTATGGCGTGACCTTCCCAATGTTTGCCAAGATTAACGTCAATGGGCCAGACGCTGCCCCTCTTTATCAGTATCTCACTTCGAAGAAGACCAACCCTGAGTTTGCCGGGCCGATCCGGTGGAACTTCGAGAAGTTCCTGATCAGCCGTGATGGACAAATCGTTGGCCGATTCGGGACCCGAGTTGATCCCGCAAACGAAGAAGTTGTGAAGGCCATTGAGGCAGAACTCGCAAAGTGACTTCAAAATCTGTCAATACTGTGGGACAGGAATGTCTCGAAAAGCCCGCTCGATTGAGTGGGCTTTTTTCGTGTCAGAGATGACGAATATGATGTTGTTCGTTACGTTAGGATCTGTCGGACATTCAATGGAACCAGGTCCTCCGACGTGTCGACCCTCCCTGGTTCCCCCCACCTGAGATCGACTTCCGTACGCTCTCCGCTTCCCCAAGCCTGACCCGCGATTGTCTCAACTCCAGACAGGCGGAGAGCGTGATGGTGACCGCCATCGACGGACCTGTTTCTTGAGAGCAAGGAAATCACCATGAGATTCGCTGCGTTTGCGTTTCTGGGAATCACAATCGCGTGCGGCATTTGTCGCGCGGAGGAGAAAGAGACAGGCTTCAAGCCGATCTTTGATGGCAAAACACTGAATGGTTGGAAAGGCGATTCGGCCATTTGGCGCGTTGAGAATGGAGCGATTGTCGGAGAGTGGGCCGACAAGGAACCTCTCAAAAAGAATGCGTTTCTGGTCTGGGATCGGGGCGAAGTGGACGACTTCGAATTGCGGCTGAAATTCCGCCTGACCGGCTCCGACAGTGCCAACAGCGGAATTCAGTTCCGAAGCAGCGAACGGGATGATGGTCATCTGGTTGGTTATCAGGCGGACATTGACCGCTCAGGCCAGTATGTCGGGATGCTCTACGACGAAGAAGCACGAGGAATCCTCGCTCGCCGGGGGGAGAGGACGGTCGTCACCGAGTCCGGAGAGAAGAAGCCGGAGTCGGTTGCCAACGCAGCTGAGCTTCTGAAGAAAATCAACCGCGATGACTGGAATGACTACTCCATTCGGGCACAGGGGAATCAGATCACGCTGAAGATCAACGGCGAGGTGACTGCCGAGTTGATCGACAACGACCCGAATGGATTGGATCGAATTGGCAAACTGGCTCTGCAGGTCCATTCCGGTCCCGCAATGAAGGTGGAGTTCAAGGACATTCGCCTGAAGCGTCTTCCGTTGCAGGACGGCTGGAAGAAGGTCGTTTTCGTGGCGGGGCGTCCCAGTCATGCTTATTTCGCGCATGAGCACAATGGGGGTTGCCTGCTGCTGGCAAAGTCATTGGACGCAGCCCAGCGGGATCAGAATCTGAAGGTGATCTCGACCGTCTATCTGAATGGTTGGCCCGCTGATGTCACCGCCTTCGATAACGCAGACACCGTCGTTGCGTACTGCGATGGAGGAGCCAACCATTTCCTGAACCCTCACCTTGAAGAGTTTGACAAGGATATTTCCGCTCGCGGAGTGGGACTGGTCTGTCTGCATTACGGTGTCGAGACCACCAAGGGGAAAGCAGGGGATCACTTCCTGAAGTGGATCGGCGGGTACTTTGAGCCGCACTGGTCCGTCAATCCCCACTGGACCGCCAGGTTCACTTCGTTCCCCGATCATCCGATCAGTCGGGGGGTCCAGCCATTCGAGATCAATGACGAATGGTATTACCACATGCGGTTTGTTCCGGACATGAAGGGAGTGACCCCGATTCTGACCGATCTTCCGCCGAGTGAATCCCTCTCCCGTCCGGATGGTCCTCATTCAGGAAATCCAGCGGTGCGGGAAGCGGTTCTTGTCCGTAAGGAGCCTCAGCATGTGGCCTGGGCCTACAACCGGGAAGATGGAAAAGGACGCGGCTTCGGATTCACCGGAGGGCACAATCATGTGAACTGGCAACACGACGACTTCCGCAAGGTTGTCCTCAATGCCATCGTCTGGACGGCACATGGGGAAGTCCCTGAAGAAGGGGTCGAATCACCCACGCCAACAAAAGAAGAGATGATGGAGAATATGGACAGTCCTCCACCTCCGAATTTCGAGTTCAAACCAGTTCTTCGGAAGTCCACCGTTGCTCCACGTCCAGCCAAGCCAGTGACAGCCACGGGAGGGGCTGTCTCACCTCTTTTTTCCTCGCCCGTAGTCCGGTCCTCGACCCCCGGGCACGCCGTTGAAATCAATGTCGATATTACCGGCGCGAAGGCACTCTTTCTTGAAGTCAATCATGCCGGGGACGGGTTCAGTTTCGACTGGGCAGACTGGGTGGCTCCCCGACTTCTGGTCGACCCGGCTGACCCATCCAAAGGGGAACTCAAGCTGACGAGCNTGAAATGGAAGTCCGCGACACAGGACTGGGGGCAGACCCGTGTGAACCAGAATGCGGGGGGAGGTCCCCTCATCGTCGCAGGTCTTCTGGTGGAAGATGGAATCGGGACGCACGCGAATTCCCTGATTGAATTTGAACTCCCCAAAGACCATCAGTACACCCGCTTCGTTGCGAAAGGGGCATTGGACGACGGCGGGGTGAGTCAGAATGCACAAGGCCCTTCTGTCCAGTTCCGAGTCTTCACACAGAGGCCGGACCCCGCGACACTGGCTGCAGCACGAGCACTCCCAGGCGAAGCCAGCCATGAAGCGTCTGATTCGCTGCAACAACTTCAAGTCGATACCGGGCTGAAAGTGGAGTTGTTTGCATCCGAGCCGATGATGACGAACCCCTCGTCAATCGACATCGATCACAAGGGGCGCGTCTGGGTCTGTGAGGGGGTGAATTACCGTCATTTCGCGAACAAGGATCTGATTGGAGACCACGGGCCCGATCGGATCCTTGTTCTCGAAGATACCGACGGCGATGGAAAAGCAGACAAGTCCACTGTCTTTTACAGCGGGTCAGATGTCGATGCCGCCCACGGGATTCTGGTCCTCCCGACAGCAGACGGGAAAGGGACCCGCGCCCTCATCTCTGCGCTCGACAAGATCTTTTATCTGATTGACGATGATGGCGATCTCAAGGCAGATCGCAAGGAAATCCTGTTCTCCGGTATTCAGGGAAGCCACCACGATCACGGAGTCCACGCAGCCCATTTTGGTCCTGATGGCAAGCTCTATTTCAACTTCGGAAACGAAGGAAAACAGATCCGGGATAAGGATGGAAATCCGATCATCGACAAGGCGGGAAATGAGGTGAAGGCCGACCGCAAGCCGTATCAGGAGGGGATGGTCTTCCGATGCAATCTGGATGGGAGCGAGTTTGAGACACTGGGCTGGAACTTTCGAAACAACTGGGAGGCCTGCGTCGATTCCTTCGGCACGATCTGGCAGTCCGACAATGATGATGATGGGAACCGGGGAGTCCGCGTTAATTATGTCATGGAGTTCGGAAACTTCGGCTACAAGGACGAACTGACCGGAGCGAGCTGGCAGACCCCACGCACGAACTGGGAGAAGGAGATCCCCCTCCGTCACTGGCATCTAAACGATCCCGGAGTGGTCCCCAATCTCGTCCAGACCGGAGCCGGAGCCCCCACCGGAATCTGTCTCTACGAAGGGGATCTTCTCCCCGCGCGATTTCGGGGAGCACCAATTCACTGTGACGCCGGGGCGAATGCGTGCCGGGCCTCCGTTCTGACGGCACGCGGGGCGGGGTATGTCGCAGAGATTGTCGAAGTTCTGGGGAATTCCAGAAATCACTGGTTTCGCCCGAGTGACGTCTGCGTTGCTCCTGATGGGAGTCTGATCGTCGCTGACTGGTACGATCCGACGATCGGGGGGCACCGGATGATGGATATTGCCCGCGGACGTCTTTACCGGATCATTCCCCCGACCGCGAGCAGGTATGTCGTCCCGGATGTCGATGTCTCTACCCCGCAGGGGGCTGTCGCTGCTCTTCACTCCCCGAATATGGCGACTCGTTATCTCGCCTTCAGTGCTCTGATGGCGATGGGGCCAGATGCGGAAGCCCCGCTTCTGGAAATGCGAAAGTCGTCTGACNCGGTGATGCAGGCACGCGCCCTCTGGCTGCTNGGGAAACTTCCATTGNAGCACTCCCNCCGANTGGAACATCTGAGAGCTGGTTTGAGTGATTCCAATGAAATGATCCGGGTGGCGGCCATTCGGTTGCTGCGTCAGCTGACGAATCAGGTCGCTTTTGAGGAGATCCGGGATGCCATTCGGATCGATGATCCCTCCCCAGCAGTCCGGCGGGAGATGCTCATCGCACTGAGCGAGCTGAATCCTGAATGGATTCCGGAATCGAAACGGGACGGCTTCATCGGAGCTTCGTGGAGCCGACTGGCCCAGCAGTACGATGGCGAAGACCGCTGGATGCTGGAAGCGCTTGGAATTGGAGCCCGTGGTCACTGGGATGAGTGCCTGGCTGCATGGAAGGAATCGGTTGGAGACCAGTGGAAATCGACGAAAGCGGGACGTGATCTCGTCTGGCGGTCCCGTGCCAAAGCGACCCCCGGGCTGCTTGTGGAACTGATTCAGAGTCCGGCGACTCCTGAGGACGAAATCCCTCGCTACATGAGAGCGTTTGATTTTCAACAGGGACCGGAGCGGAAAGAAGCACTGGAGCGACTGGCG
>Ga0065721_10004896_pt1 | contig 18559 bp, 16 predicted proteins | sample Mesricmetagenome_FD_59108 | JGI IMG/M metagenome (GOLD analysis project Ga0065721, IMG submission 59108) | Mesophilic microbial community from rice straw/compost enrichment Sample: eDNA_1 v2 (version 2) | ecosystem: Engineered > Solid waste > Grass > Composting > Bioreactor | place: USA: Davis... | reverse complement strand
GTTTCAGCTTTCACAAAACCAAGACCTTCTTTTTTTCCTTCTTCACTGCGCTGTGTAAACAATTGCATTCCCAGGCAAATTCCGAGGATCGGTATTTTATCTTTCAGAACTCTTTGTTTCAACACTTCCACAATTCCCAGTTCTTCCAATTTGTTCATACCATCATCGAAAGCACCGATGCCACACAGTATCAGTCGTGTGGCTTTACCAATCTCGTTCACATCGGCTGAGATAATCGAGTCTTCGCCGATCTTCTTAAGCATGTTCGCAATGGAACCGATATTTCCAATGCCGTAATCAATGATAGTTGTCATTCACCCCTTTTTTCGAAAAATATTTCTCGAGGTTTCTTTGATAATGTTCTGAAAAGAAATAATCACCTAGTTCGTAGCTTTCCTTGCTCCAAACATGACAGTGGTCGGGGGCGCTTTTTAGTTTAGCTAATAGGGCGAGGAGATCGTGAACACTTTCGATTGGTTTCATTACTTCGGAAGCGTCCATATCGAGAAGGCTGTTGATGCCATGCGGAAATTGTGGTGTACACACGGTTGCTACCGGAACTCCAACACTAATTGCCTCTAACAAAGCCGTCGAATGAAATCCTATTAAAACGTGCTTGTTCCTTAAGGCCGAAAAAAGGTTAGGCTCCGCTTCAAGAGCGAAATGTACAGCATTTTTCTCAACAAATTCTTTGTACCATTCAAGATTAGCAGAAGGTTCTAAAGGGTGGGTTTTGAGACTGATTTCTATCCCGTCCAATTCGGACATGGGCATCTGATTTAACCAGGTTTTCGTGTTCTCAAAAATGGTAGGTTGCGTGATCCAAAGCACTTTTAGTTTCTCTCCCGCAGCCGCTGGTTTGTACTGATACGACTGCCGGTTGCGCTCCACTACGGAACTTCCAATTGAAATCACTTCTGATTTGTCCCAAAAACCGCTTTTCAACAAAAGATCACGGAAATAGTCTCCAAAAACATAAATATGATTTGGAATCACCATGTGTTGCTTACAGGCTCTGAATGCACCTGCAACAATATAATCTGCCTTGTTGTTAGATACGAAGCCATGTTGAAATTCATGTACTTCAATTCCCAGCGAACGCGCTGCCGCCATGCGACCCAGGGGAATTCCGTCCACGAAAAACACCCTGCGTGGTCTGTTTAATTGCAACATGAATTTGTTCCAGCGATACTGCGCAAGAAACTGCGAAAAAATTTCTGCAACCTCCTTTTGTGTAATGCGCATTGGTTCATCATTCTCCTCAAAGAACTGATTCAGTTTCGAACTCCACCACGCTGCTCTCTCCTGAACATCTTTTCTTCTAACATACATGCGTTGCAGAATGATAACAATTCCATTACGACCTCTGTGATACAAATGAATTTTCACCTTTGAAGGTCTTTCAGCACCCGTTTCGGAATTGTCTTCAAAAAATATATATCTGTGCAACAGTCCGGCATTGATCAACGGATCCATAAAAACATCGGTGTAAAAACCATCCTTGTCTTTATCGAGTTTGTTTCCGGTATTGCCGTAAATGACATCACCTTTTCTTCTCCATAGTATCCAAAAGAAAAGTCTGGTGAGATACCAAACTTCTTTAAAGGCCCAGCTTAATGGGATTGATTTTCTTTTTGCACCAGGTGGTCGTCCCAGTCCATAAGAACGATTCTTGAAAAGATAAAAAAGTGGTTTTTTAAGGATACTCCAGTCACTCCATCCTTTGAATTTCATTTGGACCAGTTTGTCCACATATTCTTCCTCAAATCCGTTGAGGGCTTCAATAATGCTCTGGAAATGAACTTTGGTTTTCATTTGATTAGCTTAAAGCAGGTTCAGACAACATCTTCAAAAATGTTTGTCATCGAACTAAATGCGCCACCATTTTAGGAGCGGATATTTTTTCTCAGAAATGCAAGCCACGGCATCGGTTGCAGTTTGTTAGCGGCAACCGCAGTAATGCAGAACATGACGAAAAACGAGATCATGGTTGCGATGGCGGCACCCAGCGATCCCATATTTCCAATCAACAGGTAGTTCAAACCAACGTTGACTACAATATTGATGATGGCCAGATAAGTAAGGTATATTGTCTTGCCAGAATAAAATATGTAACCTGAAAAAACTTTGTAACAACCGGAGAAAAAATATCCGATCGCTACCCAAATCACAAGGTGTCGGCCTGAATGATAATCTTCATCAATGAAAAAATCATACAAAAGACCTGAAGTCAGATAAAGTCCAAGAACACACACTGCCAGAAAAGCCAGAAAGAAATAGGAAAGCCTGACAACTTTTTTCTTTGCAGTATCAGAACCATCCGTGAGCGATTCAAATAAAAACGGTATAAAGGCATATGAAAATGAACTCTCCACAATACCGACAATGCTGCCTATCATGTAAGCAACATTGTAAATTCCGACTTCAGGAACATCTACAAGACCAGCAATGAAATAGCGATCAGAAAAAGCAATGATAGAAGCTCCAAGATGATGCGGAATAATTGGCAATCCGTATCGCAACGAACCCCTGCAGTGTTCCTTTGAAATTGGCGCGCCAAGCAAACGCTGCCTGCGCAGTATAAAGTAGCTTAATACAAAGAAAAATATGTTTACAATCAGCAGGGCTGACAACCGTCCGTCATAACCCATTTTCATTCCTGCTACAAACCAGATCGCCAGACCAAGATTTGCAATCGTCATAAGGTTACTGACAACTGCAAATGATACGGCTTGTTGCTTTACCCTGAACTGTCCCAAAAGAATTGTAGGAAGTACAGAAGTAAAGGCGATTACAGGTGAAAGAAGCAACCACTTCATTGGAATACCGGTATCACCTGGATAGAACAACACGAATAGTCCGGTGAGAACAGAGATGATACCAAAGGCTACGATACATGTAAAAAATGCAGATGAAAAAAAACTGCTGTAATCGTCACCTTTCAGTTTATAGAATGCGCGACGGATAGCGCCGTCGGCACCCACCATAATAAAAATGGTTAGAAGAGATACGGTGGTGTTTACAAGAGAAAGCGTTCCATATTCAGAAGGGAGGAGGTAGTGTGTAAAAAACGGAATCAGCAGGAAACTCACGCCCTGATTAAAAACAGTGGAAAACACATACACCGAAAAAGACTTAAAGAGCTTTTTCCCGGCTAAGGATTTCACCTTCAGATACAAACCTGCTACACCTGCTGATGCTTTCTGTTCGGCCATAACTTAATTCCTGATGCCCATGCGTCGTTTGAGGGCACTCAACAATCTGCTAACCGGCTTGGGTAGAAGTGCGTGAACCTTTCTGCTTTTTTCGAGTTGTGTCAAATAGTTTTTGACACTTTCGTAGTCATTTTTGAAAACAGGTTTGGCAGATGGGTCAAGACGAAATGCACTGCGCACAAACTCGGTTCCATTGTGCAGCACAAAACCGTTCTTTGAAAAAAGGTTATGAAGCGTTGTCAGAGAGTAATGATAAACGTGTGCGTTCTGCAGATATAACAACAGATCGCGGGCATAGCTCACATGCAGATTTTTTACACCGGGAACCTCAATATAAACCACGGTGTTTTCGTGGCAAAGATTTTTGATGATGCTGATCTCACCGTTTGGATCGAGCACGTGTTCCATTACGTGAGAATAGATGATCAGATCGGGTTTCTCCGTCAATTTCAAATCTCTGATGGTTCCGATCTCGAGATCAAGATTGTAAGTGTTTCTTCCGTATTCAATAAATTCAGCACCGAGATCGGTTCCTTTTACTTTCCATCCTTTCTCAGCAAAATATTTGATGGTGCCGCCGCCGCCGCAGCCGATATCCAAAACAAAAGGTTGCGCTTTTGAAGGCAATAAATTGTGTTGTTCCAAAAAACGATAGATCGCTTTACCTCGCGGATACTGCTTGTCATGAAAATGTTTCGCAGGATCATGACTTCCACCGTATAATCTTCTGTATTCTACATTATAAAATTCATTGTATGATTCCTGCGTCATGCGTGGATTGGTTTGCACAAGTCCGCAGGTCTTACAAATCACAACAGGATAATACAAGCCATATCGGTCTTTCTCCGCGATTTGTTCAAACTCTCTTTTGTTGCAACAAGGACAGTCGACTGATTCGAACTTGAAATGTCCGGATTTTACTTTCTGGTCGACCTGCGCCTTGAGTTGCAGTTGCAGCTCATTAAGTGGCAACAGAGGTTTACCATCGTTTTGGAATCTGCTGAGCATATTGGTTGTTTTGGATGTTAGAAAATTTCGGCTTGTTCTTCCCAGTTGTAAATCACTTTATCATTCACTTTGCTGGCAAAGCGACCACGATAATAGTCGCGGTTGAGTAATTCAACATGCGACAAAGGACGAGTTGCAGCACCAAGAGTAATTTCCCAATCTGGCATTTCTTTCCTGATGATCTCCATCATCTCAGGTCTTGTCAGGTTGGCGAACTGACGAAGTTCACGCAACATTTCGGGCGTGATGGAAACCACGCCATCTTTGGTTTGATCAGGAGGCAATACGGTATAATGTCTTTCAATACAACAAGCACCCAATGCCAATGCAATTTTACTTGCCCACAAACCTGTTGTTGACGGTTTGGAGTGATCACTGTAACCAACTTTACTTGTAAACCGACGAAGGAAATTGATGCGTTTGAGATTGAGATCCTGTAATTCTGTTGGATAGATTGTTACACAATGCAACAATGTCAAATCTGTATCCTTTAAAATTTCCGCAGCCTTGGCAATTTCCTCATCATAGGTAGCCCCGGTAGATACGTAAATTGTTGAAAAATATTTTTTGAGATCCTTCAACAATGGATAAGACGCACAATCATAACTGGCAACCTTGATCGCTTCATATCCGAGATCTTTGATTTCATTTACAACCGAGCGTGTGAAAGCTGTTGTCATTGGAGCAACACCTGCACGCCAGCATTCTTCTACAAACCAGGCTTCCTGCTCGATCGTCAGATCCAGTTTTGACAATCTTTCCAGTTCTGGTTTGTATGGTCTTTTGATCGTTTTTACTTTCCCATCGGTATCGGTTTCTCCTTCTTCAAATCGCTCGCGAAAAGTAAGATCGCTGGAACGAATCGACTGGATCTTCACATAGTCGGCGCCGTTCTCGGCCGCCTTGTGAATCATTTCTTTCAGGATCTCTTTATTGCCATTATGGTTTTGGCAGCACTCAGCTATCAATACAGGTTTCATCTCTCTACGCTTTTTGTTGTTGGGGTTGAATGTATTCTTTGTACAACCATTCCGCATAACGGAAATCGTCGATGTTATCGATGTTGGCTGAAATTTGAGCCGGCATGATCAAAGCACGACAATCGGCTCCTTTAAAAGAATTTTTTAATAAAGTATCACGGCGTGTTAAATAGATCGCTCCGTTTTTGATATAAATTTTTCGCAGCTCCTGCCTGGGCTGATTTTCATACGCTTCACAAAATGGAGGATCAATGATTCTTCCATCTTCTACGTATTTCATCCGCGCAGGATGATGTCCGTCAACATCCACAACGCTGATCACACTATCAGAGCCAGTTGAAGTTAGAATGGAAATCGCTTCATCAATATCCTGAGGTCTTCTGAAAGGAGTCGTGGGCTGCAACATCATGATTGCATCATACTGCTGCCCTTCCTGCTCTTCAACCGTTTTTAAAGCATGCTGCATCACAGGAATTGCATTCGCGAGATCGGTGGCCAGTTCTGCAGGTCGCAGGAACGGAACATCACCTCCCCATTCTCTTGCTACTTTGGCAATCTCTTCGTCATCAGTTGAAACAACTGTTCTTGTGAGTTTTGATTTTGCAGCAGCCTCAATTGTATATGCAATCAGTGGCTTGTCTCCAATTGGTTTGATATTTTTTCTCGGCACTCCTTTCGATCCGCCACGTGCCGGAATAATTCCCAGTATTCTCATGTGTTGGGTTGTATTGAAGAATGAATATTGCTGATACCCATGTAAACGCTTGGTGCTGCATTGAGAACATCCTGATGTCTGAACATGTGCCAGCCATCATAAATAATTGGATTTGTGTTCAGGCTTCTCACCATGCCATAGATATCAATCTTGGTAAAGCTTCTATGATTGTTCAGGAACAGAACCGCGTCCTTACCGGCAAATCCATCAGGAATATCAGCAGCCCTGATCCCAAAACTTTCGATTTCTTCTTTTGTCGCTACAGGATCATATCCAAAAATTTCTTTCACATGTGGTTTCAGCAAATCAATAATTTCTACTGAAGAAGAATTTCTGATATCACCCGTTTCAGGATGTCCCTTGAATGCGAGTCCGCAAACCAGCACAGAACAATCCTTCGGATTTTTATTGATTTTTTTCAGTTCGCGCAGCAGGGATGCAGCAACAAAATCGTGCATTGATTCATTGATCCTGCGCCCCTGTTCAAACAATGTTGTAGTGATTCCCAGTTTCTCTGCAACTGAAGCAAAGATGTACGGGTCTTTTGTAAGACAGGGACCACCAACACCCGGACTAGGCAGAGGAACTTTATCGCGCGGATATCCCTGATTTGCCGCATTGATCGTACTCACAACATCTATATTAAAATGCGCCGCAATTTGTGCAACATGATTTGCATATGAGAACACCACATCGCGGAATGAGTTGTTGATCAACTTGGCCATTTCAGCTGCTTCGAGTGATTCCACGCGAACGATTGCGGAAGTTAATTCCCTGAACAAAGCAACTGTTGCTTCTACAGAATCGACATTGATGCCTCCAATGATTTGCGGAAGTTCTCTCAATTCCTGGATCGCCTTTCCTTCTGCGGTACGCTCTGGTGCAAATGCAAGATGAAAATCAGTACCGGCTTTTAATCCGGAAATTTTTTCAATCATGGGCGCTACCAGCTGACGACTCGTTCCAATAGGAACTGTTGAACGAAGAATAACAAGATTACCGGGCTTGATGTGTTCACCAATTTGCTTCGAAGCAATTTCCAGATAATCGGTGATCAGAACCGCTTTTCCATCACTTCCTTTTTTCACAGGAGTTCCAACGGAAATGATAAATACATCGCCGCCTTCGGGCATTGAAGTAGTTGCTCTGAAATTTTTATTTAACTGTTCGCGAAGAATCTGGAGGAGGCCCAGTTCATGAACGTAAGACTCACCCTTATTCAAAGCGTTCACGCGATTTTCATCTACATCCACACCTGTTACCAGAAATCCTTCATCAGCCAATACCAATGCAAGTGTCAGTCCAACATAACCAAGCCCCATCACTACTACATGACGGTGTGTTGCAACGCGTTGTTCCCATAGCTGGTGATAGTCCAGGATGCGCGTAGGCTTTTGATCCTTGTTCACTAAAATGATCTTGCCAAGGAACTTGCCTGCTTTTCTGTTTCGCTTCAGCAGTTCCTGAGGAATTTTTTCCAGAATTTCCTGGTAAGAAAGCGTTTCATCAAAAAATATAGGCGACTCCCGCATGATGTCTTTTGCGGAAAGATCAAGTGTTCGATTTTTAAGAAAAGCTCTTCTCACGTCACCGTCGGTAATGGTGCCGATTAACTTTTCCTGTTCATCAACAACAAGTGCGATGCCGCCAGGAAGTCCTTCTTTGGCAGAGTTGTTTTGTTTTTCAAGGATTTCGGTAAGGGGACTTTCTTTCCTTACGCAAATGAGGCTTATCTTGTGACTCACCATGGTTTTGATCAATTTATTTTAGCCGGTTGAAATATTGTATCAACCATTCTGCGGTTGCATCGATTCCATTTCCTTCCAGCCTGCTTATTTTTTCTGAAGCCTGCTCCAGGGAATTTTCATTGAGAAACTGTTCGATTTCTTTCTTTATGCGCTCTCTTCCCTTCGACGGGTCAATAGAAACTCCGATTCCAAGAGATTCCACTCGTCTTGCATTGTGCGCCATTTCCACGTTATCTGGTTCCAACAAAGCTATAACCGGAAGTCCGTAGCAAACGCAATCGGTAAGTGTCCCGATTCCCGGTCGACACACAATTGCATTCATTTGGCGAAAAGCCTGCGGGGAAAAATCAAACAATTTAATTCCCGCAACACCATCTGTCTCTTTTAATAGAGGTGCCGGAAGATATACAGTGATTGAATGATCACTAACAAGCTCGCGGGCGAGTTCCAACAGAATGTTTGTCAGACTTTCAGTTGCACCACCCAGCAAAGCAAGATGAAGTTTATTCTTTTCATGATGCCGTGAGCTTTCATCTTTCGTACAGAACCAGGGCATCTTCACAGCTTTTGTATTCTCATTCACCCGATCCATCACCATGTCGCCAACACAAATCATGTGTGGACGATGCGCCTGCAACAATTCTTCTTCTTCACGTACAAAAGCCTTCACAACAGGATGATCTGCATATGCAGATCCAAGTATGTCTGACCATAAAAAAGAACCCATCAGCAGTGCATCTTTTCTGTGGTGCAGAATTTGCGGAAGATTATCACTCAAAACCAGATCCGCTTCTATTAGCGCTGGCTGTGTACCAAGTGCATGATGCCAGTTCAAAAGCGATCCATCATCATATGCAGATGCCAGCTTTTCCCAGCGTACGCCCGGTTCTACAAAACCATCAAGATGCTTTACCCCATCCAGCGACCAAAATTCATTCGAAGTTTTCCAATCCTGCATTCGTTTAATCTGCCAGGATTCACAAGCCACCGTTACAGTGCAGGAAGGCATTCGCTGTTTGAGGCGATGCAATACCGAGATGGAACGTTTATAGTGGCCGAGCCCATTGTGGCAGATGAGCGAAAATACCTTCAAAGCTATAATGATGTAAGCGGAGTGGCATTGGCCTTTCCGTTGTGGTCAATTTTTACTTGTAAAATGGATGCGAAGCCAGTTCCAGTTTGGCCATCGGGTGATAGTTACCCTTCAGACCAACAGGAACCTGCGTTCGAATTTGGTGTGCCAGCTCAATGGAAGGATAGGCATCCATTACTTCGAAACCTCTTCCACCCAGAATGGCTTCATAACTTTTTGTATGAAGATCAGTAAAGCCATCGCTAAACTCGATCTCATTTCCTTCCATTGTAATTGATCTGTAAGTACGCTGACCTTTTTGACGAATTGATTCAGGAAGTGTTTCTTCATTGATGCTCAGGAACCAGCGTACTCTTGCTCTTTCGAGCTCAAGATATCCCGCAGCACGATCATGCGTATGCACATGAATTTCGTTGTGCTTTACTTTTCCAAAAACCCAGATCAACATGTCGAAGAAATGAATACCGATATTGGTAGCAATTCCACCGGACTTACTTACATCACCTTTCCAGCTGGTGTAGTACCATGTGCCTCTTGAAGTGATGTAGGAAAGATCAACATCAAATATTTTGGAAGGATCTGCCTTACTGACTTTTTCACGTAAAGCAATAATATCGGGATGCAGACGAAGCTGCAAAATGTTGTACACCTTTTTACCGGTCTCGTTCTGGAGTTGTTCCAGTGCTTCCACGTTCCAAGGGTTCAATACCAATGGTTTTTCACAAATCACCGAAGCCTGTTGTCTCAAACCAAAACGAATATGAGAATCGTGTAAATAGTTGGGTGAACAAACAGAAATATAGTCTACGGGCTTTGCATCTCTTCTTAACTTTTCCAGGTGTCGGTCGAAACGTTCGAACTCAACGAAAAAGCTGGCGTGCGGAAAAAAACTGTCCATGATGCCGACTGAATCAAAACGATCCAGTGCTGCCACCAGGTTATTTCCGGTGTCTTTGATGGCTCTCAAATGCCTGGGCGCGATGAATCCCGCCGCCCCAATCAATGCAAAGTTTTTCATACTATTTTTTTCTAACCGATCCGTTCTCTAAAATATATGTCTCCTTCGATTCAGGACAAACAGCTATGCCATCCTTGTCGAAATTGAGGCGATGTCCAAACTCACTCATCCAGCCTATTTGTTTTGCAGGGTTGCCTACTACCAATGCATATGGCGGTACCGGTTTTGTTACAACCGCGCCTGCTCCGATAAAAGCATAGGCTCCAATTTCGTTTCCACAAACAATGGTTGCATTTGCACCGATGGATGCGCCTTTTCTGACCATTGTCTGCATGTACTCATGTTTGCGACTGACTGCACTCCTGGGATTGATCACATTCGTAAACACCATTGATGGTCCCAGAAACACATCATCCTCACAAATCACGCCTTCATAAATGGAAACATTATTTTGAACGCGTACATTTTTTCCCAATACAACTTTCGGTGATACAACAACATTCTGTCCGATATTACAATTCTCACCGATCACGCAACCCGGCATGATGTGACTAAAATGCCAGATCTTGACGCCAACACCAATCTCACAACCTTCATCAATCACTGCCGTCGGGTGTGCATAGTAATTGCTCATCTCTTTGATTTTAAAACCTGGTGTAAATAATTTCCGTATCCACTTTTGATCAATGCATCGGCCTGCGCTGCGAGTTGTGTTTCGTTGATGAATCCCATACGAAACGCAATTTCTTCAATGCAGCCAATCTTGGTTCCCTGTCTCTTTTCAATTACACGCACAAATTCGCTCGCGTCGCTGAGAGAATCAAAAGTTCCTGTATCAAGCCATGCCGTTCCACGATCAAGAATGGAAACTTTCAATCTTCCCTGTCTTAGATATTCTTTGTTTACATCAGTAATTTCATATTCACCGCGCGCGGAAGGCTTTAATTCTTTTGCAATCTTCACAACATCGTTATCATAGAAGTAAAGTCCCGGAACAGCAAAATTTGACTTCGGTTGAGAAGGTTTTTCTTCAATCGACAGAACTTTATTGTTTTGATCAAACTCCACGACACCATATCGCTCGGGATCTGAAACTTCATAAGCAAATACGTATCCTCCGTCTACATCAGTGAGTGACTGCAGTTGCCTTCCCATTCCTGTTCCATAAAAAATATTATCGCCGAGAACCAGCGCCACTTTTTCGTTTCCAATAAAATTCGCACCAATTACAAATGCCTGCGCGAGACCATTAGGTACATTTTGAATAGCATATTCAAATCTGCAGCCAATATGGCTTCCATCGCCGAGAAGTCTTTTGAACTGAGGGTTGTCTTCCGGGGTCGTGATGATGAGAACTTCGCGTATACCAGCCATCATGAGAACAGACAGCGGGTAATAGATCATGGGCTTGTCGTAAATAGGCATGAGCTGCTTGGAGATGGCCTTTGTAATCGGATAAAGGCGCGTGCCACTTCCGCCGGCAAGGATGATCCCTTTCATGAATGGGTAGTTGAATATTGTGTTTGATAATAGTTCTGATATTCTCCGGATGTCACGTTTTTCAACCAGTCTGTATTTTCAAGATACCAGTCGATTGTCTGACTTAATCCTTCCTCGAAAGTCACCGTCGGTTTCCATCCGAGTTCCGTATTGATTTTGGTAGCATCAATCGCATAACGACGGTCATGTCCCGGCCGGTCTTTCACAAATGTGATGAGCTCTTCGCTCTCGCCAGGTTTTCTTCCGAGTTTCTGATCCATCAAACGGCAAAGCAATCGAACGAGGTCAATGTTTTTCCATTCGTTGAATCCGCCGATATTATATGTGTCACCATTTTTTCCTTTGTGAAACACGAGATCAATCGCAAGGGCATGATCTTTTACAAAAAGCCAGTCTCTCGTATAAAGTCCATCACCATAAACAGGCAAAGGCTTTTTGTGGATGACGTTATTGATCATTAACGGAATTAATTTCTCCGGAAAATGATAAGGTCCATAATTGTTCGAACAGTTGGTGATCACTACAGGCAAACCGTAGGTATCGTGATACGCCCGAACAAAATGATCTGATGAAGCTTTTGACGCAGAATATGGTGAATGAGGATCGTAGGAAGTTTCTTCTGTAAAAAATCCTGTATCGCCAAGTGCACCATATACTTCGTCGGTAGAAACGTGGTAGAATCTTTTGCCTTCGAAATTATGATTCCAGTGCTTCTTTGCCACATTCAAAAGATTCACTGTTCCTACCACATTGGTATAAACAAAATCAAGAGGAGAAAGAATCGAACGATCTACATGCGATTCGGCCGCCAAATGAATTACACCTGCGGGATCGTAGGTGGTAAATACTCTTTCAAGTTCGGCAGCATCGAGAATATTCACCTTTTCAAAAACATAATTGGGTGAATTTTCGATATCACGCAAATTTTCCAGATTACCGGCATAGGTTAGAGCATCAAGATTGATGATGCGATAATCCGGATATTTCGTCACGAACAACCGCACCACATGAGAGCCGATAAAGCCGGCACCACCTGTGATGACAATACTTTTTGAGAACTGGTTGGAAGACGAATGAGATTTGTCCGACATTATATAAATATTTTATTGGGAACTAACGGTCATCAACAAACGATTCAGCTATACGCAAAATGATGTTGGCGCCTGTACCATTCAAATGCAATCTTCAATCCTTCTTTCACACTTGTAGAAGGTTCGTACAGCAGTAAATTTTTTGCTTTGGAAATATCAGCAAGGCTGTGTTTTACATCTCCTTTTCTTTCCGGTCCATAACGCGGTGCGAGATCGCTTCCTGCAACCTCTTTGATCATTTCAAATAGTTGGTTCAACGAAGTCTGTGCACCGAAGGCAATGTTGTATACCTGATTCAGCGCGTCAGGATTCGTTGTAAACAAAGCCCTGTCATTTGCATGCACTGCATTTCCAACGAAGGTAAAATCACGGCTATGTTCACCATCACCATTAATCAATGGCGGTTCATTGTCCAATACTGATTTAATGAAAAGCGGAATTACCGCCGCATAAGGTCCCTGCGGATTCTGCTTGGGACCAAACACGTTGAAATATCGCAAACCAATTGTTTCCAAGCCGTACACATTCGCATATACTCTTGCGTACAACTCATTCACATATTTGGTTACCGCGTATGGCGAAAGAGGATTACCAATCTTGTCTTCCACTTTTGGAAGACCAGGATGATCACCATAAGTAGAAGAACTTGCAGCGTAAACAACGCGTTTGATATTTGTTTCGCGGGCAGCGTTAAAAATATTCAGCGTTCCTGTCACATTCACTTCATTAGAAGTGAGTGGATCATTAATTGAACGGGGAACAGAACCAAGAGCAGCCTGATGTGAGATCAGATCCATTCCTTTACATGCGTTCAAACAGGTTTCATAATTTCTGATATCACCTTCCATAAATTCGAAACGCGGATTGCCTTCGAATTCTTTCAGATTATCCAGATTACCAGTTGCCAGATTGTCCAGTACTCGTACCGCGGTAACTTCCGGCTTTTCCAGCAGGTATGCAACAAGGTTGGAGCCAATAAAACCTGCTCCGCCCGTAACTAAAATTTTCATGAGACTTTTTTTCGTTTACTCTTTGACCACTTTTTAATATCCATCCATCCAAACCATCTTCCCAGCAATCCGGTCGGCGCACCATTTTCTTCTTCGTCAAAATAACCCGATCCATAACCGTACCCATAACCATATCGGCCATAACCATAATAACCGTAGCCGGTTTTGATTTTCACATCATTGAGAACGATGGATATTTTAGGCAGTTTACCCTGCGTATAAAATTCATCCACCAGACCAATTTGTTTTTTATAAGTATGCCCCTGGCGAACAATATACAAAGTACAATCTGCAAACTTGCTTAACGTCATCGCATCGCTCACCATNCCTACAGGTGCAGTATCCATGATTACTGCGTCAAAGTTTGCCCGGAGATAATCAAACAGTTCATTCAGTTTTGGATCAAGCAGNATTTCTGCCGGATTGGGTGGNACAGGTCCGCAAGGCAGTACAAAAAGATTATCCACGCCTTCAACAGGTGATGGAAGTTCTTCAACCGAAATTTTTCCCAGGAGATAATTGGTAAGACCTGCTCTCTTTGTCATATTCAAATGTGAGAGAATCTTCGGTTTGCGAATATCAAATTCAAGAATGATAGTTCTCTTTCCTGCCACGGCCATTACCGCGCCAATGTTTGTACTGATGAATGACTTTCCTTCACCACTGAAAGAAGATGTAACCAGAATCACGGGCTTCTGAATATTATTCAGTACATATTGAAGATTGGAACGAATGATACGGAATTGTTCTGCAACAACACCACGATTATTGGTTGTGACAACCAGATTGTTTTTGCCATATGAGTGTCCCACTTCACCAATGATGGTAGCGCTGGTGATACGCTCAACGTCGTAGCGCGTGGTCACTTTATCATTCAGCAATTCGAGAATTAAGATGAAGATCGCCGGCAACAGGAGGCCGACAAAGATCGCGAGTAACTTTGTATTGTTGTAGTTGGGTTTAATCGGGTTGGAATTAGGGCTGGCTTCGGTGAGCACCTTAATATCAGAAATCGTTGAGGCGAGCGCCATCGCAGATTCCTCGCGTTTTTCAAGCAACAGATTATAAACAACAAGTTTGCTTTCAAGTTGTCTTTTGATTTCAATGAGTTCCTGTTGTTTTTCAGGCATCAGACTCAACTGACTGTGAGCGCCAGTGCTGATTCTTTCCAGACTTCCGATAGCAGCCTGATAAGAAGTTTTGATATTCGAAAGACTTTCGAGAATGTTATTTTGAAGACGTTCAATAATCGCTTCCTGTTGTTTGACCACAGGATGTGTAGGTGGAGTATTTTTCAGCAACCCTTTCAGTTCAACCTGCGCCTGGTTGTATGCAGTTACACTTTGATTGAGTGTAGGATCATCGAGGCCAAGTGAAGAAGGAACAGGAATGTCCGTTTTTTTATTACGGATGTAATCTTCGATCAGGTAAGCATTTCCGAGTTTGATCCTTTGTGTTCTTGCTTCTTCAGTTGCCCTTTCAATTTGAGTGAAATAGATCGTGGACTGCGCTTCAGGATCAATGATCTGATTTCTTTTCATGAAATCCAGCTGAAGTCCGGTAATGCTGTCAATTTGTTTTTCAATAATCTCTTTTTCCTTGTCAATAAATGCAAGCCGGTTTTGAGTAGAAGCATTCTTATACTCTACGGTTGCTTTTTGGTATTCGATCATTGTCTGATTGACAACATCAGCTGCAAATCTTGGATTGGTAGATTCAAAAGAAAGAACAAGAATTCCTGTGTTTTGTTTGGGTGCAATGGCAATTCCGGAAAGTTTCGAAGCAACTGAGTTTGTCGGACTCCAGGTAACTCTGTATTCTTTACCCATGTCTGTTTTGATCCGACGAACAAGAGAGAACACTCCGTGTTCATTTTTGAAGATCTGGTCGAACCTGAATGGACCGCTGCCGTTGATCGTGAATTCGTTATTGTTGTTAAACAGTATCTTGAAGGTGAAGGCAGCGGATGAATCACTAATTTCGTAAGCCTTTACTTCAAATGGACAACTTTTATAAATGTCCAGTTCTTTGATGTTGCCTACAGAATAATAAGAGAAATTCAGGTTCAGTTCTTTCACCACACGCGTCATGATCTGTCGCGACCTGATAAATTCTATTTCGTTCTGAATATTCTTTTTGTTGTCTTCGAAGATGCGTTCAAATCTGTCGTTGCTACTTCCCGAGTTTCGATCATCCTGGATGACCATTGTACCGGTAGAACTGTAATACAAAGTAGCATAGCGGAGATACAGGAAAGCGCCCAGGAGCGCCAGTCCTACGCAAATGACGAACAGAGGCAGGAAGCGGACATATTTATAGAACAGGTCCTTGATGCTAAGGCTGCTCAGTTCATTTTTTGCTGGTTGTATCTGGTCTTCCATCAATGAAAAAGTAAGGACTTATCTAATAAGGTTTAAGATCAGAGCGATAGCTGTAATAATGCTCGAAGCGATGCCCACCTGTTGCGCCACTTCCTGACGTTCCAGTTGTTTTATTTTTCTACGCGACTGCTCCACCAGCACGATGTCGTTCTGCTGAAGTCGGAAATAAGGTGAAGAGAACATGTCTTCCGATGTCAGGTCAAGCATTCCAATTTCTCTTTGTCCATTATTCTCGCGAATCACTTTCACGGTTGTCTTCAGGCCAAACTCGGTGATATCTCCCGCAAGTCCCAACGCTTCAAGGATATTGATCCTTTCAGTTGGTGCAGTAAATGTACCCGGTGATCTCACTTCACCCAAAACAGTAACTCTGAAATTGATAAAACGAACGATGACTGAAGGCTGGTTGAGTTGCGTTTCCAGTTTTTTGCGGATCTCTTCCTGCAGTTCTTCTCTTGTGAGACCTTCTGCATGCACCAAACCAATTTGAGGATATTCAATGTTCCCATTTTCATCCACAACTACACCGGATGTACTGATAGTGGCACTACCCGGAGTATTTGATTCAGGAATATTAAAGGGCGCATCGATGCGGGGATCCACACCGTTGGCAAGACTATACACTTTGATGGAAAGCATGTCACCTTTACGAATCACCGGCGGCTTGTATGCAAGTGAATCTGTGATGGTGGTATCAGAAGTGTGTTGAAGATAATTGAATGTCGTCTTTTGTGTGCCACAGGAGCTGGCAATGATCAGAAGAATGAAAGAAAAAGGAATGAGAACTTTCATTAATGGTGGTTTGTCTGATGAACTGTGATCAGCTTAGATTTATCAATATAAGCAATAAGGATGTATCCCAAGCTGTCGATACAAACTTTTGCCGTTTTATTTTTGACCTCGAGTACCGTTCCTTCCTGCTCCATCATGGGACCTGAAGTGACGATCACACGATCATCGGGCTTGAGGTCAATTGGAATTGCTTCCACATGTTCATGCTCGTCCAGGAACCTGCGAATTGTCTGAATTTCTCTTTCACGAATAATCGCAGGTTTACCATTCCAGTAAACAAAGTTCACCACGCCGGTGGTCATTCGCACATTCGTTCTTTCCTCTTCGTCTATCTTGACAAAAACGTAAGATTTAAATAACGGTTCTTCTACCAGCTTGATGCGGTCGCTCCACTTTCTTCTCACCTTGTTCAGCGGACAATAACTTTGAATGCCCTTCTGAATCAGCAGGCTGTTCACTTTCTTTTCCCATCGTGGACGTGTGTATATGGCATACCACTTTTGACCCATTTTTTCGCATGGCTTCGCCACCTCGGTCACAGGTTATTTTTTCGTGACACGGCAATAGGTGTAAAACCGTGCAAATATAGCTTTTGCCCTGTGACTGGCAAGTCCACGAAAATTGCAGATTTTGAGGAAGTTATTAAGTATCTAACGTCCAGACATGTAAATGGAAACACTTAAACGCTTTTTCGGGCCGTTCATTCGCTTCTAAGACCCAAAGCAGTACATTTATTTAAACTTTGACTTTTTGAAACAACGTTATTACTCGCTCGACGTTTTTCGGGGCGCAACAGTCTGCCTCATGATCCTCGTAAACAACCCGGGGAGCTGGAGTCATATCTACGATCCGCTGGAACATGCGCCCTGGCACGGCCTCACCCCCACAGACCTCGTCTTTCCTTTTTTCCTCTTCGCGGTCGGAAATGCCATGGCCTTTGTGATGCCCAGACTGGAGGCCGGCGGACAGCGCCTGTTTTGGAAAAAAGTGCTCAAACGGTCCATTCTCATTTTCGCTATCGGGCTGTTTTTAAACTGGTGGCCTTTCTTTCGCTGGCAGCAGGATTCACTGGAATTTATTCCCTGGACCTGGATGACCACCACTGCTGATGGAACCTCCGCCCTGCGTGGGGTTCGCGTTTTTGGGGTTTTACAAAGAATTGCCGTCTGTTATCTGCTGGCTTCGGTAATTGTTTATTATTTGAAAGCGCGCGGCGTCTTCCTCGCCGGACTCATTCTTTTATTGCTGTACTGGCTGCTCTGCGTGATGGGCAATCCAACCGATCCCTACAGTTTAACCGGATGGTTTGGAACTGATATTGATAAAAAAGTTCTCCATGAGGCACACATGTACAGAGGTGAAGGCATTGCCTTCGACCCCGAGGGATTGATGAGCACCCTGTCCGCCACCGTGCAGGTGATATTTGGTTATCTGGTGGGCGATTACATTATGAAGCGATCTCAATTGGCGGCAGCAGCGCAAAACGAAAGTTCAACTACGGGGATCAATCCTCTGTATCAAATCCTGACCGGGCTGTATATAGCTTCTGTCGCGTTTCTTGTAACGGGTTATGTATGGAGTTTGAATTTTCCAGTGAATAAGAAAATATGGACCAGCTCCTACGTTCTTGTCACTACCGGAATGGCAACTGCCATACTTGCCACAATGATTCATGCAATTGAGATCAAAGGCGTGCGCAACTGGCTCACCAGATTTTTTGACGTATTTGGAAAAAACGCGTTGTTCGTTTTTGCACTGAGTGCGTTTTTACCAAAAGGGCTTCGTTTGATACGCATTCCAAACGGTGTGAATGCAGAAGGCAGGCAATTGTTTTTGAGTCCCTGGAACTGGTTGTATGAACGCGTTTATAAATTTTTTCCCGGCCGCCCGGAAACAGGGTCGTTGCTCTTCGCACTGACTGTGATCCTCTTTATGTGGGCGATTTGTTATTGGCTGGACAGAAGGAAGATTTATATAAAGGTGTGATGGTTTGGAGTGTGGGGTTTGGGGTTTGGGATGAGGAAGGAGTCAAAAATCTAATGGTCAAATGTCTTTGACACCAGAGTTA
>Ga0065721_10050672_pt1 | contig 18560 bp, 11 predicted proteins | sample Mesricmetagenome_FD_59108 | JGI IMG/M metagenome (GOLD analysis project Ga0065721, IMG submission 59108) | Mesophilic microbial community from rice straw/compost enrichment Sample: eDNA_1 v2 (version 2) | ecosystem: Engineered > Solid waste > Grass > Composting > Bioreactor | place: USA: Davis... | reverse complement strand
CGAGGTCGATCCGGAGCGCGGGGCGCTGCTGATCGCCCACCGCCGCGAGGAGCTCGCTCTGGCCGACCGCGTCGTGAGGCTGGCGCAATGATCTGACGGCGCGCGGCTCTTGGCGCAGCAACGCGGGAAGACCCTCTGCCGTTCGCGTTGGGAGCCCCAGCACCCTTGAGGAATTGGTGCTGGCACGAGGAGACCTCATCTGCGCAGGATTCGTTCGAGGACATCGAGCTGGCTTCTGGGGGGCGCCGTTATATCAGCGCCTTTTCAGCGGCAACTGGAACGCTGACCGCAGCCCGACCTAGAGCGGATCGCAACTATTGACTAGGTCGGGGTATGGCGAGCCTCATTGCTATCGAAACTCGACAAAAAGAGGATAATCAACTCGATCGTGGTTTCTTGACGTAGTCCGCTCACTCTGGGACGGTACGCGCCTCACGGAGGGAAAAGGTCGGCCGTCGTTCGGGTGAGAGCCCTGACGACGCTCGCAGGGAAGGAGCACCATGAGCACCGACGCTCGCGCGCGGTCGATCTCGCGCGCGCGAACCCGCATAGACGTGCCTCAGCGCCCGACGCAGGACGGCTGCTGATGGAAGATCTGATCTACCTGCTGGTGATCGCCATTGCGGTGTCGATCGCGGCGATGCTCGCGGCTACAGCGCTTGCCGTCGCGGCCACTGTCGCCACTATCTGCGTCATCGGTGCAGCCATGCATGCGTTCGCGACGACGATGTATCGCGGCGCCCTTCACCGGGGCGGCGACGCTGCTGCCGCCGGCCCGGGTGAGCCGAGTTTTCGTGCATACTACCGGGGTCAGGTTTGGACGGACCTCGGGATTGCCGCGCGCGCCGCATGGAGGCGCGCGCTCGAGGAGACGGGTCACATCCGTGGGATGGTGCCGCAGTCGTGGAACTCCGCCGTTCGGGTCGTCGTCAGCTTCGCGCTGTCTGTGTACGCGTTCGTCGGCTTGGCTGTCGGGGCGCTGCTGGCGGGGCTGATCCTCATCGTCCCGGCCGCGGCGATCGCGCTGTTCGCCCTCGGAGCCTGGGCGCTCGGTGCGCCACTACGCGCTTGGGAGCGACTGCGTCGCAAACGCTCCGGAGCGTTCTTCGACTGCCCCGAGTGCCACGATCGGTTCCCTCTGCCGCAGTACGTGTGCCCTGAATGCGACGCACGCCATCAACAGCTTGCGCCTGGACCCTTCGGCGTGCAGCGTCACCGCTGTACGTGCGGAGCGTACCTTCCGGCACTACCGACGCGCGGCCGGGACCGGCTTGTCGCGGAGTGCCCACAAGGGCACTCTCTCGGCGAGGGCGTCGGCACGGTACGCACGTTCCACGTCCCTGTGGCCGGCGGACCTTCAACGGGCAAGTCGGCGTTCCTCGCAGCCGCGCTCGTCGAGCTTGAGGGTGCCGCGACGGCCGGCACGCTGGCGACGGCTGTGCAAACGTCGAGCCGTCAGGCGTACGACCGGATTCTCAGTGCTTTCCGCCAGGGTGTCCCTCCGACGAAGACTTCCGGTCTGCCGCCGGCCGTTGTCGCCGAGGTCAGCGGTCGGTCCAAGTCCGCGCTCCTGTACGCCTATGACGTCGCAGGCGAGGTCTACGGCGTAGAAGACGAGCTTCGTCGCGACCCTGCTCACGGCTTGGCTGAAGGTGTGGTTCTGCTGATCGATCCCTTCGCGCTGGACCGCGTCAAGGCCGAGCTCGAAGAGGAGATCGACGAGACGGCGGAGCTGCGACCGAGCGCTGAGCCGCCGCAACGTATGCTCGAGCGACTCGTCGGCGTTCTCTCCGAGCAGGGGATCGACCTGAAGAAGCTTTCCGCAGCGATCTGCGTGACGAAGGTCGATGCACTCGGCATCGGTGACGCGATCGCTGCATGTTCGGGCGACCACGACCATGCGCGAACGCGCGAGTGGCTCGAGCGGTCCGGCGCCGGGAACTTCCTCCGGGCAACAGAGGACGCGTTTCGCGAGGTCCGCTGCTTCCCGGTGTCGGCGCTCGGCCGTCTTCCCGGCACTGGGTCGGGCGCGTTCACACCTAACGGCGCTCTCACCGCACTGCTCTGGCTCCTGAGCACTGCCGGCATCCAGCCGGCCGCGCCAGGGGAGGCCCAAACCACCACGACCGAGAAGCTCAAGGCCGCGGCGCCGCTCTCCGTCAAACCCAAGCGCCCCCTCTTCAAGGGACCGATCGACGTCGTGGTGCCGATGCCGAACATGGCCAACTTCTCGGTTGGCCTCGTGACGACCGGTGCGCTCGCATTGGCGACCGTTCCGTTCGCGTCGATCGGCGGGTCGGTCGACTACGGCGAGGAGCCGTTCGCCCACGCCGCGATCACCGGAACCACGACGCCGTCGGACACGACCGGCTCGCCCGAGCCAACGTGGGTGGAGGAGGACGACCAGTACCCGGAGGAGACGCCTGACCTCGAGTCCGAAGAGACCGTCGAGCCCGAGGGGACCGTGGAGCCCGACCCGCCGCCGGCCGACGAACCCAAGCAGCCACGCCCTGGCTCTCCGGCAGGCATCCTCACGCAGCACTTCGAGAGCATCACGGCGGGCGACTACGGCACCGCGTTCACGCTGATGAGCAGTCGCTACCGGACCAAGAATCCCAACTGGGAGCTGCAGCCAGCCCAGTCGGAGCCGTACATCAATCTCGCCGAGGTCGGGCCGACGAAGTTTCTCGGCAATGGCGTGGCCCGGGTGCGGGTCAAGTTCTATGGCCGAGACAGGTACGCCACCGAGAAGAGCGACACCGCCTGCCGGCGCTTTGAGGGCAACGCGCGCATGGTCCGCGAAAGCGGCGAATGGCGCTACGACGGCGGTGACGGTTACACGACGACGGTTTTGCCCTCCCACTTGAAGGTCTGCAACCCATGAGCGAGGTCCGCACCGTGAACGATCCGGAGCCAGTGATCGACGAGCTCGAGGCTGACGGCATCATCGCTGTCGAGCCGCTCGCGCCGACGCCCGAAACGCCCCCGGTGCCGGGGATAGAGCCACCCTCGTCGGCCGAACCCGAGCCGGAACCCCAGTCTGAGCCTGACCCCGTGGAGAGTGCGCTGCACGCGCTGGAGGCGCGGCTGGCCGAGCATCAGCGGCTGATCGAGCGCCAAACGGAGGTCGCCGCGAACCTGCACGCGGAGAATCAGCGACTCAGGGCTGGAGAGCTGCGTCAGGCACAGGCGGCCCTGGTGGCGAGCGTCTTGCGGGTACTCGATGACGTCGCGCAGATGGCGCAGACGGCGAAGGTGCCCGAATCGCAGACGGACCTCGGTCTCGTCGCCGATGCGCTAATGGACGCCCTCGCGCGAAACGGCATCGTGCAAACCGTGATCGAACACGGCGCACCGTTCGACGCGCGTGCACACAGGATTGCTGTGGTTGAGCCCACTGCTGACGCGGCCGCCGACCGCACGGTCGCACGGGTCGTGCGCCCGGGCTTCACCTGGGCCGACGGAGGCGTCATCCGCTTGGCCGAGGTCGCCGTCTTTCGTCACTCGCCCGTTTCCCCATAAGCCCTGAATCGAGAGAACTCCATGAGCACCAACGTCGTCTGGGGTATCGACCTCGGCACCACGTACTCCTGCATCGCTCGCGTCGACGAGAACGGCTATCCGGTCGTCATCAACAACGACCTCGGCGAGTCGGTCACGCCTTCGGTCGTGTTGTTCGCCAGCCCGGATGAGGTGACGGTTGGTTCCGACGCCAAGAGCCAGATGCAACTCGTGCCCGACCTCGTGTGCGAGCTCGTAAAGCAGAACATGGGCAATCCCGACTGGAAGTTCAGCGTCCATGACCAAGAGTGGACGGCACCCGAGGTCAGCTCGTTCACGCTCAAAGAGCTGGCCCGGAGCGCCGAGAAGGCGACGGGGATGCCGGTGAAGGACGTGGTGATCACGGTGCCGGCGTACTTCGGCGTGGCCGAGCGCGAGGCGACGATCGCCGCGGGAAAGATCGCAGGCCTGAACGTGGTTCACATCCTCAACGAGCCGACCGCTGCTGCCTTCAGCTACGGCTTCGCTCAAGGCGGCGACGCCAACGAGACCGTGCTGGTGTACGACCTAGGCGGCGGCACCTTCGATGTGACGGTCATCGCGATGGAACCCGGGGACGGCGGTGGCTCGAACATCCGCGTGGCTGCGACGCGCGGCGATGATCGGCTCGGTGGCGCGCAGTGGGATCTGCGGCTCGTGGAGCTGCTCGCGCGTAAGTTCATCGAGGCCGCGCCGGACGCCGTGGATCCGCTCGACGATCCGCTGGCCTCGGCCGATCTGCGGGTGAAAGCCGAAAGCATCAAACGTGCTCTCACCTCGCGTGACTCTCACTCGGAGCTTGTGCTCGCCGGCACGGATCGCGCCAAGGTGACGATCACTCGCGAGGAGTTTGAGGAGGCGACGAAGGACCTCCTCGAGCGGACGATTTCCTTCACGCACGACGCCATCTCAGACGCCAAGGCGGCTGGCGTCAGCGACATCGATCGCGTGCTGCTGGTCGGAGGCTCCAGCTTCATGCCGGCGGTGGCGCGGCGGTTGACAGAGGAGTTCCCGCAGTGGACCCCGGAGCTGACCGACCCGAATCAGGCAGTAGCCAAGGGCGCGGCCTTGGCCGGGCTGCAGCAGGCGCTCGTGCAGCAGATCGCCGAGAGCTCCGGCGCCACCGATGGCGATGGACACGCCCATGGCCTTGCGGTTACGCCCTCGACCCAGGAGATCGAGGCGGTTGCGCAGCAGTTCCACATGAGCAAGTCGATGGTCGAGAAGCTCGTCAACACGAGCTTCTCGGACGTGTGCTCGCGCGCGTTCGGCGTGAAGATCCTCAACGACGGCGTTGACGTCAGCGCACTCCCGAATGGGCCGGCGGACTCGGACTTCCACATCGAGCACATCATCGCGGCGCAGACGCAGCTTCCGGTCACGGGTGTGGAGGACGGGCGCGAGCAGACCTACTACACCGTGGTCGACCACCAGGACTCGGTCAAACTCGAGATTTGGGAGCAGGCCGGCGACACCGCCTCGCCAGAGCTCAGCAGCAACAAGTTCCTGGAAGCCGGGCTGTTCCCGATGACGCGCCCGTATCCGCGCGGGACGCCGATCCGGGTGGCGCTCGGGATGAACGCGCAGGGGCAGCTCCACTTGCAGGCATGGGACGTTGATGGAAAGCACATGGAGTTCCGCGCCACCTCGTCGAACGCCGTGATCAGCGAGGAGCAGGTGGAGGCCAGCGCAGACAAGGTGCAGGCCATGCGGCAGGCCGCATAAGCCAGGAAACAGCCGTGCGCACATTCGATCCAGCGAAGTTCCTCGCGGAGACGTTGAAGCCCTACGCGGTCGGCGACCGTCCGGGTCTCCCAGGTCTGTTAGACCGCTATCTGCTCGACGCGACGGACAGCGACGAGGCCGCGATCTCTCAGCGCCTGCGCGAGGTCAAGGCACTGTGGGACAAGAACTTCAACCACTCTCGCTACGGCAAGCTGTGTGAGGCACTGGCGCGGGAGCACGACGATGCCGAGCTGACACTGCTGGATCCGGGCGAGCGGCGGCGGCTGGCCGAAGGTGCACGACGGGAAGCCGAGGAGCGAAACAAGAAGGCGGCGGCTGCGCTCGCGGACTGGCGCCAGGTGCTGGCCGAGCACGTCGCGCGGGGCGGCCTCACCCCGAACGCTCGGTCGACGCTCGAGAGAATCGCCAAGGGCGCCGGGCTTGACCCACAACTGGTCAAGGTCGAGCTCGACCAAGCCAAGGTGGCGGCGGCGCCTGACCCGATGAGCCGGGAGAAGCGCGAGCAGATCCGTCGTTCGCTCGCGGATCTGGCGCGCGAGGTGGGCGAGGAGCGACTGGCGCTCAGCCTGTACCACGGCCTCGGGCTGGACGGCATCACGTACGACCTGGTGACGGTGCGCAAGCGCTATGACGAGGTCACTGAGACGAACAGCAAACGCGCGATCGGGCCCGCCGCGACCGCTTACAAGACGCTGCTGGCCAACGCCAAGCTGTACCTGCTCGACCAGGACCCACGTGCCTATATCGAGGGTCTCGTCCTGGATGTCGAGGCCGAGATGGAGTTCGAGGCCGCGCGAAGCGCGACCGACGGTGTGATCGACCCCGTCGAGGCCGAGTCGTTGCTCCAGAGCGCCATCCGACGAGGGCTCACGCCTGAGCTGGGACGTCGTGTCGTCGCCGAGCTCGCCCGCCAGAACGATGCTGTGATCGAGGTCGGCGCAGTTGTCGACTACGTCTCCTGCCCGTCCTGCAACGCGCCGCATCCGCGCCCCTCAGCGCCCAAGGCTTGCTCGCGCTGCGGCACCGCCCTCTTCGTGCAATGTCCGGCCGAAGGCTGCGGAGCGACCAACGACGCGACGGCGCTGCGCTGTTCCGCCTGCGGCACTGATCTGCAGAAGTACGCGGAGGCAACTCGGCGACTGCGCAACCTCTCATCCGCACTCGATGAGGGCCGCGTGGGCTGGGTTTCCAGCGAGTTGCAGGAGATCGTCTTCGTGCTTGGCGCGGACGCCATCCCTGCTGACCTGCGTATTCGCGTCGATACGGCGGTGCAGGCGGCGCAGCAAGCCTGGGACGACATCGAGGCGGCGATCGCGGAACGCCGTCTCTTTGCCGCACGGGGCGCGCTCCAGCAGCTCGTCAAGTCGGCGGCCGACGTGTTGGGACCAACCGGGGAACGTCCGTCTGCCCGAGCCGAGGAGGTCGATCGGCGTCTTCGAGAGGTGGACGCTGCGCTGACGCGAGCTCGCTCAGTTCAAGGGCCGGATCGCGAGGCGGCGTTCGTCGAGGCGCTGCAACTAGCCGAGGACTGTGGCGAGGCGGCGAGCGCATTGGCCGCGATCCCTCCTGACCCTCCGAGCGCAGTGCGCATGATCGCCGGGCCGGCCGGTCCCGTGGTTGAGTGGTCACCTTCGCGCAGCCCGGGGGTGCGGTATCGCGTGCGCCGAGTCGACGTGAGGACGAGCGAGTCGTCCGAAGTGGCTCTCGTCAGCGCGACTCGATGTGAGGATCGCGGTGCCCCTACTGGCGCCGTCGTGCGTTACGAGATCACGACAGTGCGCGGGCAGAGCACGTCCGAAAGCGTCGTGTCGGAGCCCGTCCTCGTGGCGAGGGAGGTCGAGGAGGTACGAACCCACGACGCCGATGGTGAGGTGCGCATCGACTGGCGCGCTGTTCCCCCGTCTGCGCGTGTGATCGTCGAGCGCACTAGCGAGCGGACGGGCGAGCAAACCAGCCTCCTTGCGGATCGGAGCGGGTTCGTGGACCGCGACGTCAGCAACGGTGAGCGCTACGCCTACCGCATCTTCGTGGAGTACAGCGGTGCCGACGGGACGCCGCAGCGAACCGCCGGAGTGACGCTGTACGGTCAGCCCGCGGCACCGCCATCCGGAATCGAGCAGCTAAGGCTCCGCAGCCAAGGCACCGGAGTCGTGATCGAGTTCGACCGCCCTCCGGCCGGCGCAGTGACCGTGCTGCGTTGTGACGCTGAACCCACGATCGTCTTCGGCGAGACGGTCGATCCGAACGGCCTCGCCGCGCTGGGACGCGTAGTTCCCGTCGCGCCCGAGGGCGCACGCGATGACGGCGGGACGGGTGTGTGCTGGTACCTCCCCGTCACTGTCGCGGGTGGAGTGGGCATCGCAGGCAGAGCGGTGCGCCACCTCGCGTTGCCGCCGATCGAGAACGTTGCCGCGGTGGCGCGCCCCAACCAGGTGAAAGTGACCTGGGAGTGGCCGCCGAACGTGCGGATTGCCAAGGTTGTGTGGCGCCGTGACCGCCAGCCGGCGGGACCGGACGATCCACAGGCCGAGAGTGCGTGGGTCCGACTCGGGTCCTATCGCGATGACGGCGGCTACACGATCGAGGCGCCTGGCGCCGAGCCGATCTTCGTCGGGGTCGTTCCTGGGCTCCGGGTCGATGGCGAGTTCGTGAGTGGGACGAGTCTCAGCAAGAGCTCGCGGGCTGTCGCGCGTCAGAGCGTCAAGTCCGACTTGAGGTACGCGGTCCGCCGGGCCGGGTTGCGCAAGAGGCGATTGGAGGTGAAGGTCGAGGTGCCATCGGGCGTGACCGCGCCGAGCCTTGTGCTCGTGGCACGGGGCGGCGATCGATTGCCTCGGGCCGCATCGGAGGGGGACGTGCTTGCGCGGCTCGGAGGCGATGAGCCATTGACGTCGACGGTGGATCTTTCGGGCTGGCGGTTTCCAGTGACCGTTCGGATGTTCGTCGAGTCCGCGAGCGCCGCCGCAGCGTTCCAGCTGCGCGATCCCCACCCCGACGACCTCCTGCTGCGCTGACATGGCCCGCGCTCACGACGTCGTCTGCCCGTTCTGCTTCAACCAGTGGTCGACACGGGTCGCTGCATTCCGCTGTACCAGCGTGGACGCCAAGCGGTGCGCGCGAGTGCCGGACGAGAAGCTCGGACGCCTCCGCGGGATCGATCCCCCGAGCGAGCCGCGGGTGGTCACGCGGACGGGCCGGCTCGGACGCGCGTTCGAGGTCAAGCCCGGGCAACCCGTGCGGTGCGAGTGCGGCGCGCCGACACGTCCGGTGTGTCCCGAATGCCATTCCAACCTACCGCAGAGATTCGCCGACGCTCCGAGCCGCACCATGGCGCTGATCGGCACCAAGGCGTCAGGTAAGAGCCACTTCATCGCGGTCGTCGTGCACGAGCTCGAGCACCGGATCGCACCTCGCTTCAGCGGTTCGTTGATGGCGCTCGACGATGCCACGCGGACCCGTATTGACACTGACCTCTGCCCGCGGCTCTGGGGGCAAGGGCTGGTGCTTGCGCCGACGCAGAGCGCGCGCGGCAGCGACGTCACGCGCGAGCCGCTGGTCACACGGCTGAGCGTCGGCTCCCGGGCAAGCAACCTCGTCTTCTTCGACGCCGCAGGTGAGGATCTCGACCAGCTCGACATCCTCGAGCGGGAGGCCCGCTACATCACGTCGTCGGACGGATTGATCCTGCTGGTGGACCCGCTTCAGATCCCGGCGGTGCGCGACGACCTAGAGGGGAGCATCGAGCTTCCGCCACTTACATCGGATGTGTACGTGATGCTCGGGCGGTTGGCCGGGCTGCTCCGCGAAGCGCGTGGCATCCCCGCCAAGAAGCCGATCGACATCCCGCTCGCGATAGCGATATCGAAGGTGGACGCGCTCCGCGGCCTGCTGGCCGACCACCATCCGGTGTTCGACCTCCCAGCGCATGACGGGCGTTTCGACGAGTCCGTCGCTCGGACGATCAGCGAGCACTTGCGCGCGGACGCGATGAGCTGGATCGGCGATCGGCTCGACGGATTCCTCAAGCAAGAGTTTCCGCGGCACGCCTTCTTCGGGCTGTCAGCGCTCGGTGAGAGCCCAGTGAACGGGCGCCTGCGCAACGGTGTGTCGCCACATCGCGTCGAGGATCCGATTCTCTGGATGCTCGATCGGTGGGGAGCGCTGCCGCGATGAGTTATCCGCAGGCGTTCCATACCTCGTGCCGCACTGGCTTGAGCGGCATCTCGGGGTTCCAGATCAACGCCGCCAGCGCGCGTCTGGACGAGCGCCAGCTCGCGGCTCTCGCGAGCAAGCACGCTCGGTACGTCGCTCCGATCGACGCACCGTTTGAGCCAACTCCCGAGCAGATGCGAGCGTTCCCGGTGGCGCTGAAGATGAGCGTGGTGCCGGGGCTTGGCCCTGTGGTCTCACGCACCGAGTACGTCGGCCGCGAATACCGAGGCGCCAATGGAACCCCCGACGAGGGGCGTTTCGGTAACTACTTCTGCCACATGATCGTGGGTGAGGACCACGCGGATCCGTTTGGTGGTCTGGCGGCCGTTGAGCTGTGGGACGCACCGCACTGGACGACACAGGAGTCGCCCATCGCCGTGCTTCCGGAGCTGGACGAGCTCACGCCCGGTCCGCTGGACGTCGCGACGGTTCTGGGGGTTGTGTCGGCAGCCCCCGACGGCGTCGCCGCGGCGTTGGTGGACCGGGCGCTCGCGGCGATGGACGGTGATCTGCCGTTATTGATCCTCGACCCTGATCCCGCCCGAGCCGTGACCTGGCTCGCATGGATCAGCTACGCGCTCCCACCCGATCTTGCTCGTCGACTCACGTTCAGCACGTTCGAGGGCCGACCCGCTGACGCGGCGGCACTGCACGTCGTCGCGACCACACCGGCGTGCGACCAAGGCGCCACCTCAGGGGGACGCTTCGAACGGATCGACGTGACCCGGCCAAGCGTCGGATCACCCACGCTGTATGCGCGGGTCGCGGCGGCTTTGGCCGCCGAAGGGCCTGAGCGCCTCGGCATGGCGATCCGGCGAGCGACAGGGGAGACGACAGCGGAGCGTGGCGCAGCACTCGCGGTGGCCGGTGGTCACACCGAGCTCATCCAGGACGAGGATCTGCCGGGACTGCTTATGCACGTGCGGGGTCTGGCCGAGGCCGGGCACATCGATCAAGCGGCTGCGGCGGTTGCCGAGCTTTCGACGTCGGACGCTGCCGACCGCGCCGCGATCACCGGGTGGATCGCCCTCTACGCCTTCGCGCGCACGCGCGCGACCGGCGAAGCAGCACGCGACCTCGCGTCGTTGGCCCTCGTGCGGCTGATCCGCTGCGCTGATGCTCTCCCTGAACATCTCGAGCAGATCCCCACGTCTGCGCGGACGGCGCCGAGCGTAGCCGGCATCGGTGCCTGGGTCCGTGCCACAGAGGCCGCACGCGGAACGGACCGGAGCGGCGGATACGTCCTCTTGGGCGTCCGACTTGGTCTTGCGGGCCTCAACGTGCCAGTGGACGCCAGGATCGCAGCGGTGCTGGCTGACGATCTCGAGCGCCGGCCTACCCAGCGCGCGCTCGACACCATCGCGGCTCACGGCGGACTTGGACACCTGATCACGGGCGTCGCCGAGGCAGTCGCCGACGGGGCGACGCGTGACCCTCGCGCACGGGAGCGGCTTGCCGTGCTGAGCCGTTACGAGGATGCCCGTGAGGCGATCGGGGCTCGTGCTGACGAGCTCGGGACCTTCGACGCGCATGTCACTTGGCAACGGATGCGAGTGGCAGCGGGGCTGGCGACACCCGCGCAGGCTGCCCGCGCACTGGCACCGCGCGCTGCGGACGCCGGCGCACGGGCCGAGATTCGCGAGCTGTGGGGGCCTGAAGGCCCTCGGACTGCCGGCGATCTGGACGACCTACTGCACGCCTACCTAGATACGGGCAACCCGGTCCCACATGAGGACGAGGAACGCGCCTTCCGCTCGCTGATGCGGGCGCCTCTTCCACAAGCGCGTCGTGAGGGGATAGGCGTCACGCTCTCGTCGCTCGAAGCGGCGAGGAGTCGCGCAGACTTCTGGGCCTGGGGCGCGTTCGTGTACGACCAGCCGCTCTACCGGTGGAGTGCAGGGGCCGCGGTCGCGTTCCATGACCGGGACCAGCAGGTCCCGGACGAGCGTTGGAACGAACTCGTGCGTTACCTCGGCGAGCGATTGATCGCCGAGCGCCGAAGCCCCGACTTCCCGGCGACCTTCGAACGCTTCAGCGGCACTGAGCGGCCGCGTCTGCTGGGTGAGATGGGAGTGGCGCTCGCTGCGGAGACCAAACGCGCGAAGCAACGTGCGGAGTTCGCGGCGGCCGAGTTCGACTTCTGGGTCCGCCGCTACAGCCCGGACACCTTCGGCCCTGTGCTGGCCGCTGGCTTCGAGCCGTTGTCCGCACGGGACGTGGATGCGGTGAGCGAGTTGCTGATCCCGCAACTGCTGCCGCACTGGCACCGTTGGACGGAGGCGAACCCGCGCGGGGGCAAGGTGGCGCGCGTCCTACGCCGGCTGACGCGCGAGCGCTCGGAGCTCGACGCATGAGCGCGGTGGGTATCGACCTCGGCACGACGATCTCCTCGGTTGCCCGAGCTGACGACGTTGGCCATGTTACGCTCGCCCGCTTGCGGGATGGAAGCCCGCGCCTGCGTTCTGTGGTCGCCATCGAGACCGACGGTCGCATCGTGGTCGGCGACGAGGCACAGTCCCTTGCGCAACTCGAGCCCGCGAGCGCCTTCGCCTTCTTCAAACGGCAGATGGGCACGAGTTGGTCCGTCCCGCACGCCGGCCGCGAGTGGACCGCGCCTGCGCTCTCGGCGGAGGTGCTCAAGGCGGCGCTGTCAGATGTCGAGGCTCAGTTCGGTGGACGACCGCGTCAAGCGGCGATCACGATTCCGGCCTACTTCGGCGACGATGCGCGCCGCGCGACACTCGAGGCAGGAGCGCTGGCCGGCCTCGATGTGGTCGCGTTGCCGCACGAGCCGACTGCGGCCTGCCTGGCTTACGAGCCCGACGCGCAACAGACCACGACGCAGCTCGTCTACGACCTCGGTGGCGGGACGTTCGACGTCTCGGTCGTGCGCTTCGGGCCGCGGGAGGCTGAGGTGCTGGCGACGGCGGGTGATGACCAGCTTGGAGGCAAGGACTGGGATGACGTGCTGGTCGACCTCATCGCGGATCGTCTGGAAGCTGAGACGGGTGTGGACGCTCGTGATGACGCGTACGCTGCCGTCGATCTGCTGGAGCGGGCGCGCGAGGCGAAGCACGCGTTGTCCCGACTCGAGCGCGTGGCGGTGACCGTCCCGCTCGGCGGCCGGCTCGCGCGCGTGGACGTGACGCGCGCGGAGTTCGAGGCGCTGGCGGCGCCCCTGTGCCTGAAGACGGAAGCGGTCCTTGAGCGGGTGCTGCGCGACGTGGGCGGGCCGGAAGCGCTCGACGCGGTGCTGCTGGTGGGCGGCTCCACTCGGATGCCGCGCTGCCGTGACACGTTGGTACGCACCACAGGGATCGAACCGCGCGCCGGCATCGATCCGGATGCCGCGGTCGCCATCGGAGCGGCACGCGTGGCGCGGACCGAGCAGGTGCGGCGTGGAAACGGGCACGCCGTGTCGCTCACCAAGCAGCGCGTGGTCCGCGACGTCACTGCGCACGCACTCGGGTTTGTCGTGGTGGCCGCGGATGGGTCGCGCTACGTCAACGAGATCATGATCGCCCGGAACGCGCCAATCCCGGCGCAGGCGGTCAAGCGTCACACGTTGTCCGTTGCCCGCGACCAGGCCGGGGTGCTCGACGTCTACATGCTGCAGGGTGAGGCCGAGCGACCCCTGGACACCAACCCGCTCGGGCGATGGACGTTCGAGGGCGTGCCGGGGAGTCGTCGCGGCAAGGTGGACGTTGACGTCTCGTACGAGTACGACGAGGACGGCGTGGTGCATGTCTCGGCAGCGGCCGGTGGCAAGCCGTTGGCCTCTCCGCGCATCGACCGTGATGACCGTGATCTGCGCTGGACAGAGGAAGACCCCGCAACGCACCAGGTCCCCGCGCTCGCGGTTGCCCTGGTGATCGACGTCAGCGGCAGCATGTCCGGCGCGCCACTGGACGAGGCCAAGGAAGCGTGCGTCGGGTTCATCGATGTGCTTGAGGAAGCCGGCGTCACGGACCACATGATGCTGGTGCCGTTTGGGAGCTCCGCACACGTGGCGGCGCCGCTGGGGGCTTCGCCGAGAGAGCTTCGTGCGGCCACCGCGCAGCTCAGCGTCCAGGGGAGCACGAACATGGCGCACGGGTTGGCGGTCGCTTGGGGAGGCCTGGCACGGGCCGAAGGTCGCCGCGTGATCGTGTTGCTGACGGACGGCGCGCCTGACAGCCGTGCCGACACGCTCAACGAGCGGAACGAGATCGTGCGCGGGGACGGCGAGATCATAGCCCGCGGGGTACGGGGGGCGGACGCCGGCTTCTTGAAACAGCTCGACAGTGGGAGCGAGCTCCTCGGCGCGGGCGAGTTGGCGCACAGCTTCCGTGGAATCGCCCGCCAGCTCGCGAACACGGGTAGTGCCGGCTTGATGGGGCGCCGCCGGTGAGCGACGTCGCTCGCGCCCGGGCCCGCTTGATCGCGATGACCGCGGTGCTGTCATTTGTAGGGCTGGGGCTGGTCGTCTGGCTCGCGCTTGACGCAGACTCTCTGGCCGACCGCGTAGAGGCCTTGGGCCTCGCCGCAGGCCCGGCGCTCGTGCTACTCGGCGCGCTCCTGATCGCGGCGATGTTCCCAGCCGGGCTGGTGGCTGGAGCAGCTGGCTTTGCGCTCGGCACGGCGTACGGCACCCCGGTCGCGCTGTCAGGGGCTGTCGCCGGCGCGACGCTCTGCGCGTTGATCGGTCGCCGCGTGGGAACGCCTTCGGCCCGGGAGGCGTTTGGGAGCCGGGTCGAGCAGCTCGCCCGCTGGTTTGAAGCTCGCCCGTTGCGATCGGTTGTCGTGTGTCGTCTCGTGCCAGGGCTGCCGTTCAACGCCTCGAGCTACGTACTCGGGTTCACATCGATTGCCTTCGGCAGCATCGCGCTGGGCACGCTGATCGGGTTTGCTCCGCGATGCTTCGCCTACGTCGCACTCGGAGGCAGCCTGCGCGATCTTGGGGCACCTGAGGCGAAGGTCGCGCTGGGCCTGAGCGTCGCACTGGCGGTCCTCGTCACGGTCGTGCCGCGCCTCATGCTCGGAGCGCTGGTCACGCGAGAGGAGGAAGCCGCGGATGGATGACTTGATCGGCGGCATGCTGATGCTCACAGCCGTCTGCGCGATCATCGCGCTGGCGATCGCCGTGGCGGTGGCCATGGCCGGATTGGGGGCCGCCGTCGGCAGCGTGCTCGTTGGGTTACGGGGTACCGGCGTCTTCATCGGCGACTTCGCGCAGCGCGTTCGGAGTCGCGGCGCTGCCGACCGGCAACCGGTTGCTCCCGAACCCGCGTTTCAGCTGTACGCGTTGGGGCAGCTCCGGGCTGATGTGCGTCGCAGCGGCGAGCTGGCCTGGGACGCCATGCAGGACGCGCGGCGACTGACATCGACGTTCGCGGCCAAGTGCGACGGAGCGTGGATGCCACTTGGCGTGGGTGCGTTGATCGGTGGCGTGCTCGGGACGGGTGTTGGCGCAGTGATCACCGGGGTGCTCACACTTCCGATCTTTCTCGTCAGTGGCGTGGTCATGGCCGGCGCATGGCTCATGATCGGCACGTTGCGGCTTGCCGAAGCGGCACGTCGTCGCGTACGCCGAACGAGCTATGAGTGTCCGGTCGATCACGACCGCTTTCCGTTGCCGGTGTACGTCTGTCCCGCCTGCGGTGCCGAGCACCGGCGGCTGGTACCCGGTCGGTGGGGCGTCTTCAAGCGTGAGTGCCAGTGCGGGCGCGTGGCGTTGCCGACCATGGTGCTCAACGGGCGTCAGCGCGTCCCACAACGCTGCCCTTCAGGTCACGACCTGGCAGGCATCATCGGATATGCCGAGATCATCCGTCTCGCGCTTGTCGCGGGGCCCAGCGCGGGCAAGACCACGTTCCTCGCGGGCGCGCTGCTGGAGTTCGAGCAGCTGTCGGCTGGCGGGACCTTGGCGCTCAACGTGGTCGATCAGAGTCGCGCCGAGTACGACGCGGCGCTCAAGACGCTGCGGGAAGGACGTCTGCCCGACAAGACACAAGCCACTCGGAACCCTGCGCTCGTGGCCGAGGTCCAGGGAGGCGGTCGTTCTCGCGTCCTGACCTTGTACGACGTGGCCGGCGAGGCTTACGCCGGGGACGAGGCGATCATCGATCTCCGCTTTCTCGAGGTGCCAACCGGGCTCGTGATGCTCGTGGACCCATTTGCGCTCGAGCGGTTCGCCGTGGATCACGCGGAAGAGATCGCGAGCTCACGCGCGCAACTCGGGCCGTCAACCGTGTCGCCGATGCGTGTACTTGAGCGCACGCTCGGCGCACTCGCCGCAGCGGGGTCGAAAACGGAGTCGCTCCCGCTCGCGGTTGTCGTCGGCAAGACGGATGCCCTCTCCATCGGAGCCCAGATCGAGGCGCTCAGGCCCACAGCCGGCGACCGTGCTGTGCCCCAGTGGTTGGAGGCCAATGGTGGAGGGCCGCTCGTGCGCGCGATCGAGGATGCGTTCGGGACCGTCGGTTGGTTTCACGCGAGCGCGCTCGGACGGACGCCCGACCCGGCAAATCGTCAGGCATTCGTGCCGGCAGGTACCGCAGCACCGCTCCTCTGGCTGCTTGAGCGTAAGGGTGTCGTTCCCGCCTCGGCACCGTTCAAGCCGGCACAGGCTGCAGGACGACTCAGCGGGGCCAGCGCAGCGGACTTTGCGCCGATCGGGCGGCTCGGTTGGGTGTTGCGGGCAGCGCCGTCGGCGGTGTTGACCGCCGCGGTCATTACGGCTGTTGGCGCGGGCGTCGCCTCGGGGGTCAAGCGGATCGTGCCCGCGACCGGTGATCGAGCCGTGACCAGCGATCGAGCGGAGGTGGTGTCGCGCACAGAGGTGGCGGGCGTCAGCGCCGCGAGCAGACCCTCGCGCCGGACGTTCGAACGCGCTGCGTTCACGGTCGCGCTGCCGCGCTCGTGGAAAGTGACCGCGCGCAACGACCGCCAGCCGGGGTACGTGAGCAATCGCTGGCGCTCAGCGAACAGCCGCCGGACGACGATACGCGTTGACTACACACGCAATGTGCGCGCGACGGCGGGCGCGAGCGCTCGAGCTCTGCGTCACCTGGTAAGCAGAAGTAGTGGCTATCGCGAGTTCTCCTTCCGTCGAGTAAAGCTCGGCGAGCGCCGCGCTTGGCGCTGGGAGTTCCAACTGGATGGTCTGCGCAAGGTCGATTACTTCTTCAACGCCTGCGGGACCGGCTATGCGGTGCTGGGGGCGACCACGCCTAAACAGTGGACGGCGTACAAGAAGACCTTCTCGCGAGCGGCCCGATCGGTGGAGCCGAAGTGTTGAAGCCTTTCGCGCTCGTCGCCGGTGCGATCACGCTGTTGCTGATCGCCCTGGCTGACCCTTTCGGCGAGGACGGTACGCCGGGCACGCCGTGGGCGGCGGCAGAGAGGTTCCACACCGCGCCTGCGTTCGCATCGCCGGCGTCGCAGACGCCCAGGCCCACCGCAACACCTGCGCCGCCGGATGCTGCCTGGCCGATGCCGGTCAGGCTGGCCATCGGTCAGCGGATCGTAAGCGGTTATCGTGGGCCTCGTCCTCCCGCCAGTGTGCTTCAGGCGGTTCGCGCTGGGCGCATCGGCGGTGTGATCCTGTTCGCCGAGAACGTACCCACGCCGAGCGCCGCACGGCGCGCGGTTCGGTCGTTGCAGGCAGCGGCCAGATCGGGCGGGCGTCCTCCGCTGCTGATCATGATCGATCAGGAAGGCGGCAAGGTTCGCCGTCTCATGAGCCTCCCGCCGCACATGAGCCCGGCGCAGATGGGTACGACCCCGGGCCCGGCGGCGACCGCGGAGTCTCAAGGCCGCCGCACAGGCGCCGCGCTCCGGCGGCTCGGGATCAACGTCAACCTCGCGCCGGTAGCGGACGTTCCCGAGCAGTCCACTTCGTTTCTGGGAGAGCGCGCGTTCTCGCGTTCGCGGGACGTGGTGGCACGGGCGGCATGTGGTTTCGCCACTGGCCTTTCGGCGACCGGGGTGGCGCCAACGCTCAAGCACTTCCCAGGGCTCGGCCGTGCTGATGGCAATACGGACCTGCAAGCGGTTGAGGTGACGGCTCGCCGTGGCACGCTGCTCGCAGATCTCGGTGCCTACGAGCGCTGCGCGGAGACCGTCCCCTTGGTGATGCTCTCCAGCGCGTCCTACCCCGCTCTGGGAATCCGAGGACCCGCGGTGCTCGATCGGCGGGCGTACAGACTGCTGAAGACGACCGGCTTCAAGGGCTTGACGATCACCGACGCGTTTGACACGTCTGCGATCGCGGCACACGCGCGGCCCGCGCGGCGTGCACTGGCTGCGGGGGTGGATCTGCTCCTGTATGGCCGCAACGAAGCGGGTGCGCGGCTGGCGTACGCACGCCTCGTAGCTGATGCACGTGCGGGTCACCTGTCGGTGAGGGCATTGCGCGCCGAGGCAGAACGCGTGATCGCGTTCAAGCAATCACTTGCGGACGCTGGACGCTGACAGCAATGGCGCGGCGGCTGATTCTGATTGACTCGCCACGTCGGCTTCTGGATGGCGCTACGCCCATCGAGCGCGGGTATCCCCGTGGGTATACGCCCGACGAGATGCGTTCATGGGCGGCTGACCTGGAGCGCTACTACGCCACGCCGGCCGCAGAGCTTGCGCGTTGGAGGTCAGCTCCGTCTGAGACGCTGACTCCCGATGAGCGTCGGGTCGTGACCGTGTATGAGAAGTACTTCGTCGCGGCCGAAAGAGGGATCAAAGGCACGCTGCGTGACGACGGGAAGATCGAGCTCAGCGGGGGCCGCCATCGGGCCGCGTACCTGATGGAACAGGGGACGACGCCGATCCCCGTGTGGGTGAGCGCACGCGAGGAGCGGGAGCTGGACGCGCTCGAAGGACGCGGACGTGGACATACCCGGAACCGAAGTGACGATCGAGGTGAGCGACGTGGGTGAACGTGGCGGTGGCGACAGGTTGCAGAACTGGAACGAACAGCCACGGGAGCCGGACCAGCGCGAGCGAGTGGCACCGAAACTCGGTCGGACTGCGGTCAACGGCGCCCGACGTCACGAGCGACAGGAGCGGGCCGCTCGCACCGCGGGCCG
>Ga0065721_10050671_pt1 | contig 18564 bp, 20 predicted proteins | sample Mesricmetagenome_FD_59108 | JGI IMG/M metagenome (GOLD analysis project Ga0065721, IMG submission 59108) | Mesophilic microbial community from rice straw/compost enrichment Sample: eDNA_1 v2 (version 2) | ecosystem: Engineered > Solid waste > Grass > Composting > Bioreactor | place: USA: Davis... | reverse complement strand
GAAGGTGTTGGAGAAAAAGGTTCCTGATTTCGCAGGTTGGAGTGCGGCATTATCTTTTTTATTTTGGTATAGGCGAAAGGGCTCACGAATTGTGAAGCCGCGATTTCTTTGCTGCATTTGTATTTGGGAAAAGAGGGACAGACAAACCTTCCCGCGTGCAATGGCTTTTGCAGCAAAACAATTATTTTAGCAAAAATTAATCATAGCCGACTGATGCAATATTTGATCAAAGAGGAAGGAAAGTTCAAATACATTGAAGAGGGAGAGGGCGAACCGCTGCTGTTGCTGCATGGCTTGTTCGGGGCATTGAGCAATTTTAAAGATCTGATCGAGCATTTTCGCCACACGAACAAAGTGATAGTGCCCATGCTGCCTTTGTTTGAACTGGATATTTTGCATACCACTGTTGGTGGACTTGCCAAGCACGTTCATAAATTCATCGAGCATAAAGATTACAAGAACATTCACCTGCTTGGTAACTCACTCGGAGGACATGTAGGTCTGGTGCATGTATTAAAACATCCCGAAAGAATCAAATCACTGATCCTCACAGGAAGCTCCGGCCTCTTTGAAAATGGTATGGGCGACACTTACCCACGCCGCGGCGACTATGAATACATCAAAAAGAAAACCGAAGTAACCTTTTATGATCCCAAAATGGCTACTGAGGAGCTGGTAAATGAAGTATTCGAAATCACCCGTAACCGTCTGAAAGTCATAAAGATCATCGCATTGGCAAAAAGTGCGATAAGAAATAATCTTGGCGAAGAACTAAATAATATTCAGCAACCAACGTTATTGATCTGGGGAAACAACGACACAATTACCCCGCCTTTCGTGGCACGTGAATTTCACAGGCTCATTCCAAACAGTGAACTTCATTTCATTGATAAATGCGGACACGCTCCGATGATGGAACAACCGCAGGAGTTCAATGTGATTTTGGATAAATTTTTGAAAAAACTCAATGAGCCTGCAACAGTTGCCTGAGCATAGGTGTCTTTTGTATAGGGAGCCGTTACTATGTTAACCCGTGATCTCATATCAAACTCAATTCCATACCTCCATAAGGATGATAAAGTCTATCATGCACTACAACTCATGAACGACTATCACGTGGCGCATCTCCCCGTTGTTGAGAACGATAGCTATCTTGGAATCATCAGCGAAGAACAACTGCTCCAAAGCGATGATAACAACCTGATCGAGCAACTTCCCGTAACAGATGGCACTACTTCCGTGCAGGCCAAAGATCATTTTCTCAAAGCCATTCAAACCGCAGTGGTAAATAAACTAAGCATCGTGCCTGTAGTGGAAGAAAAAAAACAACTGGTCGGCATCGTTACCTATAACGATCTGCTGCGGAATGCTTCCAATTTTCTCAATCTAAATGAACCAGGAGCACTCATCGTGCTGGAAATGGATAGCCGCAACTACTCATTCAGTGAAATCAACCGTATTGTAGAATCCAATGATGCACAAATTACCCAACTCAATACCTACACTGACCCCGAAACCGGCATGGCCCAGGTGACGATCCGGCTGAGTAAAATGGAAGTTTCTGATATCGTTGCAACCTTCCAGCGATACGAATACAACGTGAAATATTACTTCGGAGAAGAGATATATGAGAATGAACTACGCTCCAACTACGATAACCTGATGAATTATTTAAAGATTTAATCTGTCTGTATTTTTTTCCACGTTTTTTTTCTTTCTTAGAAATTAGGTATCATTTTTAGTTTTTATTAAAGAAATTGTGTGGATAGATGAGGTTCATCATTAAACATGCTTGCTGTATACTGCTTTGCGGCCTTTGGAAAACCGGCTCTGCTCAACTTTCCGCTGATGCCCTCATTTATTCTACTGAAGAAGCACCTAACGATGTTCCCGATGCCCAAATCGCTGCAAACGCCCAATATCATCAGAATTATATCATTCGCAATATTTACATCACAGGGAATAAAAAGACAAACCCCGACGTCATTCTGCGCGAACTCACTTTCCAGGTAGAAGAATCATACTCACTGGATATCATAGCCGAAAAATTCCGCAAGGCAAAAAAGAACCTGATGAACACAGGTCTCTTCCAGGAAGTAATAGTATCACTCAAGGCACTGGAAGGAACCGAAGTATATGTGAATGTGGAAGTGAAAGAAAAATGGTACATCTGGCCCAAACCTTTCATTTGTCCCGTTGATAAAAATCTTCATCAATGGTGGAGAGATGGCAACCGCGACATGACGCGTGTCAATTATGGCATCAAACTCACACATAGCAATTTTACAGGACGCAACGACAAACTGAATGTAGACATCATGAACGGCTACACCAGACAGCTTAGCGTTCGCTACTATGGACTTTATCTGGATAAGGACTTAAAATGGTCGGTGAATGGAGGTTTTTCAATTGGAAAAAATCGTGAGGTCAACTACATGACTAACGAGAACCGATCCATGACAGTGAGTGATAATAACAATTACATCCGTTCTTATGTGAGCTGGTTTGCCGAACTGAATTATCGCCCCGCAATCAAAACCAAACATACACTCGGCATCGGCTATAGTTATGAAAAATTGGATGATACCATTGCGAAGCTCAATCCATATTTCGCAGACAATAACAATATTGTGCGTCTTCCGGAATTATTTTACCGGATGAATTATTTCGACGTGGACTTCATTCCTTATCCCACCAAAGGATATGTTGCGGAGGTGCTGTTGAAAAGAAAAGGTTTTAACGATCCGGTGAATCTTTGGCAACTCACAGCAAAAGGATCCGGCATCTGGCCTATTAATCCTTCATATTTCTTTACGCTCAGTGCGGTGGGCATGGTAAAACTTCCTTTGCGTCAGCCTTACATCACCAATCAATTTATTGGTCACGATAATTTGTTTTTGCAGGGATATGAAAATTATGTGATCGATGGAGTGGCGGGTGGATTTAGCAAGGCAACTATCACGCGCCGTTTGTTCAAAACACATGTTCGCATCAAATCAAATAAAATTGAACGACTGAATCACATACCACTGCAGGTATTTGCGAAAGCATTTGTCAACGCCGGCTATGTGTATACTCCGCATCCGGGTTTCAACGGCCTGAATAACCAGATGGTGTACTCCGGCGGCATTGGCCTGGATCTGATCGCCTTCACTGACTTTGTGATCAAATTGGAGTGGAGCTTTAACCGGTTAGGTGAGAATGGTCTATATTTACACAAACGCAACTATTTCTGATAGTTCACCTGGCCGCCGGTACGCTACCTCAGCAAGATGGTCTGCATCAACCGGAAGGACCGTAAACTCTTGAACGATTTTACCAAGATGAAGGTAGCCATTTACAGCCGGGTACTGGAATCGACCCAGCAAAAGGATGTACAGCTTTTTTTTGATGAACTGGACAAGGAGAACATTGTTCCGGTGGTGTTTGGTTCGTTTCTCGAAGAGGCAAAGCATCATCTCAATCTGCCTTCAACAGTTTCATCTTTTTCCTCGCACGAAGATCTCACTGAGGATATCGACTTCGTGATCAGTCTTGGTGGAGATGGTACATTGCTGGACACAGTGACCCTAGTGAGAGATAAAAAAATTCCAATTGTGGGAATCAATTTCGGGAGACTTGGATTCCTCGCAAGCATTGGCCGTGATGAAATGGTGGAAGCAGTGAAAGCATTGGCCCGCCGCTCTTACATCGTTGATAAACGTGCGTTGATCCATCTCGATTCCAACATTCCGCTATTCAATGATATTCCTTACGCCCTGAATGAATTCGCCATTCACAAGCGCGACACTGCGCCCATGATCAAGATTCATACATATTTGAATGGAGAATTGTTGAATACTTATTGGGCTGATGGATTGATTCTGGCAACGCCAACCGGTTCTACCGGTTATTCACTGAGTTGTGGTGGCCCGGTGGTTTTCCCGGATGCATGCAGTTTTGTGTTAACTCCCATTGCGCCACATAATTTGAACGTTCGTTCGATTGTCATCCCCGATAACACTATCGTTTCATTTGAAGTGGAAAGCCGCTCAGACGAGATCATTTGTTCACTTGATTCGAGGAGGGAGACTGTTGACAAGAATGTGCTTCTGGCCGTGCGGAAGGAAAACTTTATGGTGAACCTTGTAAGACTGAATGAGAATAATTTCCTTCAGACCCTGCGCAATAAACTTTCCTGGGGGCTCGACAAAAGGAATTGATCTTCAATACAAAGCAGCATGATGGTGCTGAAGGGTCCGCCCCGTTTCCAGTCCTGAAATGGATATTTCCCTGAAACGCCAGTGGGGGCTTAATTTCTCTTGTCCATCATACCAAATACAACTATTTTGCGTTAGAATCAGAGCTAAATTTTATTTTGCAATCATGAGAAATTTACTGGCAGTATTGATTATCTGCTTACCCTTTGCTGGCTTTTCACAAAACGCGATCGTGCAGGAGGGTGAGTTTGGAGTGGGTGTTGGAGCCGCTCATTATTTTGGTGATCTCAACACCCGTGCGAAGTTGAATCGCCCCAAGCCGGCAGCCCAGTTGTTCTTCCGTAAGAACTTTGGAAACTACATTGCACTTCGTGTCGCCGGTAGTTTTGCGCAACTTGGATATTCTGATGTTTACAATACGCACAACGAAACAATGCTTCGCCGCAACCTGAGCTTCAACACCAATGTGTGGGAGCTGGGTCTTCAGGGCGATTTTAATTTTTATCGTTTCATGCCCGGTGATCCTGATTTCAGATGGACTCCTTATGTAACGCTGGGTGTGAGTGTATTTAATTATGATCCTTATGCTTACCTGGCTGGAGAAAAACATTTCCTGCGTCAACTTGGTACCGAAGGACAGGGACTGGATCCCGAGGCTGGCAAACAATACAGTTCTATGGCGCTTGCCATACCTTTTGGTGTAGGCTTTAAATATTCAATCAACGGAAGATTTAATCTCGGTTTTGAGATTCTGCATCGTTATACTGCTACCGATTATCTGGATGATGTGAGCAAGACCTATGCTGATAAGGCATTGTTTGCTCCCAATCCTGATGGTACTCCTGGTCCCGCGCTCCTGCTGTCTGATCGTTCTTATGAAACAGGAACACCGATCGGTATCAAAGGCAGACAAAGAGGAAACAGCAAAAACAAGGACCAGTTTGTTACGGCAATGTTCTACATCAGTTTCAATTTGCAATCGTATCGTTGTCCTACTTCCAACTAATTTTTATAACATCCGTCATGCGGGGCACAGGCTAAAAGGTCTGTGCCTCTTTGTTTTAGAGCGCCTGTGTTTGAGGTTTATCACCAAATCCCCGAAAAGGAATCTTATTTTTGCCGCCAGCTATGTCAGATCTTTTATCACAGATAGATAAGCAGCGACTTCCTAGGCATATTGCCATCATCATGGATGGTAATGGACGATGGGCCAAAGAGCAGGGTAAAGACCGGCTTTTTGGACATTATCATGGAGTAGAAAGTGTTCGAAACATTGTGGAAGGCTGCGCAGAATTAGGAATAGAATACCTGACCTTATATGCTTTTTCTACGGAAAACTGGGATCGTCCGCAGTATGAAGTCATAGGGTTGATGGAGCTATTGGTAACGACCATTCGCAATGAGGTCGAGAATCTCGATAAAAACAATATTCGCCTGCACGTTATTGGAGATCTGAACATGCTTCCCGAATATGCCAGGAAAGAACTGGGTGAAGCATTGGAAATAACGAAAGACAATACTGGCCTGAACCTGATCATGGCCCTCAGTTACAGCGGCCGTTGGGAACTGCTCAACGCCGTGAAAAACATCGCCTGGGAAGTGAAGAAAGGCAACCTGAACGTGGAACAGATTGATCAGGACACCCTGCAACAATTCCTCTGCACCAGCAGTTTCCCCGATCCGGAACTGATGATCCGCACGAGCGGAGAATACCGCATCAGCAATTTTCTTTTGTATCAACTCGCCTACGCCGAACTCTATTTCACACAGGTAAGGTGGCCCGAGTTCCGTAAACAAAATCTTTATGAGGCAATACTGGACTTCCAACACAGGGAACGCCGGTTCGGAAAAACCAGTGAACAGGTTCAGACATTATGATGTTGAAACAAGGTCGTATGGCCCCTCTCAGGACAGCCTTTGTCATACCTTCTTTAACAAAACCGTTTGAAAATTACCTTTAATTTGCCCGCCAAACTGCGGCTTCAATTGCTTTACTGACTGAATCAATCAACATGCAAAGACTTCTGCGTTCCTTTCTAATTCTGGTTCTCAGCTCGGCGAGTTTTGTCTCTTTTGCTCAGGACGAAGACACATCGATCGTGACCTCGGTTGATCCTGAACTGCTTGCCCTGCAGAATGCCCGAATACCCAGGGAATACACCATTCGCTCAGTAGACATTAAAGGCCTTACCACTCTCGATACCCTGATTGTATTGTCTATTTCCGGTTTGCAATCAGGTGATAAAGTCACACTTCCCGGTTCCGACATATTCGCCAAAGCAATCAATAATCTCTGGAGACAACGTTTTTTCAGCAATGTGCAGATCTACATCACCGCAGTTTCGGGTGATTTTATCGACATCGAAATTGTGGTAGAAGAACGACCGAAGCTGGGGAAATTTGATTTTACAGGCGTAAAAAAACCAGAGAGAGAGGATCTGATCACCAAAACAACACTGGTTGCCGGTACTATTATTACAGAAACCACAAAACGCAACGCACGCGAGGCGATTGAGAAATTCTTTAAAGACAAAGGATACCTGAACGTCGAGGTTGAGATTGAAGAGAAGAAAGATCCTGATTTTATCAACGCCAACTCGCTGGTGTTTCATGTAAACAAACGCAACAAGGTTCGCATCAACCAGATCAACTTCTTTGGTAACGAAACCATTTCTGATCTCAAACTCAAAAAGCAACTGAAGGGAACGAAAGAGATGAGCCGTTTTACGGTCACTCCCGACAAAACTCCAAGTCCTTTTGGTGAAAATGATAAAATGAGTTTTGGTGAATGGGTAAAAGACCTCGGTTTTCTTTCCATCACCAAAACCAAAATGCTGATTGATCCTTACTTCCGCTTCAAACTCTTCAGCGGTGCCAAATTCGATGCGGCAAAATTTGAAGAAGATAAAAACTCAATTCTCCGCTATTATAATTCAATGGGCTATCGCGATGCGCAGATCGTTGACACTGCATTGTATAGCAACAAAAGTGGAAATCTCAACATCGATATAAAGATTGAAGAAGGCCGCAAGTATTATTTCGGAAATATTGTGTGGAGAGGAAATACCAAATATTCTGATTCGATCTTGTCTCAGATTCTCGGTATTCAGAAAGGTGATATCTACAACATTGATGTATTGAATAAAAGACTTGGAAAAGAGCTGAGTCCTGAAGGTGGTGACATTAGCGGACTGTATATGGATGAAGGATATCTGTTCTTCCGTGTGGACCCCGTAGAAACTGCAGTGTACAACGATACCATTGATCACGAGATCAGAATCGTGGAGGGACCGCAGGCACGCTATCGCACTATCAGTATTACCGGTAATGAAAAAACCAAGGACTATGTGATTCGCAGGGAACTTAGAACACTTCCCGGAGAATTGTTTAGTCGCTCAGATTTGATCCGTTCTCAGCGCGAACTGGCAGCACTGAACTTCTTTAATCAGGAAACGATCAACCCGAATGTAGTGCCTGATCAGTCAGATGGTACTGTGGATATCACCTGGGAAGTAGAAGAAAAATCTTCTGATCAACTGGAACTTTCAGCCGGTTGGGGTGGTGGTGTTGGTGTTACGGGAACGCTGGGTGTAAGCTTCAACAATTTCTCGATCAAAAATATTTTCAAAAAAGAAGCATGGGATCCACTGCCTCAGGGTGATGGACAAAAACTGAGTCTTCGTTATCAGTCGAACGGCCGTGCGTACAGCTCTTATAATTTCTCTTTCACTGAGCCCTGGCTGGGAGGAAAGAAACGGAATTCACTTACACTTTCTTTCTTCAGAAGTAAGTTCTCAAATGCTTACGATCCCATCACAATGACTTTTGACAAGAAAAAGTCTGACACCAACTATTTAAAAACTACCGGTATCTCGGTTGCATTGGGCAAACAGCTGAAATGGCCGGATGATTATTTCAGTCTGGTTTATTCGTTGAATTTTACCCAGTATGCACTGAGAAATTATCCCGGATTCTTCCGTCTTTCTGATGGAACAGAACTGAGTACAGGAAGATCTACAACGGTGAGTTTGAAAATTGGTTTGCAGCGTTCATCAGTGTTCGATCCTACCTTCCCGAGATTTGGATCCAACATTGTTGCGAGCGTGCAGTTAACACCACCCTATTCATTGTTTAATCCCGACCTTGTGGATTCAAAAAATCCCTACAAGAATCCCGAATATCACAAATGGCGTTTCAATGCAGAATGGTTTGTTCCGATTGGTAAGCCGATGGGAGCTGATAAAAACAGACAATTTGTGTTGAAAATGGCGGCTAAGTACGGATTCATGGGAAGGTATAACCGCAAGCTTGACTTCTCTCCGTTTGAAAGATTCCAGGTGGGTGGCGATGGATTGACAAACAGCTTCGGTTTGTTGGGATATGATATCATTGCCCTGAGAGGCTATCCGGTATTTGATTATTCTGATCCTTCTGTTAATAATCCTGATCAAACCAACGCCAGCCGTTATTTTACCATCTTTAACAAGTATCAGCTGGAGTTACGTTATCCGCTCGTGACGAATCCAAGCAGCACCATTTACGGACTTGCATTCTTTGATGCTGCAAACGGTTGGTATTCATTTAAAGAGTATAACCCATTCAAACTCAGAAGAAGTGTGGGTGTAGGGATGCGTTTCTTCCTGCCAATGTTCGGTCTTCTTGGTTTCGACTATGGTCTTGGCCTCGACCGTATCCAGCCGGGTGAAAGCAAGTTGAAGAACGCCACAAGGTTTACCTTCATGCTTGGCTTCGAACCCGAATAATATCAAGGTTCACCTTAAATTTCACATATATGAAAAAGATCCTTTTGCTTGCAGTTTTCAGCCTGGTGATGGCAGGCATGGCCCAGGCTCAGAAATACGCCGTTATCGATACCAAATACATCCTGGACCGGCTGCCTGAATACAAACAGGCACAAAAGCAACTCGACGATTTCGCCGCAACCTGGCAAAAAGAAATCGACGACAAGCAAAAGGAACTGGACAAAATGTATCGCGATTTTGAAGCAGAACAGGTAATGCTGAGCGACGAACTGAAAAAGAAAAGAGAAGACCAGCTTTTCTTAAAAGAAAAAGAATTAAGAGATCTTCAGCGGCAGCGTTTTGGTTTTGAAGGTGATCTTTTTAAGAAAAGACAGGAACTGGTAAAACCAATTCAGGACAAGGTGTACAATGCCGTTCAAAAGCTCGCCGTGCAAAGAGGCTATGATTTTATCCTCGATAAAAGTGAGGGAATTACGGTTATATTTGCCGACCCGAAACTGGAAAAAAGCGACGATGTTTTGAGAGAGCTCGGGGTGAAATAAGTAAAACATTTGCAAAAGCCGCCATAAAGGGCAACCATATTTGACAAAAACAAATCATTATCTAAACCATCACAAAATCTCATGAATAAGTTCAAATTACTTTTGTTGGCAGCCTTCATTAGTATTTCTTCCGTTGCCCTGGCACAAAAAATCGGCTATATCAGCGTTGACCAGGTAATCGCAATCATGCCGGAAGTCAACGACATCCAAAGCAAATTGGAAAAGTATCGGAAAGACACAATCAATACTGAATTTGCAAGCCTGATCGAACAATATCAGTATAAAGACAGCATGCTGACTAAAACTGATACTACCAAAATGCCAGCCGCGCTGCGCAAACAATACCGCAACGATCTGGAAGAAATTGCATACCAGGTTCAAAACTGGCAGGCACTTGCAGAACAGGCAATTCAGCAAAAACAGAATCAGCTTCTCATACCTCTTTATCGCAAAGTGATGGAGGCAGTGCAGGCAGTTGCCAAAGAAAAAGGATATACCTATGTATACGACAAATCTGTTCTTTTGATTGGTCCCAACGGCGATGATCTTTTGCCGGCAGTGGCGCAGCGCCTCAAACTGACCGTTCCGAAAGACATGCAGATTGGTTTGCAATAAGATCCTCAAATCATTGAAACCTCCGCCAGCGCGGAGGTTTTTTTATGAATATCATTCACTGAAAAACGAACGGTTATCTTTATCAAATGAAACCCATTGGTGTATTTGATAGTGGTTATGGCGGACTCACTGTGCTGCGCGAACTGGTTAACACGTTACCGCAATACGATTACCTCTATCTGGGCGACAATGCCAGATCTCCTTATGGAACCAGAAGTTTTGAAACAGTATATCGTTACACGCTGCAGTGTGTAAAATGGTTGCTGGAGCAGGGTTGTCCACTGGTGATCCTCGCCTGCAACACCGCGTCTGCAAAAGCATTGAGAAGTATTCAGCAAAATGATTTACAAAAGCTAAATCCGGATGCAAGAGTGTTGGGAGTAATTCGTCCCACAACCGAGATCATTGGCCAGTACACCAAAACAAATCATATCGGAATTCTTGCCACCAAAGGAACCGTGCAATCTGGTTCTTACCTCATTGAGATCGAAAAATTCTTTCCAGGCATTCACATTGAGCAGGAGGCCTGCCCTATCTGGGTGCCACTGGTAGAAAATAATGAACATGAAACCGGGGGCGCGGATTATTTTGTTGAGAAACATCTTCGCAATATCATGTCGAGAGATGAAAAGATTGATACATTGTTGCTTGCCTGTACGCATTATCCGCTTTTGAAAAAGAAGATCGAGAAATTCATTCCTGAAAATATCCGCGTGGTATCGCAGGGAGAGATTGTGGCGGAAAGTCTGCGCGACTATCTGGAACGTCATCCCGAAATCCGGCAAAGACTTTCTACCGGTTCACAAAGGGTGTTTTATACCACTGATGCGCCCGAGGATTTTGACAGCAAAGCGTCCTTATTTTTCGGCGAAGAAATCAAAAGTCTGCATGCTGATCTTTAGGCAGGGCCCTGGTTATGCCGGGGTCTTTTGCTTTTCAGCCATTCCCAACTTGCGCGTCTCTGAAGCTTTGAAAACTGAGGATCAGGCCAGGCAAATGCAGAAAGAAGATCACTTTCCACTACATTTCCTTCCGACCCGGGCTATCAGGCTCCAGTCTACCCTGACAGCCAGGATCACCGCTATGCCTGCGCAGGAGCGGATTTTTTAACAGGAACCACTCAAAAATCTCTGAAAAACCCTTCAGATTTGGCTTTCAGCCCCTACCTTTGCCGTCCGAATTATCGGACCTTTCACAAAACCAACGGGTGTGGTGACCTGTAGGTACCTGAAACAAGCCCGGTTCTCCACGGGTGATTTCGTAAAGTGAAAAAACTGATTATAAAATGAAACGTACATTTCAACCACATCGTCGTCGCCGCAAAACAGTTCACGGTTTCCGCAAGCGCATGCAAACCGCTAACGGAAGAAAGGTTCTGGCCAGCCGCCGTGCAAAAGGCCGTCACAAACTGACTGTAAGCGACGAAAAGAAATTAAAATAGAGCACAGGCATCTGCCAGGCCCGATACTTAAGCCCCAGCCTTGCTGCGGGCTTTTTTGTTGATGTTAGTTGCCATGGCAGATCAGGTATCTTTGGAATATGAACCGGCGATTTGGCTTTGGAAAAAAAGAACGGCTCAAAAGCCGCAGGCAGATCGAGGAGTTGTTTCTCACGGGTCGTCGTTTTGTACAGTTCCCGCTACGGATCATCTATCTCATAGAACGCGCGGAAGAAGGTGAAATCAAAGTGGGAGTAGCAGCGTCGAAAAGAAATTTTAAAAAAGCCGTGGCTCGCAATCGTGTAAAAAGATTGATCAGAGAATCTTATCGTTTGCAAAAACAATCGCTTCTCGAACAAACAAAAGCCAAAAAGCTGCGACTGTTGATTTTTTTTATGTATTCGGGCAACACAATGCCTGCCTATGTGGAAGTGAGTGAAGCAATGTTCAAAGCCCTTGCCCGACTTGAAAAAGAAATAAGATCACATGAAGACCCTTCTTAAAATACTGGCCTTACCTTTTATTCTGCTGATCAAATTGTATCAGTGGATTATTTCTCCCTGGCTGGGTCCCAAGTGTCGTTTTACACCAACCTGCTCACACTACGGCATTGAAGCATTCAGGAAACATGGAGTGTTCAAGGGTTTCTGGCTGACCGTAAAACGGATTAGTCGCTGTCATCCCTGGGGTGGGCATGGGTACGATCCTGTTCCTTAAAAAGAAAAAGGTCATGTCCGGAGACATGACCTGAAGATTATTTGGAAGCTTTTTCGAAGTGTTCTGCTACCTTATTCCAGTTGATCACATTCCAGATGTTGGTAAGGTATTCTGGTCTTCGGTTCTGATATTTCAAATAATATGCATGCTCCCATACATCAATACCAAGGATTGGGGTTCCTTTTACTTCAGCAACATCCATTAAAGGATTATCCTGGTTGGGAGTAGACGTTACTTCCAGTTTGCCATCTTTCACAATCAGCCATGCCCAGCCGCTACCAAAACGAGTGGCGCCGGCAGCATTTACTTTTTCTTTCAACGCATCCAGCGATCCGAAAGTTTGATTGATGGCTTCTGCCAGTTTTCCTGAAGGTTGTCCGCCATTTGGTGACAGCAACTCCCAGAAAAAGCTGTGATTCCAGTGGCCACCACCGTTATTGCGAACAGCAGGAGAAATAGCGCCTGCTTTCGCAACCAGTTCTTCCAGCGTTTTATTCTCGTTTTCTGTACCGGCTATAGCCTTATTCAGGTTGTCCACATAAGCCTGATGATGTTTGCCATGATGTATTTGCATGGTCTGCGCATCGATGTGGGGTTCCAGTGCATCGGGCGCATACGGTAAAGGGGGAAGGGTAAATGCCATACGATTCTAATTTTTTAGTTGAATTAAGATGAGTCTGTCGTTTCCTTAGGAACTACAAATTTATTGAGGATCGTCCTAACGGATATGAAAGCTCGCGATTTCTTTCCTTTTTCGAAAATCTAACCGGCCACTGCGGTGTGATTAGAGCCTGTTTCTTTTTTGTTTGAAAAACGAAATCATCAGTTCAGCACATTCTTCCCGCAAAACGCCGTGCGTGAGTTCGGTTTTGGGATGAAATGGAAATTGATTTCCAGCGATACGTAAATAGCCATTTTTTTCATCTGATGCACCGTAAACAATTCTCTTGATCTTGCTCCAGTAGAGTGCACCCGCGCACATAAGACATGGTTCTACTGTGATATAGATAGTGGCTTCAGGAAGATATTTACTTCCGAGGTAATGAAATGCTGATGTAAGCGCAATGATCTCCGCGTGTGCTGTGGGATCATTTAATTTTTCTACCTGGTTGTATCCTCTTGCAATGATCTTGTTGTCGATTACCACAACCGCGCCTACAGGCACTTCATCTTCTTCAAATGCTTTCTGTGCCTGCATAAGCGCCTGTCGCATAAAATGTTCGTCGTTCATGAAAGTAAGTTCAACATTAAAAGGAGGAGAGCGGTGTCGCGTTTGGTGTTTTTAGGGTAGCCAGTGATTGCAGATATGGTATTTACCGCAAAGAACGCGAAGATCCGTAATCCGCCAGCTGGCGGAAACGTCAAACACCACACACCACATTCACTCTATCCCTTCCTTCCTCCTTTGTTCAATCAAAAAATCAGTTCCGAAACTTAGTTTTTTTGCTGTTGGTGATTTTTCATCAATGATCCTCCAAAACGGTGTGATGTTTTTCAAAGGAGTTCCTTTCTCATACGCTTCATAGGCAGCCTCTGCTGCAATGCGAACGAAAATGCCTGAAGTAAGCGGACAGGTAACTTCCGCGTGATACTCCGCCGCCAGATCTTTCCTCAAGGTAACCATATCCACACTCTTCCCTTTCGGAATTTGTCTGATATAATCATCCACGATCTTCGGTGTTGGAATCAACATCATCTGACCCTTCTTTACTCCAGCAAAATCCTTATCAGATTTTTGTACTACCGGTTCACGATCGATATTGAGTTTTTCACTCCAGGATTTCCTTTTAACAGCACACATTTTCAGTTTGATTTAAGCAATACAATAATACCGATTTTCCACGGTCTTCTTTTTTTCGTCCGGAGCCGAAATGAAGTTCAATACTTTTACATGCCGATACGAATATGGATGTTTTAATACGATACGCTACGCGTGATGATGGCCCGCTGATCGCTGATATCAGTCACGAAACCTTTTATGAAACATTTGCTGCCGATAACACTCCTGAGGATATGGAGAAATTTTTAAAGGAACAGTTCACCAAAGGAAAACTGATTTTGGAAGTGGGAGCACCCGAGAATACATTTCTTTTAGCCTACATAGGTTCGGAAATTGCAGGTTATGCAAAACTCCGTGATGCACGAACTCCTGCTTCGCTTGAGAGTAGCAATGCGGTTGAAATAGCGCGGTTGTATGCCAGAAAGAAATTTATTGGAAAAGGTGTTGGTGCGGCACTCATGCAAAAATGTATTGACATTGCGAAGGATATGGGAAAAGAAATGGTGTGGCTAGGAGTTTGGGAAAAAAATCTTCGCGCGATTGAATTTTATGCAAAATGGGGTTTCGAAAAATTTGCAGACACAGACTTTCTTTTAGGCGATGATCTTCAAAACGACTGGCTGATGCGAAAACGGATTTCCTGAATCAGTATTTTTCACCCATCCCTTCAATAAATTTTTCTACAGCTCTCCTGACTTCAGTGGCTGATGCACGGTGATTGTTCACCAATACTGAAAACACAAGAAGTTTATTCTTTTTTGTATAAAGAAAACCACTCAATGCCACTACACCTGAAAGTGTTCCGGTCTTGGCAAACACACGACCTTTGGATGAATGATAATAGTTTGCAAGTGTGCCTGTTCCTCCTGTGGGAAAAATCGTCATGATTCTTTCCATTCCAAACTCGTTTCGCATTTTTTCGAGTATGCTCACAAAATCGCGGGGAGAAAAAAGATTGTATCTGCTGAGTCCCGAGCCATCCACCCACCTTGGAGCGTCGGGAAGATCTTTGAAATCAGTTTTTAAAATTGTATCAATGATTTTTGATTCATTCATCACACCCAATAATTCATTGCCTGCCATCAGCAATGATTGTTCCGCGAAAAAATTATCGGAACGATGCATCATGGGTTTGAGTAGTGAATCAGTAGGTTGTGAACGAATTGTCTGCGTGTTGGCCGGTGGGTTCAGTCCAAATGCCAGTTGTACGGAAGCACCAGTGGTATCTTCAAGTATGCCGGAAATAAATTCTTCAGTTGCGCGGAAAGGGAAAGTTCTTTTTGTGAAACTGTTTTCTGAAGCGTAAAACCGAAGCTCATTGCTATTCAGTTCTCTTACCACCGAAATTTTATCAGACCCAATTGTTTCCTCACTCACCTGATTATTCGTTCCATTTCCGGGTTTTGCAAATGGGCGGGGGAAAATCCGCAGTTTGTTTTCCTCCATTTCAACCGTCATGAGATTTCCGTAAACGGGTAATGGAGAACGTTCTGCCATGTAAGGATATTCATAGTCATTCCATGACCATCCATTTCCAAGTGGTTTTGTTTGAAAAGAATGATTGTACCAGCGCACAGGAACTCCTTTCAGCAGTTGAAACAGTGGTTGAAATTTGAAATCGGGATGAAGAAAGGTTGGGTCTCCTGAAGGATCGAGATGAATCACACCATTTTCATCATAAGCAATACGTCCGGCAACCAGACTATCACCCAAATATTTCATCGCTACGTAACACGTAGGGATCTTTACATTGCTGGCGGGAACAAAATATTTATCGTGTTGATAGTTGTACCAGTACTTGCCTGTTGCGGGTTCATATATTGAAATGCCGATGTGTGCAGCCACCAGCGAGCTGTCGTTCAGCAATTGTTTTTTCGCAACTTTTCCCAATTGTTTTTGGTAGCTGCAACTCGCAAGCAAAAACAGGAGTGGGAGAAAGAATTTTATTTTCATGATGGGAGAGTGTTTGGAGTTAATGATGTTAGTGCGCTACACTCTTTCCTGTGCACGAAGCCAGCGTTCCGGAATTTCATTGCTGCTCGCGAGCAGATAGTCTTTGTAAGAACAGGCAATGAATTGTTTGTCTGGTAATTGCATCCACCAGCGTCCTGTTTTTTTGCTTTGAAGAAAAACAGTTTCTACTTCGGCAAATGCAGTATGAAACTCATTGAACGACTCACGTTCATCAATATGCGCTTCTTTGCTGCCGCGACTTCTTCCATCCATCAAATACCACAGCATGTGACTGATTTGTTTGGCGCTCAGATTTTCGTTGTCTTTTTCGGGTCTGTAACCGTAAATTCCAATGGTGCGAATGTTTGGACTCATTCCTGCATATTGCATCAGCGTACAAATTTCCTCTCCATTAAATCCATTCGGAGAAATCGTATTGGCAGGAGCGAATGCATGTGCCATGCAGGAAATGTCAAATGATAGCAGATGGCAGTTTCTGATCACCGGCTCCATTTCCTCCAGATGTTCTTTCACATTTCCCACACGATAGCAATCAAATCGCAATTTATCCATGGTTTCCAGCATGCGCGGATGAATGAAATAACTCTGAAAGCCAATATGATTGTAATGGCGCATGTAGTTGGGTTCCGATGTCAGTAATTCCATGAGAAAATTATCGCATCGGAATGGCGAATCAATATTGATATCAATGATAGCATCAATTCCTACCGCATCAATTTGTCTTTTATCATCAGCAAACGCATAATATTGTGCCAGGGTCAGATCGTGTGAACCTCCCAGGATTACAACCAGTTTTCCGGCGGTCACGAGTTCATGTACCACCACTTTCAGCGCAGCATATGTATCTGTCATAGCCTTGCCGGTTTTGATGTTTCCGATGTCGGCGAGGCGAATATCCTGATGCCAGTAATACAAATTGTAAAACTCACTGCGTATGGCGTTTGCCGCCTGACTGGCATGAAGAAGTGCTGCTCCTCTTTGTTCGGTGCAACCTACAAATACAATGTCTGCTTCGTCGAGGTCGGGAAATTCGTTTTCATAGACCTGGATTTTGCGCCCAATCTGTCCTTCACGAAAACTGTTATCAAGTGAGATTTCACTGGTGTTGACCGGTTCCAGAAAATCAATGATCGATTCTGCCATGCTGCAAGATTATGCAGTTTTTAGATTGAAAACATTATTTCGTTTGACTGTACACCACATAACCCCATGGTTCAAGCTGGCGCAACGCTGTTACTGCTTCCTTTTTGCCTGAGAAAATATTGTCTGCTTCGCCTTTCAGTGAGGGTTGATCTATCCATTGCAAATCCTGTGGTTTGTCACCCAGATTCAGGATCACCAGCAGTTTGTTGCCCTGATTTTCTCTTTCAAAAGCATAAAGTGTACTGTCGTTTGACGTGCGCAGTTTTTTAAAGCCTGCATTGGCTGCCAGCGCCGGATTTTTTGTTCTGAGCGAGAGCAGTGTTTTATAAAACGGGGCTCGCTCAAGTTTCTTGAAATGGATGGTGTCTTTGGTAAAAAATTCAATTGGTCTTAATATGGGCTCCTCCTGTCCGCTGTAAATCAGTGGCACCGATTGTTTGACAGTTTGCGACAACACCGCGAAAGGAGCATGCGATGCACCCGGCATCGTAGCATAGTCAGCTTTGTTCCAGCTATTTTCGTCATGATTGCTTGTAAAATGCATGAACAATGCTGAGCGCGGGAATGTAGTGTCAAACACATACAGTACGCTGTCCAGCGCAAATGCAGGACTTTTACCGGCTGCAACTTCAACTGTTTTGTGAAAGAATTTCCAGGGATAACTCATGTTGAATCCTGCTTCATATACCCAGTCGTCTTCAGCTTCAGCCAGCATCAGAATATTTTGTTTGATGGAACGGAGTTCAGTAATACATTTTCTCCAAAATTCTTTTCCCTGTCCCTGCGCATGATCACAACGATATCCATCAATGCCGGTTTCTGTTACCCAGTATTTCATCACCGCAATCATGCTGTCGGTGATTTGACTATTGGTGAAATCAAGTTTTCTCGTGTCTGTCCAGTCGGTTCCCGGCTGGTGAATGGGAATGCCGGTAACACTATCGCGGATGTAAAATTCAGGATGTTGTTTTACCCAGGGATGATCCGGTGCTGTGTGATTGGGCACCCAGTCGATGATCACTTTCATGTTCATGTCGTGGATCTTTTTCACAAGAGCTTTCCAGTCTTCCATCGTTCCAAATTCAGGGTTGACGCTGCGGTAATCAGAAATCGCATAATACGAGCCGAGCACACCTTTTCTTCCTTCTTTACCGATAGGCTGAATCGGCATGAACCATAAGGTTTGAACGCCCATCTCTTTCAAACGATCGAGGTGCCGGCTGAACGCCTGGAAAGTTCCTTCGGGTGTGTATTGCCGCACATTTACTTCATAAATATTTCCCTGCAAGATCCACGCAGGATGGCCGTCGAAGGTGGCAGTGTCCTGTGATAGCGGGTCATCAGCTGTGGTTGTGTTGTTGCAGGAAATAAAGTACAGACAGGCAATTGCCAG